>MDSX01081245.1_pt1 | contig 12389 bp, 7 predicted proteins | sample 811141 | NCBI WGS metagenome assembly MDSX01 (sample SAMN05326642, study PRJNA326480) | marine metagenome | isolation source: seawater | place: Atlantic Ocean: South East | collected 2010
ATTCCCCGTCACGATACTTATGAAATTACAGAGAGAATGTCTGCAGATGGTTCTGTGGTGATTAATCTTGATCGAATTAATGCTGCAGAACAGGTTAGAAATTCCTTGGGAAACGGGCGGTTTGACTCTGTTGCTATTTGCTTTTTACATTCTTACACGAATTCGGATCATGAACGAATACTGGAAGAAATTGTACATCAGGAGTTTCCTAATCTACCTGTGACCTGTTCATGTGATGTGACTAGAGAGTTTAGGGAATATGAACGAGCATCAACGACAACTCTGGCAGCGTATGTGCAACCAGTTATTGCTGGTTATATAAAAAGATTTTCAAAATCTTTAAAAGAGTGTGGTTTTAAGGGGCGATTTAGCATCATGCAATCCAATGGCGGCAGGATGCCAGCAGAAGCGATGGCTAAAAATGCTATCGCTGCCCTTTTTTCTGGACCGGCGGCTGGCGTGGTCGGGGCTATTCGTGGAATATCTTCTTCGGGATATAATAATTTAATTACGCTTGATATGGGAGGAACCAGTACCGACGTTTCTCTTGTTTCAAACGGCGAATCTAAGCTTGCCCCTATGACAATGATTGATGGGCTTCCTGTTAAAACACCGGTTATAGACATAGCGACAGTTGGGGCTGGCGGTGGTTCTATTGCTTGGAACGACGATGGGGGATTGATGCGGGTTGGGCCAAGATCAGCGGGCGCTAATCCGGGACCCGCATGCTATGGCCGGGGGGGCACGGAGCCAACAGTAACTGATGCACATTTGATCAGAGGTACTCTTCAAGCAGACAGTTTTCTTGGAGGGCATATGGATGTCGATATTCAATTAGCAAAAGACGCATTCGCAAAATTAGGTGAATTTTTTGAACTATCGGTGGAAGAGATGGCTGATAATACAATACGGCTTGCAGAAGCAAATATAGTTAGAGCAATACAGCAAATTTCTACTGAACGGGGCAGCGACCCCAGGGACTTTGTTCTTGTGCCATTTGGCGGTGCTGGACCACTGCATGCAGCTCGTGTTGCTGAAGATTTAAACATTGAAAAAGTGGTGGTTCCGCCAAACGCCGGAGTTTTATCTGCGTGTGGTTTATTATTATCAGATCACATTCACTATAGGACAAAAACGCGACGTTTGGCTTTGATAGATGATAATATTAAAGATATTAGAAGCGTAATTGTGGAGCTTGAGAACGAAACTTCCAATTACCTCAACTCTCTAAAAATAAAGGGAAAAATCGTATATGATAAAGTTCTAGAAATGAGATATGTTGGGCAAGCGTTTGAAGTATCAGTTGATATAAAAAATGAAGATATAAAAAAACTCACCGCGCAGAGATTGTCAGAATTATTTGCCAAAGCACACCATCAAATTTTTGAATTTTCAAAAATAGAGGGGGATCCAGTAGAAATTATTTCATTTCGAGTTGGTGCGCAAATAAATCCCGAGACTTTGTCGACAAATGAAACGGGGGCCACCTGCTCTAGTACTCTTGGATCTAAAAGAATCAAAATGACGGAACGAGGAAAGCGATTAACTGCAGATGTAAAAGAAAGGGCTAATCTTTCATCTGAGCCAGTCAATGGACCAATGCTGATACAAGATGTGAATTCAACTATTTTTGTGCCACAAGAATGGAAAGTTTCAAAGGACGCGCAAGACAATATAATTTTAGTGAAGGTGAATTAAAATGGTTGTTTCTCCGGTAGATCAAGCTGTTATTACTCGTGCTCTTGTAGCGGCTGCAGATGAGATGGGGATTAAGTTAATCCGTTCTGCCCATTCTCCCGTTGTCAGGGAAGCCCAAGATTGTTCAGCTGCAATATTGGACAAGGATGGAAGAGTGGTCGCGCAGGCGGAGTTAATACCAATTCAATTAGGGTCCATCACTCACACCTTCAAAGCGTGTTTGAAGTACCATCCGTTGGATACTCTTCGGGATGGAGATTTTTTAATTAATAATGACCCTTACTCGGGTGGACAACATTTGCCCGATATCTTTCTTTTTACGCCTATTTTTATGGACGGAGATTTAATAGGTATAACCGCAACTGTTGTTCATCATATTGACCTTGGAGGCGGGGCTCCGGGCTTAAACCCAGATGCAGGAGACGTGCACGAAGAGGGCATAACATTACCGCCAAGTAGATATTCCATTGAAAATGACTGGAAAGGCGGTCCGTTTGAACGGCTAATTAGAGCCAATGTCAGGATGCCTGATTCTACCATCGGCGATCTTAACGCTCAGTTTGCTGCAAACGCTGTTGGTGGTGAACGCTTAAAAGATCTGTACCGTAAATTTGGTGCAGAGACAATTATACCGGCGATGCAGGAGATGTTGAATTATTCTGAACGGCGGATTCGAACAGCAATATTAAATGCGCCAGATGGAACATACAGTGGGCAGGCATGGTTGGATGACGATGGTCGTGGGGGTGCGCCAGTTCTTATAAAGGCTGAGGTGATAATTAAAAAAGATCAAATAGCCGTAGATTTTCAAGGATCTTCCGATCAGGTTCGAACAAATTTAAATAGCCCTTTTGCTTCTTCTGTATCTTCTGCCATAGCCTGTATAAAGGCAGTTCTTACCGACCCAGATATACCATTTAATGAAGGGGCTGAGAGAGCTATCACAGTTAAAATTCCCCACGGTTCAATATTAAACCCAAAAGCGCCAGCTCCTGTCAGGGCAAGGTTATTGCCCAGTTATAGGGTTGTTAATGCAGTAATGGACGCTTTGTCGCACGCAGTTCCAGACCGAGTTATTGCGCCAGGTTTTGATACAACATCAGTCTCATGTCTAAGCCATAGAAAAGATACAGGATATAATATTTATCTTGAGATTTTTGGTGGCGGGTTTGGGGCAGGACCAGATAATGATGGATGTGATGCAGTGGACTCAATGTTATCAAATTGCTCAAATATACCGATAGAGAGCATGGAGTCGGATTATCCCTTTTTTAGGGTTGAGGATTACAGTCTCCGCTCTAGTTCTGGTGGAGATGGCAGGAATAGGGGAGGTATGGGTTTTCAAAGAATTTACAGAATTCTTGAGGAGGACGTTACTTTCGCTACCTATGGTGATCGATTTAAAATTGCACCTCAAGGATTAAAAGGCGGGTTTCCTGGAGCTAAAGCGGAAACTTTCGTAGAGAGAGGCGGCCAGAAAATACCCCTTGAGTCAAAACAACATTTTTCTTTATTAGAAGGGGACCGTCTAGTGATACGAACTGGAGGGGGTGGAGGGTATGGCGAGCCTAAGGACAGGGCGAGGGATTTAAAGAAACAGGATATCTTAAATAACGTTGGTGGGAATATTGTTCAATAGTTAGAGGGTTAAATTCTGATTCTCACCTGACCTCATAACCAAATTCCTCAGCGGCCTCTCCAATCCATCTCCAAAGATTGTGAGCAAATCCTCGTGCGACAAAAATATTAAAATTATTATTTTCCTCACAACAAATCAATACGGGTAGATTAAAGAGTGTGGTTTGAACGCTATGGTTAACTACAAAAATATTGGGGTGCCAATCTATTGCTGCACCTTTTGATAAAAGGTCTCTAGTCATTAGCCCACTAATGCCTATGGATGACCTCCCATGACTAAGGTCGATTAAAGCAATATCGATTTCTTTCAGCTCACTGTGCAAAAATGATTTAAGGTTTCTGCTTTCGGGTTCGGTGATAATCCATTTATTTGGACCAGTCCAAATGATACGCGTCTTATTAAAGAAGGCTGATCTATTTGTCTCAAATGACATTTCTATCCCGAGGGATGTTTTGATTTTTTCTAAAAACACATCAGTAGTTTCAGATTTTATTTCAATTTGTACTATTGAAGTAGGGTGGTTCTCTTTTATGAAAATGTTAGCGCCTTCATCCGAGTTGCCGTAGACCCCACTGACTACAACCTTATCTAATGGAGATTTTCTTGCAATCGACGGGAGTGGATGTTGTTCACGAGCCATTTAATCTTTTTCCCTCTTTGTCATAAAAATTGGGATCTACAATTCTTACTTCGTTTGACTCCCCATGAAGTGGGCTTGTAGCCCAAACGATTTCCCCAATTTTATTGGTGCCGCCTGTTATTAAACCAAGGGCTATTGGATGTTTTAAGGTTGGGCTTAGATAGGCTCCTGACGATACATGGCCTAATTTTGGCATTGGCAGACTTGCGTTAGGGTCTTCAACTAATATCGCACCGCTTCTGATTCTTGATTTTCCATCAGTTGGAACTAACCCAACAAGCTTTGGTCTCTTGGGATCTACGAACCCTTCACGCTCCAATAATCTACGACCGATGAATTCCTTTTTAGAGCTCAATAATTTATTTAAACCCAGGTCGTCTGCTGTTGTTCTGCCATCAAGTTCACCGCCGGCCACGTGACCTTTTTCAATGCGCATTATGCTCATCGCTTCAGTGCCATAAGGGATGATGTTTTCAGAAACCCCTTTTTCCATAATATGGTTCCAAACATATTCTCCGTAATCAGCGGCAACATTAATTTCATAAGCCAATTCCCCAGAAAAGCTTATTCGAAACACAATAGCTGGAATCCCATTAATAAAAAATTCCTTCACGCCCATAAATGGCAATACTTCATCAGATACGTCTTCAACGCTTAAAACTTTTTCAAGCACCTTTCGGCTGTTAGGACCCGCTATAGCCATTGCTGCCCACTGTTCAGTCACTGATGCTATTTTCACATCTAAATCAGGCCAATGGACTTGTAAGTAATACTCCATATGGCTTAAAACTGGGGCAGCATTAGATGTCGTTGTTGTCATAAAGTAATGTTGTTCGGAGAGCCTGGAGGTTGTGCCGTCATCGAAGACTATTCCATCTTCACGGAGCATAAGACCATATCTAGCCCTGCCAATAGACAGTTTAGTCCAGCCATTCGTGTAAATGCGATTTAAAAATTCACTCGCATCTTTTCCTTGAATATCAATTTTTCCTAGCGTAGATACATCCACCATACCTACATTACTGCGAGTTCCAACTACCTCTCTGGAGATTGCGGTGTCCATATTTTGGGTACTATTTTCCTCGCCATTTCTGAGATAATATTGCGGCCTTAACCATTGTCCGGCATCAACAAAAACTGCTCCATTTTCTGCATGCCAGTCGTGCATCGCAGAGTGTCTGGTTGCTGAGTATGAATGCCCTACGTTTTTGCCAGCCAGTGGCCCCATAGCAATGGGGATATATGGTGGTCTGAACATCGTGGTTCCGACATTCTCTATATTTTCGCCTCTTTCCTCTGCCATAATAGCATGGCCATTCATGTTACTTGTTTTGCCTTGATCTGTTCCCATACCCAACGTTGTGTATCGTTTCAAATGTTCCACTGATATGTAGCCCTCTCGATGAGCTAATGTGATATCAGATTCTGTGACATCATCTTGAATATCAACAAATTTTTTACCTGGTCCAGGAATACGCCAAAGTGCTTTTATCGGCGTTACTGGGGGCTCTGCAGTTTTTGGCTTTGAGAAATTTGATATTGAGAAACCAAATTCTAAAGCTATCTCGTTTCCATAGTTAGATCCCTGGTCAAAGCAATCCGCTAAACTGAAGGCGCCATTTGAAGCCCCGATCGAATAACTAGATTGTGCTTTCTGGCCTGGCACAAAAGCGGCTATACTCGGCTCATACTGCGGTTTACCGCCAGCGTGACAATATAGATGCACATTCGGGCTCCAGCCGCCAGAAATAGCCAACAAATCGGCTGATATAAAGCGCGACTGCCCGCTGATATTTTGACCATCCGGGCTGATAGGCGCCACATCAACACCATTTAATGCGAAAAAGCCGTGAGTGTTGACGACCGCTGATCCGCTTATAAGTTCTATATTGGCTTCTTCTAATTTAATTTTCCAAAAATTATTAACACTAATTCTACTATCCACGACAGCTTGTATATCTATCCCTTTTTTAAAAAGATTGATTGCTGTTTTATACCCATCGTCATTATTAGCAAATATGATCGCTCGGTTTCCGGGCTTCACTGCATACTGATTGACATACCGACGGGCTGCAGATGCAAGCATTACTCCAGGACGATCGTTATTAGCGAATACTAAAGGTCGCTCTGTAGCTCCTGTCGCTATTAAAACTTTCTCGGCTCGGATCTGCCATAAACGCTGTCGAACAGTAAATGGGGCTGGAACAGAAAGATGGTCGGAAACATTCTCAATAGCATTTACGACATTACTGTCGTAATAACCAAAGGCAGTAGTTCGCTTTAATACGCTGACATTATCCAGATCGTTCAGTTCGTCGCCTACACTGTTAATCCACTTAGCTGGCAGCGCATCATTTATTTCATCTAATTCCCAGGCTAATTGGCCTCCAAGGGACTTAGCGCTTTCGATTAGAATAACTCTAGCTCCAGCTCGCCCAGCCGTTAATGCCGCGGATAAACCACTTGGGCCAGCCCCAATGATCAAAACATCACAAAAAGCGTGTTTTTTATCATAGGTGTCCGGATCTTTGGCTAGGTTAGTCGAGCCCATTCCGGCCGCTTTACGTATAAAATGCTCGTAAAAATGCCATCCCGGTATCCCCATGAATGTTTTATAATAGAAACCAGCCGTGAGAAGCGGTGATGCTAGATTATTAATTTGCATAAAATCGAAAAATAAATTTGGCCAACGATTTTGGCTTTTAGCCTCTAGCCCCTCAAATAACTCTATGTTAGTTGCCCTCGTGTTTGGCTCTTCTCTGGAACCAGTTCGGAGGGTTACTAATGCATTTGGTTCTTCTACCCCAGCTGAGAAAATACCCCGTGGTCTATGATATTTGAAGCTGCGAGCAACAAGTTTTATGTTATTGGCCAGTAGGGCCGAGGCAAGAGTGTCTCCTCTGAAGCCGGTTAACGGTTTGCCATCAAATTTAAAGTTTATTTTACTTGATCTATCAATTGAGCCACCAGAACTAATTCGCTGTTTTTGTTGAGTATTATTAAATAAAGACATTGTTATTTTGCCTCATAGTTTTCTTTTAATTGATCTGCCGGCAACCCAGTTGCCAATACCTCATGGGTAAGTGTGTCACGCAATACCTTCACAAAGCTTCTGCAACCCACCACATGTTGCCAGTATTCCTCGTGAGGACCCTTTGGGTTATTTCTGATATAGATATAGTCGTACCATTCCTCGTCCGAAGCAAGACTGGGTTCGGGCGGCCTTATTTTCGTTGCATCTCCGATGTAACTAAACTCTTTATGGTCTCGTACTCCGCAGTGGGGGCATCTGATACGTATCATTTTACTGCTTCCTAGTGTCGGTTTGGAACGGGGCCGCCCCCATTTTCATCAACTGAACGACCTTTTCTAAAACGGTCGAAGTTTAAACCTGCATTGAGCTCATGTGGAGCGTCGTTGGCTATTGTGTGTGCAAAAACCCATCCCGAGCCTGGTGTAGCTTTGAAACCTCCGTAACACCAGCCGCAGTTCAAATATAAATTATCAATAGGTGATTTCCCAATTATTGGGCTCCCGTCCATAGACATATCCATGACGCCTCCCCAATGTCTGACAATCCGCAATCGGGACAGCCCCGGGATCATTGCTAGACCCGCCGTTACGACATCCTCAATAAGGGGAAGGTTTCCTTTTTGAGCATAAGAGTTATACATATCGATATCACCGCCAAATACTAACCCTCCCTTGTCAGACTGGCTGATATAAAAATGGCCTGCACCGAATGTAACAACATTATCGATAATCGGCTTGAGTGGTTCGGATACAAAAGCTTGCAATACATGGCTTTCTATTGGTAACTTCATTCCAAGTTTGGATGCCAAGTGGCCTGTGCTTCCAGCAACGGCAAAACCCACTTTATCGCAATCAATTTTACCTTTTGATGTCTCGACAGAATTTATAGCGTTCCCCTTCATTTTAAAGCCGGTAACTTCACAATTCTGAATAATATCAACTCCGAGCTGATCTGCTGCCCTTGCAAACCCCCAAGCGACGGCATCATGTCGTGCCGTGCCTCCCCGTTTTTGGAGTAATCCTCCTTTAATTTGAAATCTAGCGTTATTAGAAAAATCTAAATACGGAAGCATCTTCTCTATTTGTTCTCTATTTACAAGCTCCGCATCAATGCCATTCAGCCGCATTGTATTGCCTCTCCTTGTAACAGCGTCCATTTGACTATCGGAATGCGCTAGATTTAGAACTCCTCGTTGACTAAACATAACATTGAAATTTAATTCATGACTTAACTGTTCCCAGAGTTTTAGGGATTTTTCATAGAATAAAGCATTTTCATCTAGCATATAGTTAGAACGAACTATTGTTGTATTTCTTCCTGTGTTACCACCGCCTAGATAACCTTTTTCGAGTACAGCTATATTTTTAATTCCGTGATTCTTGGCGAGATAAAATGCACTCGCTAAACCATGGCCACCGGCGCCAACAATTATTACATCATAATGTTTTTTCGGTACTGGGTCACGCCAGGCGCGCTCCCATTTTTCATTGCCGTGCACTGCATTCTTTATAAGACTCAATATCGAATAGTCGCTCATCAATCAAATGCCCGTGAGTGGGTTACGCGGTTTTCCAGAAGCACAATTAAAAATCCCGTTATAGCGAACAGTGTCATTCAACTACATAATGGTTTTGGCACTATTTAGCTATTTCTTTCGTAATAATTTTTCTTTCTTCACTCAGTGTAGATTTTTTTAATTTAAATTCGCGCACTGAACCTTGTCTAAAGCCTATTTCATAGGGTAAAAGAGTCCCTGGGAGAGTGTGTCCTATGGTAGAATTAGGAAACATGAAGCGCACCCGCATCAGCGAGGTACTAAAACACGCGTTTCGTGATAGGGAAATTATAATTCGGTCAAACGGGAAGATTAGCTATTTTTCGTTAAAGTCTTGGGTTCTTGTTTTGTTATTATCAAGTGCTTTGGTAACCTCTATTTGGGTTGGTTATTCCTCGGTCGATTATTTGCGCTTAGCGTCGCAAGTTTCTGATAAGAATGAGGCTATTTGGAATGCACAAAACTCCTACAGCCAGTTACTGGATCAGGTTTCGGACTATCGGCTTTCTATTGTTCGGATTACAAAAGATCTTAAAGAAACACAATCCACCTTGCTCTCTCACTTTAAGAAGGAGGAAGGAGTAGCAGGCTCTGCAGACAGAACAACCAAGCCCCCCAAGAACGAAAAGGTGTTTTCAGATAAAAACGATAAAGAACGTGAGGCTCTTGGTAAGCAATTTCAGTTGATCGGTCAGGAATTGCGGAGAATGACTGGAAAGAATAATGCTTTGGAAAGTCATATTGGTAACCTTCGGGGAAACCTTGAAACTATAGAGGCAGAAAAAGCAGAAATCGTTGCAGAGCGAGCAGCCATGGGGGATCAATTATGGGTTTTGAATAATAACTTACAGAGTTCCCATATTAAGGCTGAACAGCTCAATGAAAAGGTCAGTGCATTAAACGCCAATCTGAGGGCAATATTGGTTGAAAAAGGTCAAATTGAGAACCAAAATGCATCCCTTCGCAGCAAAGTTGGAAAACTCGAATCTACAATGGAAGAAGATGAATTGCAGCATCAAAGGCAATTAAGGAACATTTCAGATCGGGCATTAAAAAATATTCATCGATTAGAGGCAGTCTTAAACCGAACAGGGTTAAATCTAAAAGATATAGCTCCTTTGCCAAAAAGTATGATTATGGGAGTAGGTGGACCGTTCATTCCATACCATCCGGATATGAAACATTCAGATGGTAAAGTTATGTTAGAGGCAGATCTCGAGGTAAGGCTGAGAAGGTTTGAGAAACTCAGGGATATAGTTGGTGTTTTGCCTTTAATCCCCCCCGTTCGAAAGGGTTATGTTTCAAGCCATTATGGGCGTCGTAAGGATCCTTTTAATGGACGTTGGGCCATGCATCGAGGTATTGACTTTGTTGCCCCGTACAAATCAAAGATTGAGGCTACCGCGCCTGGTATAGTGACCTACGTCGGACGAAGGGGTCGATATGGGCGTACTGTAGATATCAAGCATCAAAATGGCATTACAACTAGGTTTGCCCATCTTTACCGCTATCGTGTTAAAGTTGGCCAAAAGGTTGCGATGGGGGATACCATAGCCTTACTAGGAAACTCAGGAAGGAGTAGTGGGCCCCATGTGCACTACGAAATTAAGTATCATGGGAAGTTTATGAATCCTCGGAAATTTCTAAGGGCGACAAAAAATGTTCAATAACAATAAAAAAGCAAGTGGAGTTAAAACTCCTGGACCATCGAAGGGTGTTGCTCCGTCACTGTTGAGTTCTGACCTTAATATAACAGGAAATCTAGAGAGTGCTGGAGATATGCAGGTCGATGGTACTATCGATGGTGATATAAAAAGCTTCACGCTCACTGTCAGTGAATCTGGTGTAATTAGAGGAACCGTTGATGCGGAAGAGGTTACAGTTGCCGGAAGCGTGACAGGGCAGATAAAAGCACGCCATGTCATATTAGTTAAAGGCGCAAAAGTGATTGCAGATTTGATCCAAGACCGGCTTTCAATAGAACCAGGAGCCTTCTTCGAAGGGAATTGCCGCCAATATGAAGATGATAATGGCGCGGAAGCTATTCAACTAGAATATGACGAGAGAGCTTAGTCTCATCTACTTAGAAAAGTTAATTAAAATTTGGGGGCCTTGGAAAACCTGTTGGAGGCATTTTCCCTGTTGAAGCTCTTTTTCCTAGCCAAGCGTCAAGTTCTAATTCAGTGCGCCGTCGGCCCCCATTCATATGCCATGACAGACCGTCCTCTACATTAAACGATTTTACGTCAGCTAGTTTGCCATCTTTATATTTTTGAAGAATCACTCCCTTTCCTTTTGTTAATTCTGGAAGTTCGTGCACCGAAAATATAAGTAACTTTCTATTTGTTCCAACGACGGCAATACTATCTCCGTTTACTGGCGTGCATATTAGCGCACGTGTATCTTTTGATATGTTTAAAACTTGTCGACCTGTTTTTGTTTGCGCCATTAAATCCTCAGCTGACGCCACAAATCCACGCCCATCTTTAGAAGCTACTATAAATTTTTGTTTAGCTTTGAAAACATGTAGGGAAATAAAATTATAGTCGTTGGGCAAGTCAATCATTAGTCTCAATGGTTCGCCGTGTCCTCGGCCACGCGGTATTTTATCGGCCATTATTGTGTAACATCGACCGTTACTAGCAAAAATTAAGATCCGATCAGTTGTCTCTGCATGCAGGCTTGCGTCTAAGGAGTCACCATCTTTAAACTTTAAATCACTGGCATCCGATAAATGCCCTTTAATTGCTCGGATCCAACCTTTGTCTGAGCATATTATGGTAATCGGTTCTCTTTCCACCATGGCCTCTAGCGGAATGACGACGGCTGATGGTGGTTTCCCAATCTCTGTACGCCGAGGTCCTAATAATGAGTTTTTCCCAAATTCTTTTTTGATGTCGTTAATTTCAGTGGTGATAACTCGCCATCGGCGTGTTTCGTCACCTAAAAGACCTTCAATGTCGCTTTTTTCGGCGGTTAATTCCTCAAATTCTTTACGCAATTCTATTTCCTCTAATTTACGAAGAGAACGTAATCGCATGTTCAATATGGCCTCAGCCTGATTGTCCGTAAGTTCAAAATCAACCATCATTTGGTTCTTTGGGTGATCTTCTTCTCTAATAATACGGATTACTTCGTCGATATTTAGGAAAGCTATGAGGTACCCAGATAATACCTCTAATCTACTTTCTATTTTCCTTAAACGAAAATTAGAGCGCCTAACCAAAACTTCATGCCTATGCGCTAAAAAGGCCTGTAAAGCCTCTCTTAAAGACATAACCCTTGGTGTTTGATCTGAGTCAAGCACGTTCAAATTAAGGCTTATTCTAACCTCTAGGTCGCATTGCTTAAATAAACTTTCCATTAAAATAGTTGGGTCAATATTTCTACTTTTAGGCTCCAAAACAAGCCTTAAATCTTCGGCAGATTCGTCTTGCACATCGTTTAATAGATTTAGTTTCTTATTTTCAAGCAGTTCAGCGAGCTTTTCAATTAATCGGGATTTTTGAACTTGGTATGGGATTTCCGTAACTATTATCTGATATGTGCCATTTTTTAATTTTTCTACTTCCCATCGAGACCGAAGGCGAAAACTTCCTTTCCCAATTTTATATGCCTCAGTAACGGTTGCGGGGGTATCCACTAAAACCCCTCCAGTCGGAAAATCAGGACCTGGTATGTATCCAAAGAGAGTTTCAAAAGATGCGTTGGGGTATTTAATTAGGTGCAGAAGAGCATTACATAATTCCTCCACATTGTGCGGCGGTATAGCGGTAGCCATGCCAACTGCTATGCCCTGTGCCCCGTTTGCTAGGAGGTTTGG
>MDSX01076372.1_pt1 | contig 12385 bp, 16 predicted proteins | sample 811141 | NCBI WGS metagenome assembly MDSX01 (sample SAMN05326642, study PRJNA326480) | marine metagenome | isolation source: seawater | place: Atlantic Ocean: South East | collected 2010
AGAGCCTTTCGCCTGAGTTGCAGTCACGAGAATTATACTAAGTAAATCTGGGGTAAATCCTGGCCAGGGTGCATCGCTTATCGTCGCCATTGAACCATCAAAATAAGATTTGATTGTGTAATTTCTTTGACTAGGTATAAAGATGTCATCTCCAATGATTTTTAAATCAATTCCAAGTTTCTTGAAAACGTCAGGAATAATTCCCAAATAATTTACACCCGCATTTTTAATCGTTATTTCACTTTCTGTCATTGCGGCGAGCCCGATCCAACTTCCTATTTCAATCATATCAGGAAGACATTTGTGCGAAGTCCCCTTTAGGGAAGAGACTCCTTCAACCTCTAAAAGGTTACTTCCGACGCCTTTAATATTTGCTCCCATTCTGATGAGCATATGACAAAGTTGTTGAAGGTATGGTTCACAAGCTGCATTGTATATGGTTGTTTTACCAGGCGTAAGAACTGCAGTCATAAGAATATTCGCTGTTCCAGTAACGGACGCCTCATCTAAAAGTATGTATGCTCCTTTCAGTCCCTCTTTTGTAGCTTCCACACCATAAAAATTTGAATCTTGCTCAAATTTAAATTTTGCGCCTAATTTCATTAGACCTAAAAAATGTGTATCTAATCTTCTTCTTCCGATTTTGTCCCCGCCGGGTTTAGGAATGAATCCCATTCCGAAACGAGCAAGTAATGGTCCTACTAACATTATTGAGCCTCTTAAAGACGCACCTTTTTTCTTGTATTCTTCTGAATTTAGGAATTTTAAATCTATATTTTTTGCGCAAAAAGAAAATTCTCCTGGAGAAATATTCGAGACAATGACTCCAAAATTGGATAAGATATCTATTAACTTGTTTACGTCTAGTATGTCTGGAATGTTGGATATTCTCACCTCTTCTTTGGTAAGCAAAACTGCACAAAGAATTTGAAGGACCTCGTTTTTTGCACCCTGAGGCCTCACCTCTCCTTTTAATTTTTTTCCGCCCGTTATTTTAAAACTTCCCACTATGATTTGATTTGGTTTTTGAAGAGTAATTTCCTTTTCTTTTAAATTGTGGCTTTTTTTTCTTTTTAGATTTTGCATTTAGTGGGGCATTCTGGGATTTAACTCCTTTTGCCACTGTTAGAGGTGAATTGATTATTCCCAATTTTCCGCCAGATAGAGTTTTTAGCTCAGAAAATATAACAGCGTCATCTACGTAATCTTTATTCCACGATAGATAGGCACGTTTCATCTGATTAGCAATGTCAAACTCCATAGCATCTCTTTCAGAATTTTTAGGCAATTGAGCTGCAGTTTGAATCATATTTTGTAATACATTTCCATAATATCGATGAGTACGACTTTTTTTTGGGTAAGCAACATTGTCTGGACGTTGGCTTAATTTTTCTTTTGTCAGCAAGGGGTAAGGGCTATCCACATCTAAATCAAAATTCGCCATTACAAAGAGGTGGTCCCAAAGCTTATGCTTGTAGTCTTCACTATCCCTTAGTTTGGGATTTAAATTCCCAATAATATCAACTATTGAGTGAGCTACTTTTGTTCTATGATTTCTTTCTGAAATTGACAAACAATATTCGATCATTGATTGAACATGTCGGCCATATTCTGGCATAATTAGTTGCTTTCGGTCGGTATTATAGTCTAATGACAGAGCCGCGATTTTTTCAGTATCCATTATTTTATTAATTCTAGTTTGGCAAACTTTAAAAGTAATTTTTTTTCACCAACGTTATCAAACATTATGGTTGCTTTTTGATCCATATTTTCCCCAGATATTTCTTTAATTATACCAATGCCAAAGCGATCGTGAACAACTCTATTCCCAGTCACTAAGGACGAATTTATTCTGTTGAAAGAGCCATCTAATTTCTGATTCTTTTCAATAGGCTTTAGATTTTGGGGTCTTCTGAATTTTACGGAATTATTGGGTATAGAATTTTTTTTTGATCGCTTTTCTTGTTGATAAAAGTTTGTTTTTGAATTCCTCGAAGATACGTTAAATGAAGTTATTTTTCCTTGTGCTGTGTGATTGAGGGTATGGTCTGGAATGTCAATATTTAAATGTTCTTCATCTAGCTCGTCCAGAAATCTACTGGGTTCGCAATCAATTAGTTTACCCCACCGATATCTAATATGCGAATAAGTGAGGAATGCGTTTTTCTTAGCTCTTGTGATTGCGACATAAAAAAGTCTTCTTTCTTCTTCAAGATCATCTCTCGAGCCTAAACTCATCATTGATGGGAAAAGGTTTTCCTCCATACCAACAATAAAAACATTTTCATACTCTAGGCCTTTGGCTAAGTGTATGGTCATTAAGTTTACTTTTGGACGGTTATCTTTTTCATTACGATCAGAATCCGTTATTAAAGCAATGTCTTCTAAGAAGTATTCAATACTTGGATTTCCATTCTCTATTTGTTGCTGTTCTTCAACAAAATTTTTGATACCATTTAATAATTCTTGAACATTTTCATATCGCATGACACCCTCGGGAGTTTTATCATCGCTTAGGAATTTAATAATCCCACTCGTGCGAGCAACATGTTCCATGACTTCAAACGCATCTTTTTCAAGAGTAATTAAATTATAGCTCGTTATTAAGTCACAAAAAGCTAAAAGCCTTTCTACAGTCGGTTTATTTATCTTGAGTCCCCAATCAGAAGCGTTTAAAGCCGCTTCCCAAATGGATGTTTGATGGTCATTGGCAGCAATTTTAAGTCGAGCCAAAGTTGTTTCACCAATTCCTCGAGCTGGAAGATTTATTATTCTTTTAAATGCCTCATCATCTTTTTGATTCACAATTAACCTTAAATACGAGATTATATCTTTAACCTCTTTTCTTTGGTAAAAAGAGAGGCCTCCAAAAATTCGATATGGAATATTTTTTCTTCTCAATGAGTCCTCGAATGCTCTGGATTGAGCATTCGTGCGATATAAAATTGCGAAATTATCAAAGGCTACATGTTCCCTTATGTTTTTTTCCCATATGGTCTTTGCCGCGTAATTGCCTTCATCTGAGTCGCTGATACTTTTGTGAACGGTTATTTTATCTCCTGTAGGATTTGATGTCCAAATATTTTTTTCTAATTGATCTTTATTCTTTTTGATCAAGGAATTCGCGGCTTTTACTATGTGTCCAGTACTTCTATAATTTTGCTCTAGTTTAAAAAGTTTAGCTTGGTCATAATCCTTTTGAAAATTCAAAATATTTCGAATATTTGCGCCTCTAAATGCATAAATGCTCTGCGCATCATCTCCAACTACGCAGATATTTTCATATCTGCTTGCCAAAGCCTTGACAATTAAATATTGAGAATGGTTGGTGTCTTGATATTCGTCAACAAGAATATATTTAAACCGTTCTTGATATTTTAAAAGGATTTCTGGGAATCTAATAAAAAGTTCATTGGTTTTTACCAATAAATCATCGAAATCCATAGCCCCCGATCGAAAACATTTCTCCATGTATTGTGAATAGATTTCACCAAGTCTTGGAATTCGTGCAGCGGAGTCACTTTCTTGAAGTTCTGTTCTTCCTAAATATATTTTCGGTGTTATTAAATTGTTTTTATATGTTGAAATGCGACTTGATAAATTTTTTGGTTTGTAAACCTCTTTGTCTAAACCAAGTTCCTTTATGACATCACTGATTACCTTTCTTGAATCTTCAGCATCATAAATTGTAAAATTTGATGGAAAACCTAATCGATGTCCTTCAATTCTTAGGATTTTCGCAAAAATTGAATGAAATGTTCCCATCCAAAGGTTTTTAGCGTCAGAATCATGAATGAGTTTTTCAATTCTTTCTTTCATTTCTCTCGCCGCCTTATTGGTGAAAGTCAATGATAAAATATTAAATGGATCCACTCCAGATCCCATTAAATGAGCGATTCGATAGGTTAAAACGCGAGTTTTGCCTGAACCGGCTCCAGCAATAACCATCACCGGCCCTGAAGTGCAGCTAACGGCTTCTAGTTGAACTGGGTTTAAAGCTTTTAAATAATTATCCATTTGAAGGATTCAAAGGTATGTTTTCTGTTGGCTGATAAAAAGTTTAATAATGTATCTAAAATCGGAGTTGATAGTTAAATAAAAAGATCTACATTTGCAGTCCCTTAAAAATACGGGTAGAATATTGTAGCGACGAAAACCAAAACAATTAAAAGAATGCCAACTATCAATCAACTAGTCCGAAAAGGACGAGTAAAATTAGAAAAGAAGAGCAAGTCAGCAGCACTTGACTCTTGCCCTCAGCGCAGAGGGGTATGCACACGAGTGTATACAACCACCCCAAAGAAACCTAACTCTGCAATGAGAAAAGTTGCAAGGGTAAGACTAACCAACGGCAACGAGGTAAACGCATATATTGGAGGCGAGGGTCACAATCTTCAGGAGCACTCTATAGTTTTAGTTCGTGGAGGACGTGTCAAAGATCTCCCCGGTGTCAGATACCATATTGTTCGTGGAGCTCTAGATGCTGCAGGAGTAAGTGGAAGAATGCAACGTCGATCTAAGTATGGTACCAAACGTCCAAAAGTTAAAAAATAAATAGAAATGAGAAAGACCCGTGCAAAAAAGCGACCATTATTGCCAGATCCAAAATTTAATGACCCTTTGGTGACGCGCTTTGTGAATAACTTAATGTTCGACGGAAAAAAATCTACATCATATTCGATTTTCTATGATGCAATCGATATCATATCAGAAAAGTCTGAAGAAGCTAACGGTCTAGAGCAATGGAAAACTGCACTTACTAATGTTATGCCGCATGTTGAGGTTAGAAGTCGACGAGTTGGCGGTTCAACTTTTCAAATACCTCAACAAATAAGACCAGAGCGTAAGATTTCTATGGCTATGAAATGGTTAATTGGATATTCTCGCGCCAGAAACGAAAAAAGCATGGCTGCCAAGCTTGCAGCAGAAATAATGGCTGCTGCAAAGGAAGAGGGAGCTGCAGTGAAAAAGCGCATGGATGTGCACCGAATGGCCGAAGCAAACAAAGCTTTCTCTCATTTCCGATTTTAAATATTGCCTATAATGTCATCACGCGATCTAAAATTTACAAGGAACATTGGTATTATGGCCCACATTGATGCGGGAAAAACTACCACAACAGAACGTATTTTATATTACACGGGAGTATCTCACAAGATAGGAGAAGTACATGACGGTGCAGCTACCATGGATTGGATGGTTCAAGAGCAAGAGCGTGGGATAACAATTACTTCTGCGGCTACCACTTGTTTTTGGAGATTCCCAACAAATCAAGGCAAAGACTTATCTAACACTGAGGAGTATAAAATTAATATTATTGATACTCCAGGGCACGTAGATTTTACTGTAGAAGTGGAAAGATCTTTAAGAGTCTTAGATGGCGCTGTAGCACTACTATGTGCTGTTGGAGGTGTTCAACCTCAAACAGAAACAGTTTGGCGCCAAGCCACTAAATATAATGTTCCCCGAATTGCTTTCGTAAATAAAATGGACCGTACAGGTGCTGATTTTTTCAGTGTTGTAAATCAAATTGACGAAAAATTAAAGGGTCATCCAGTTCCTCTTCAGATTCCTATTGGAGCTGAGACCGAGTTTAGAGGCGTAGTGGATCTTTTGGAAAATAAAGCAATTATTTGGGATGATGAAACTCAAGGGATGACTTTCAAAGAGATTGATATTCCTGAAGACCTGAAAGAGACTGTTAGCGAGTATCGAGAAAAACTTGTTGAGTCGGTTGCGGAGTTTGATGATTCCCTTTTAGAAAAGTTTTTTGATAATCCAGATGAAATTACTAGCGAAGAATTGGTTTCTGCAATTAGAAAAGCAACAATTGCTCAAAAAATAACTCCTGTTTTATGCGGTTCAGCATTTAAAAACAAAGGAGTACAAACAATGTTGGATGCGGTTATGTCATTTATGCCGTCACCTTTAGATGTAGAAGCAATCGCAGGAACAAACCCTGATACGGGGGAAAAAGAGATGCGCAAGCCAGACTCAAAAGAACCTTTTTCAGCCTTGGCGTTTAAAATTGCCACGGATCCTTTCGTCGGAAGATTATGTTTTTTCCGGGTATATTCGGGTAAGACAGATGCTGGTTCTTATGTAAAAAACATAAGAACTGAAAAAAAGGAAAGGATTTCGAGAATTTTTCAAATGCACTCGAATAAGCAGAATCCAATTGATTCGATAGAGGCGGGTGATATTGGTGCGGGAGTCGGGTTTAAGGATATACGAACTGGTGATACTTTGAGCGATGAAAAGAGGCCAATTGTCCTAGAATCGATGACTTTTCCAGATCCGGTAATTGGGTTGGCTGTAGAACCAAAAACCCAGGCGGATATGGATAAAATGGGTGTTGCCTTGTCAAAATTAGCTGAAGAAGATCCCACCTTCAGGGTTGCTACTGACGAAGAAACAGGACAAACTGTTATTTCTGGAATGGGAGAACTTCATTTAGATATTCTTGTTGACCGGATGAGAAGAGAATTTAAAGTTGAATGCAATCAGGGAGCGCCTCAAGTTCAGTATAAAGAAGCTCTTACCGCTGAAACAGGTCATCGTGAGCAATATAAAAAACAAACAGGGGGTCGTGGTAAGTTTGCGGATATTGATTTCAAAATAGGTCCTGCGGATGAAGATCACGAAGCTGGAGGCTTGCAGTTTATTAATAAAATCAAAGGGGGTAATATTCCTAGAGAATTTATACCTGCCGTGGAGAAGGGCTTTAAGGATGCTATGACTAACGGTCCACTTGCTGGCTATGGTGTTGATTCGATGAAGGTTACACTTGAAGATGGATCCTTTCACCCAGTTGATTCAGATGCCTTATCTTTTGAGTTAGCTGCAAAGTTAGGTTTTAGAGAAGCTGCTAGAAAAGCGAAACCTATGATTCTTGAGCCTTTAATGAAAATAGAAGTCGTCATGCCGGAAAACTCAATGGGGGATGTTGTTGGTGACTTAAACAAGAGAAGGGGTATGGTTGAAGGAATGGATACTAAAGATGGTGACTCAGTTGTTCACGCGAAGGTTCCACTGAGCGAAATGTTTGGTTATGTTACTACTCTTAGAACAATAACCTCTGGTAGAGGTAGCTCCTCTATGGAATTTAGTCATTATGCTGAGACTCCAAAAGGTATTTCTGAAGAGGTGATTGAAAATGTAAAAGGAAGTAAGTAATTTTTATTGTTGTATTATGAGTCAAAAAATTCGAATAAAACTAAAGTCTTACGATCATATGTTGGTTGATAAAAGCGCTGAGAAAATTGTAAAGACAGTAAAGAGCACTGGGGCTGTTATTAACGGACCCATTCCTCTTCCAACGAACAAGCGCATATATACTGTTCTTCGTTCGCCTCATGTAAATAAGAAAGCACGTGAGCAATTTGAACTCTCGAGCTTCAAGCGTTTGCTGGATATATATTCATCCTCCAGTAAGACAATTGATGCTTTGATGAAGTTGGAATTGCCCAGCGGTGTTGAAGTAGAAATTAAAGTTTAATCTCATAACCGTAAATATAATGCCCGGACTAATTGGCAAGAAAATCGGAATGACCAGCATCTTTGACGAGGATGGAAAAAACTATCCTTGTACGGTCATCGAATTGGGACCCTGTTTGGTGACCCAAATTAAAACAAAAGATGTCGATGGTTATGCTGCTGTACAGATGGCTTTTGGAACTAGAAAGCGTCCAATTAAATCTGAAGTAGGGCATGCTAAAAAGTCGAAATCTGAACCACAAAAAAAACATGTTGAATTTCGTGATTTTGATGAAAATGAAGTTTCTTTGGGAGATACATTGACAGTCAATATGTTTAGCGAGGGAGAATATGTTGATGTTGCGGGAACCTCAAAAGGAAAAGGGTTTCAGGGGGTTGTGAAAAGGCATGGTTTTGCGGGAGTAGGCCAGGCTACCCACGGTCAGCATAATAGATTACGAGCACCTGGTTCAATTGGAGCGGGCTCGGATCCCTCAAGAGTTTTCAAGGGCACTCGAATGGGTGGAAGAATGGGGAACGAAAGAGTTAAGATTCAAAACCTACAGGTTTTGAAAATTGACCTAGAAAAAAATCTATTGGTTGTAAAGGGATCCGTTCCAGGAGCAAAGCAGTCACTATTAATTGTCGAGAAATAATGGAAGTAAAAATTTTTAACCAAAAAGGAAAAGATCTAGGTAGAAAAGTTGCCCTTAGCGATAATGTATTTAAAGTGGAGCCAAATGAGCATGCTGTTTATTTAGATGTTAAACAATACTTGGCAAACCAGCGACAAGGAACTCATAAAGCCAAAGAACGATCTGAAATTTCTCGAACCACAAAAAAACTACACAAGCAAAAGGGTACGGGTGGAGCACGACACGGAAGTATGCGGTCTCCTTTGTACCGAGGTGGAGGTACAGTTTTTGGGCCAAGGCCTCACGATTATGGTTTTAAGTTAAATAAAAAGCTTAAAGTTGTTGCTCGTAAATCTGCTCTAAGTATGATGGCTGCAGAGGATCAAATTTTTGTGGTAGATAAAATTTCTATTAAGGAACCGAAAACGAAAGAATACAGTACTGTTTTAGAGGCATTAGGGTTTTCAGAAAAGAAATGTACGGTTGTGTTGCCTGAGTCAGATAAAAATGTATATTTGTCATCCCGCAATTTTGAGGGGTCAAATGTTGTAACTGCTTCAGAATTAAATACTTATTCTATTCTTAATGCGGGCACATTGATCTTACTTGAAGATGCAATAGAGAAAATTGAAACGGCATTAATGACGAAATAATGAAAAGTATACTGATTCGACCGGTCATAACCGAAAAAGCATCTGCAGATTCTGAAACAATGAATAGGTACACTTTTGTTGTCATGAGAAAAGCCAACAAAGTTGAAATCAAAAAGGCAGTTGAGGCTGCTTATAACGTGAATGTTGAGAATGTTCGTACTCTCATTGTGCCTGCGAAAAAAGTTGTGCGTTACACAAAAGCAGGGACTTTATCAGGTAATAAGCCGGCTTACAAAAAAGCAATTGTCGACGTTAGAGGTGGAGAGTCCATTGATTTTTATTCTAATCTATAACTAAAAATGGGTGTTCGAAAATTAAAAGCAATTACTCCGGGTCAGCGTTTCCGCGTTGTTAATGATTACAATGGCATCACTACAGGTTCACCTGAAAAGTCTCTAACCAAGTCAAAAAAACGGAGTGGGGGTCGCAATAATTCAGGAAAAATGACCATGCGCTATATCGGTGGCGGTGCAAAACAACGTTATCGTACTATCGATTTCAAACGTGAAAAATTTGGTATCCCAGCATCAGTGAAGTCAATAGAATATGATCCAAATCGATCAGCTTTCATTGCCTTGGTTGCATATGCAGATGGAGAAAAGCGCTACATTCTTGCTCCAGATGGCCTCAAAATTGATCAAAAAATTGTTTCCGGCCCCGAAGCGTCTCCGGAACTAGGAAATTCCTTGAAGTTATCGGAATTGCCCTTGGGGACGATTATTCATAATATAGAGTTAAGACCTGGTCAGGGTGGAATTATTTCTCGATCTGCTGGTTCCTTTGCTCAATTAGCTGCTCGTGATGGTAAGTATGCGACATTGAAAATGCCCTCAGGCGAAACTCGAATGATTTTAGTCGAATGTATGGCTACTGTAGGGGTAGTATCGAATAGCGATCACGCTCAAATTGTAGGAGGCAAGGCTGGTCGAAGTAGGTGGCTCGGTCGGCGTCCGCGAACTCGAGGTGTAGCTATGAACCCGATTGATCATCCAATGGGTGGTGGTGAGGGTAGAGCTTCTGGAGGCCACCCTAGATCTCGTAATAGTATCCCGGCAAAAGGATTCAAGACACGAGCGAAACAAAAGGAAAGTAATCGTTATATAATTGAAAAAAGGAAAAAATAACTTATGGCAAGATCATTAAAAAAAGGCCCTTTTATAAACTATAAGCTGGAAAAACGAATAATTGATAATTCAGCCTCGAGTAAAAAAAGTGTTATTAAAACCTGGTCTCGGGCTTCGATGATTAGTCCAGATTTCGTCGGACAAACTATTGCCGTTCATAATGGTAAAACATTTGTCCCTGTATATATCACAGAAAATATGGTCGGGCACAAATTAGGTGAATTTTCTCCAACACGAACCTTTCGTGGTCACGCTGGAAAAAAAGATAAGGGTAAAAAATAAATTATGGGTTCTCGTAAACAAAATAAAGCATTGGAGTTAAAAGAAGCTAGAAAAAATGTGGCATCTGCAAAACTCAATAATTGTCCTACCTCTCCAAGAAAAATGCGTTTGGTTGCCGACATGATAAGAGGAATGGAAGTTTCAAAAGCTTTATTTGCGTTGAAAAACAGTGGTAAAGAAGCATCTATCAGATTAGAAAAATTGTTAGTTTCTGCTTTGAGTAATTGGGAATCAAAAAATGAAGGTGTTTCGATGGACGAAAAAGAACTAATTGTGCAAAGGATAAGCGTCGATAGTGGTCGAATGCTAAAGCGTGTTCAGCCAGCTCCGCAAGGTCGCGCACATCGAATTAGAAAGCGATCAAATCATGTCACTATCGTTGTGGGTGAAGTCTACACTGTCGAAAATTTAAGTCAAACAGAAGTTAAAGAAGTTAAATAATGGGTCAAAAAGCGAATCCAATTGGTAATCGATTAGGTTTCATCAGGGGATGGGACTCTAACTGGTTTGGTGGTAGAAATTATGGCGAGAGATTGGCAGAAGATGCTGCAATCAGGAAATATTTACACGCCCGTTTATCTCGTGCGAACGTTTCGAGAATCATTATAGAACGTACCTTAAAGTTAGTAACCGTAACCATCGCTACTGCTCGTCCTGGTGTAATCATTGGTAAAGGAGGCTCAGAGGTTGAAAAACTCCGTGAGGAATTAAAGAAGCTTACCAAAAAAGACGTTCAGCTTAATATCCACGAAATCAAAAGACCGGAACTGGATGCAAAGTTAGTCGCAGATTCGATTGCTCGTCAGATTGAGGGCCGTATTTCTTTTAGGAGAGCAGTTAAAATGAGTATAGGTTCGACAATGAGAATGGGAGCTGAGGGTATCAAGGTCCAATTAAGTGGAAGGCTTAATGGTGCTGAAATTGCTCGCTCTGAAAAGTTTAAAGATGGTCGGACACCGCTGCATACGTTTCGTGCAGATATTGATTATCATTGGTCAGAAGCTCACACTACGTATGGAAGGATTGGTGTCAAAGTATGGATAATGAAAGGGGAGGTTTATGGTAAGCGTGATCTAAATAACGTTCTTGGTATTTCAAGCCGATCGAAATCGGGTGCTACTGGTGGAGGAAACTCCAAGGGTCGCTCAAATGCAGGAGATCGAAGAAACAATAATGACAGGCGCAATAACCGAAAAGCATAATTCATAAGGAGATATGTTACAACCGAAAAAGACAAAATTTAGAAAGACCTTCAAAGGTAAAATGAAAGGTAATGCTCAGCGAGGGTCAACATTAGCCTTCGGAGCTTATGGTATCAAATCGATGCAAGAAGTTTGGATGACTGCCAGACAAATTGAAGCTGCGAGAATTGCTGCGACGAGATATATGAAACGTGAAGGACAATTATGGATTAGAATTTTCCCAGATAAGCCGATTACAAAAAAGCCTTTAGAAGTGCGAATGGGTAAAGGAAAAGGGTCAGTAGAATATTGGGCGGCCGTCGTGAGACCTGGAAGGGTTTTATTTGAGTGCGATGGTGTTTCCAAGGAAGTGGCAATTGAGGCGTTGAGATTAGCAGCTCAGAAATTACCGGTCAAGACAAAATTAGTTACACGCAGAGATTTAGTTACTAACTCTTAATCTACACTTATTATGAAGATGAATGAAATTAGAAACCTGAGTGAAGAAGAGCTATCAAAGCAATTTCATGATTTGAAAAAAGAGCTTGACGACATGAAGTTAAAAAATCGTATCAGTCCCTTAGAGAACCCCATGCGAATAGCAAGCACACGAAAAATTGTTGCAAGGCTAACAATGGAAATGTCGAATCGTAATTCTAAATAATTGATGGAAGACAAAAGAAATTTGAGAAAAGAGAGAATCGGTATAGTCACGAGTAGTTCAATGGACAAAACTGTGACGGTGAAGGTATCTCGACGAGTTAAGCATCCCATGTACGGGAAATTCGTTACATACAGTAATAAATTTCATGCCCATGACGAGAAAAACGATTGTAATAGTGGTGATACAGTTAAAATTATGGAGACACGTCCATTGAGTAAAACAAAAGTTTGGCGAGTAATAGAAATATTGGAAAGAGCAAAGTAAAATGTTACAAACAGAATCACGATTAAAAGTTGCAGATAATACTGGTGCCAAAGAAGTTTTGGTCATAAGGGTATTAGGAGGTACAAAGCGGCGATATGCAGGTTTG
>MDSX01061842.1_pt1 | contig 12383 bp, 17 predicted proteins | sample 811141 | NCBI WGS metagenome assembly MDSX01 (sample SAMN05326642, study PRJNA326480) | marine metagenome | isolation source: seawater | place: Atlantic Ocean: South East | collected 2010
CTTTTGTAAAAAAAAATTGATTTGGATTGACGCCAACTACCCGAGAGCATATCCAGTAGGAAAAATTGAAAACGATGAGCGCCAACTACCCGAGCAGTATCTACCCTACGATTACGATGTCTGCTACCAATCTCAAAAATGTCCGCGCATACTGCCGCAGCAAATATGGTGTCAATTGGTGGGACACCGATGCGAAAACCAAGAAAGCCCGCAAGGCGGAAGCGCGCCTCGCTTTGAGTGATGACCCCGAGGAGAATATCCCACTTTGTGATTTGGTTAGGATTGTCCCACAAAAACCCAAAAAACCCAAGATTGAGATTGTGCTACAAAAACCCGAAAAACCGACAAGGGAGTTTGCGATGGCTCGTATGGCGTGGAAAAAAAATATGCGCGCAAATGTGTTGCCCCGAGTGAGGGGGTGGCGTGGTGTGGCGTGGTGAGAAATCCGTTGAGAAATACGAATGTTCAATAACTCAATAAAATACACATTTTACCGATTCCCGATGGGGGACTCAGCCATCCTTGTTTCTATAAAATAAAAAATAAAAATATTTTTTTTGAAATTTCAGCCAAGTCTAAATCGGTGAGTGCTTATTTTTAATGAGTTGTTGAACATTCGTATTATAGTATATCTGTATAATATTTCTAATAATAAATAATCAAGCCAACAACACCACGTCACTATCGTGACCTTTCCCAGTAGGATATGGTTTATTATTTCTCTTATTTTCTACATTCAATATAAATTTATAAACTCGTGCTGTCGCCCACATCTCGGGAGATGTCACGCCTTTCCTCGCTCCCGCAGAATGAAAAGCACCTACACCACGATTGAATACATCTTGAATTAATGATTTTTTTATTTTGAAATATTTTGCTAATGTGCTTTTTTTTCTGTCGGGGATTTTGTCGCCATACAACTTCTCAAATTGTATCGTATATTTTGACCGCCTCATTTATCTATAATCATATAAAATAATTATGTAATATTAGTTTCAGCAATCCTCTCAATCTGTAAATTACAAAAACAATCCATTTCAGTTGCTTGTAAAGTGTCGTCAAAACTACGATTGTTTATGTCTAATTTACAGCGAACTTGTATAATATCGCCACTTGCTATATAAATAAAATCCTCAAAATTTATATTACCGAATGCTCCGTCGGTGTTATTACGGGTGTATGTGTAGCCGTGAAAATTAAAATCCTCATCTTCAAAATAATCAGTCCCGTCAATATTTAGATACAAACAAAACGCCACGCGGTTATTATAACCATATGTCACGGGATTTCCTCCCAATCTTATACGGTAATAACCATTTTGACTTATAGTTATACTTCCGCTTGAATGAGATGAAAACGCAGCACCAGTCGTTCGCGTTGAAACCAAAGTATCAAAAAAATGACCCAACCCCCACTTACCATCACCGCTCATAGAAGCCTTAGAAAAATTATAAAACACCATCTGCGGTATTCTATATATTGATGTATGCGCTGTGACCCCGCCCGAAAAGACATCAAATACTTCTGTTACTACATTAGGGTCAGCGCCGACTGACTGAATATTTCTTATGCTAAATCTTGTATCGTCAGCATTATCAAAAAAATCAAATGTTAGATGCCCCGCATTACTTGTTCCTATATTTTTTAAATAAACAAAGTCATTACTTACGGTAGAAGATGGAGCAAATTTAATATATATATTATCAAGAGACGACCCGGACACGTTATTATCATCACCGTTCGTAAATGTTGTGTTGCTCATAGTGACGGGGTCTAATATCAAACCCTCACGAACATAACTGCTCCCTTCAAAATTACACTCCCCATTCACTTGAAATTTATAACTATCTTGAAATGATGTCCCGTTTCCAATATTGAAGTTGCCGTTACTACTCATCGTCATAGCGCCTACTTGCGTTTGTCCGTTGCTATAATAATCAAACACCAAACCACCATAATTATTTGTGGCGTCTGTAACCATTCCGCAAATCTGCCCGAGAAAATTGGTAGTGTCATCATCACTATCAAAATTTTGAAATCGTAGTCTTGCTTGTCGCTGAGTTGTAGATGAGTCGCGCGCCCCTCTAATCGCTACAACAGCGTCTTTACCGTAGTCGGTGTCCGGAGTAATTAACAATTGCGGGGCACTATCACTTGAAATAATTACTTGTTGCGTAATATCAATATCAGCGTTCGTATTTGTAAAATCTAAACTAAACTCTCCCGACGCATTTACGGCAAGTCCGCCGTTTGTTTCTGCGGTGTAAGTAGTCCCCGCCGCATCTAATGCCGCAGCAACATCTGTATATCCAGCAATAGACAAATTACTACTAATCTCAAAATCACCAGTATAACTTCCAGTCAAACTTAATTCATTTGAGTTTATTTGTATTCCATTACTCACACTTAATGTTTCTTGTTTCGCAGCCAACCCAGTAAAGACTCCCCCACTTGTTATTAAATCAGTTGAACCCGATGTCGCCGAACTGGTATTGCTTACTGTTAGAACGTCGGGGCTACCCGACGCAAGATTGAGCGGCGAAGAAGCAGTAAATATGTCCGCTTTTCCCGCTATTGCTGTGGTGTTTTCTGAGATTGCGCTGGTGTTTGTTGAGATTGCGCTGGTGTTTGTTGAGATTGCGCTGGTGTTTGTTGATATATCGCTGGTGTTTGTTGAGATTGCGCTGGTGTTTGTTGAGATTGCGCTGGTGTTTGTTGAGATTGCGCTTGCGTTTGTCGCTACACCCGTCGTCGCTGCTTGGAGTTCAGTATTTATAATCGTTGTCGCCGTTAATGAACTCGCCTTTAATGTTTCCACTTTTAAATTGGATACGAGAGGGTTATTTGTTACATTTTTAGATACAAACGTATCCGTGTTGAATAACGTTTTACTCATACTATATTATATATAGAGATAATATATGGAGGATTACACTAAATATACGCTGGAAGGCGCTTGCTCTTTTTTAATCGTTGTTTTAGCATATCGTCTTTATAAAATGAAATGTCGTACTACCAGCAATTGTTGCGACGAACACATTACAGCGGATTTTCAAAATCAAGGTGGCGGAGGTGATGTAGAGGTTTGAGATTCGTTGCTTAATTCTAAAATAGTTTCGCCCGATAATGGTTGCCGCTCACAATCTATCAATCCCCAGCACAAGGTTATATTCTTACAGCGTGATTGCTCTGCCGTTTTACAGAACGAAATTATAAATGTTATCACCATTCCACAGAGCGCCAGCAATCCCGTTTCCGTCAGCGTGACTTGGGTCATATAAATAATATTGATATTTAAAAATATTATTTATTAATTAAAAGAAAAGTAAAAAAGCTATACGGCGATGCTCCACGTAAGTGTGTTGAGGTCAAGCGAGCAAAGAATAGTGTGTTCGCCGAAAACATCTACGACGTGGTTGGCGGTGGGGGCAGCGGCATATTCCATAGTAAGTTGACAAACTTGACCGATACAATTTACGCCAGCCACTAATCCAACGGAACTCTCACCTCCCGCTGTTCTCTGCGACTCCAAATCTAGGTCTATAAGAAATGCCCCAGTAGTTCCCGAAGTAGCACCAGTTCCTTCAAGAATAGCGAAACCACCGTCCGCCTCAACCGAACTATCGTGAGTCCAAGCACACAACGCCCGCTGCGAAATAAGTGCCTCCGCAAGTGGTTCAGCACCAGCACCAGTTGCGGTGCTGGCGACACCTAAATCTTGGACATCTCGCATAGGGTATTTTACACCACCAATAGTGATAAAAAAGCGATTAAGACGAAGGCGCGAGCGATTACCAATATGGTTATTAGCAGCAACCGCGGCTTGCTGAGTTTGAGCGATAAGAACACGATTAAGCGAACTCATACTAAAACCAAGAGTGGCGACGAGCGAAGTGGCTGAATTGGAAAGCGACGCTTGGTGATGCTGGTAGGAAGGCATCGCAATTTTGAAAGCACCGCCCGAATTAGCCGCCACCATATTCATAATATCGCTTCCAAGTTCCAAATTATAGGTGACAAGGGCAACATCGGTAATAGTAACTTCGCTGTCTGTCGCAGCACCAAGAAGCGAACGAGCAGAAGTATCAAGGATAAGGCGAATGCGCAGACGGTCTCTTCCTACAAGGGGAAAATAACGGTTACACATTAGAGGAGTGAGGACAAGTGGGAAGCAAACACCAAGACTCGCACCAGCAGCAATTGAAGCACCATCAAAATCACCACCAGCACCGAAGAGACGATTGCCCGCATTATTACGGAAACTCGCCGAAGTATCAAGCGTAAGCATCATTTCGTATAACGTATTCCAGTTATCGCACGAAAATAAATTTTGACCACCTAATTCAAGAACAATCTGCTTAATACAACTCGGAAAACCTCCACCGTGAAGTTTCACAGCAGCACCATCGCCGTTGTTGATAGTTGCCTTAATGTATGACGACTGAAAATCACAGAAAGTGTTATTGAGATTGGCTGGGAGGTCAAAAATAATCTGCGAGTTCATAGTGTAAGAACCACCGCCATTTGTTGGAGTGATTTCATTACGGATTGCCCTTGAAGAAGAAGCACGAGGAGGGACTTGGGAATAATTCAAACGCTGCGTTGAAGCACTCATTATATAATATACTAATATATAAAAAAAAATCTCATTTTATATTTTAATATTCGTTCTCTAAAAAGCGGGTTTTGGGTCAGTTGAATAAATATTCTCTTGTAATATTTCGGGCTTAATGTATTCAAACTTGAATGTAATGTGTCCGCCTTCATCGTCTAATGTATGACGGTTTTTACCTCCGCTGAAAAAATACACTTTTATTGTACTGGGTCGCGCTGGTGTTAAAACTTTAATTACTTCGGGCGTGGTGAATTTTGTTTCGTAGTCGTCGTTTGTAAATGCGTAATTAACTACAAAACAACCCAACACTCCTAAATCTTGTATGTCGTCTTCAAAATGATTATCATTATGTATTTGAGCGGTGGAACAATTAAAACCACTCTGCGTCATCATAACAATATCCACGAATCCTTGGGTATTCCCTCTATCAATCGCCGCATCTACAACACTCATCATACATACAGTTCCACGGTCTTTAAAATAATAAGCATTATATGGAATGTCCCACACCGCGAGACCATCGTCCATATTACTTTTGGGATTATTGTAGGCATCTTTTATCCATACAGTCACGTAATCGCAAATGATAGAGTTATCGTAGTTATCCATTATATAATTATACATATTATTTTAAAATGCTGGTTTATATTCTACACCATAGAGACCTTCTCGTAAAATTTCGGGGTCAATATATTCAAATTTTAATGTGATATGTCCTCTTGTTCTCATAGCGCTGTCTGCTGATAAATCAAATGTGGTTTTATCATTTTTAAAAAATACGAATCTTATTTGACGAGGTTTTGCCGCTGTAAGCAGTTTAATTGTTTCCGGTGCTGTATATTCTGTGAGGTAAGAGCCGCCTGGGTCGCCAGAAAAATTGGTGTAAGAACCCATTACCGCTAAATCAGCATTTATCAAATCACCAGCATCACTATTTTCTTGTGATGTAAAACCATTATATCCTTGCTGGGTCATAAGAGTAATATTCTCACCATAATCGCTGGGAAGCCCCGAGGAAACCATACTCATCAAACAAACACTTCCCCTATCTTTAAAATAAAAAGATTTTTCGGGAATATCCCATACCGCTACACCGTTTGCGAAATCACTCAACCCATTCTCGTAGGCGTCTTCAATAAATAAAGTTATGTAATCGCAAATAATAGACGAGGTCATTATATAAATTACTTATATTTTATTTTATCACGATTTTTCTATTAGAAAGCGGGATTGTAACTGACTTCATTTCCTAACATATTGACTGATTCCGCCGAAATATATTCAAACTTGAAAGTTAAATATCCGTCATCGTCAAGATGTATTCCGCCGCTTGTAGAACCAACTGGAAATATTTTTATTTTTAATTGAGAAGGTCGTGCGGGAATGAGATACTTTATGTCTGTATGTGTGAAACTATGGAAATATAAAAATCCACCAGCGCCAGTATCGGCTATGGAAGTAACGCTGCTATGAGATAGGAAAACACCGCCACCATTTACACCACTACTGCTGCCGTTTAATGTGGGAGTTTGAAGTGTTATTGCTACACCCGACGATTGGGTTTGTAAGTTCAAACCAACATCTACTAAACTAATCACACAATATTGCCCGAAACTATTATTTGTGTATGTGCTTGGTGGGACGACTAATGTGTGTTCTCCCGCGACGTCCCCGTGGTCGCCTTTTGCTGCCGTCGGGACAATACTATAAAATTCTGCTATTGGATAAGTTGTCATATAATTATATGCTATATTTTATTTATCGCATCTTTTCTATTCCGTGTCGTAAATTGCTCACAGCCGCCAACAGTTGCGGACTCTTAATCATAGTTCCGCCCGAGTAATATTGCCTACCAGCCGCCTTCGCACCAAATATGCCCGCCTTCGCCGCCTTCACTCCAAATCGCGCAACTTTTTTCGTTTTCATACCAAAATTTACCATCTTATATAATTACAAACTATTTTTTATTTTTCTCTTCTCTATTTTCATAATTCTGTCGTATTTCTCTCAGCAAACTATTTCTAAATATACCCTCTCGCTGCTTCACAAAATGAACGGTTAAGGTCAAGTTAAACTGTGCGCCATTCAACTCCAAAATATTCCCATCTTGGTCGGTAAGTTCAATATCTAAATGTGAAATATTCTGTTCTGTGATTTGATAGTATAAGGTTTCGGGCGGAACGAAAAAGATATACCCGCCGTAATTTGCGTTATTCACGATGCTCGCTATTATATTACTCCTACGCCCCCTACTGTCTAAATTATTCATCGTAAGGTTTCGTATTCTTATATAAATATTTGTCGCACCACCAAGGTCGCAGATATTTTGGGCATCATAAGAACTCACACTTGATGTCGGCAATTGTCCCGATAATCCTAATTGGCGTGAAAGTGTTGTTTCTTCGTTTATTACTTGCGCTATACCAAATGTGAAAGAAAATTTATTATCTGTGTCGCTAAAAGAACAACTCCCAACTACCAGCGGGTCGTCTTCAATCTTCGCAGTAACTGCTGCTGCTAAATCGGTCGCACTATAATTTCCAACGTCTATTTCGTAATCAACATCGTTTAACACAATTTTATTGTTTAATGATGTGACGTTAAAAATGCTATTCGGCATCGTCATATTTGTTAATCCAATAATTAATCTGTAACCGCTGGGAGCGGTAATCGCTTCATCTAAATAGAATATTTTCTCACCATCGCTTATTGAAACCACCGCGTCAGTTGAATGAATAAATATGGTTTGTGATGCTTTGTCGGTATCATTCAACGCGTGAGAGGGCATATATATATAACACTTTTAAAAAAAATATCAATTAATCAAAATGGATTAAATCTGCGTTCTGTGGCTGAAAATATGCGTTGGTGTTATCATATGTATATTGATACGCGTTGTTAATTTTCGGGTGGAATCCGTATTGGTCTTGCTCGGCATAAACCTTCGGGTTTAGCGCTTGCGTGTTGAAAGGTTCAAGGGTAGAGTCATAGGATTGAGGGAGGACGCTGTCTAAATAAATTTGCTGTCCCTCGCCGCTCTCTTCATAGTAACTCGGCTCGCTAATTTCGTTAAAAAAAGCATCTTCGTTGTGGGCAAAGTTTCCTTCAATTGTTTCGCTCATAATGTATAATAACTATATATTTTATTTATTTCTTCTTCCTTTTTCCTTTTTTTTTCGGGCGGACGGGCATTCCGTTCGGGCGGACACGCTTTCCGCCGACGTGAGTTATAACTGGACGGCGTGGGACTTCTCGGGAGTGGAAAGGCGGCAAAGGGTGACTTCCTCCCTCATTCGTTTTACTAATTGGGCGAAGATGCGGAAGATGTGCTGGTTTGAATATTTCTTGTTTCATCGTTATATATTTATATGAGATTTTTGTTGAGCGCCAATTTTAAATTTAATAATTTTTTATGATATAAAAATAATATATTAAGTAATATATAATGGAAGTTGAAAAGAAATCTATCATAAAAGATTTAGGAGAATCCACATCTAAATCTTACGCTGGTTCGTATATGAGATTGAGAAAAATATTAAATATGAAAGATAAGAGAAAGCAGATTAGAAAAATACCTCTCACACATATTTTAGGAGCAATCAAAAATGTTGTTAATCCTTCTACGGCATACAGCGTTTTTGTAATCGCCAAGAAACTTTTTTCTTATACAGATAATAAGGAAATATTTGACGAAGTTGATAAAATATTGAGAGTGAGGAAACGAGACCTACAAGTTGATAAAAATAAAAATCTTACACAATCTTTGCCGAGTTATAAAGAAATAAGCGATGCTGTAAAAAAGGAAACTGAACCTCGTAAATATATCACCAGTTTCATAATGCTAAAAATAAATACAAGAAATCAAGATATAGCACTCGCGGACTTATGGGGGGTACCACAACCCAAATATGACGAAAAACGTAATCATCTTATTCTTGACGGCGACAAAGTGTTATTTATTCGCAACGTTTATAAAACTGCGAAGAAATACGGACAGAAGAAGAATATTATTGCTGTTAAAAAGTTTACACAATCTGTCAAAAAAATACTCGGGGACAACGACAAAATATCACTATTTACTCGCAAAAATGGAGAGCATATTACGCCAGCGTCTATTGCTTCCTATCTCAAAAAATATGTAGTGCTTGGATTAAACGAAAGTCAAATTGTTAAGAGCGTTATTGCTGCGGCAGACGAAAAAGGTTCTTATGAAATGCTACGTAAAATATCGGCAAATAGAGGGACGAGAGTTGATGTTCTTTTAGCTGAATACGATGTTTCAAATATTAAACAGCCTACTGATTTTGTGGAGGAAGAAGACGGCGGTAATCCGCCAAATGATGCGAGTTAAATAAATATTTATTATTTTGCGACACCTCTATACACTCAAATAATGCTTTACACGTTTTGTATTTTTTTTTCTTAAACACTAAATCGTTGTAATTTAGAATTGGAATCCGCTTTAAGATTTCTTGTTTGCTCGGGAAAAGTCCCGCATATCCAATTCGCGTTTTTTCATAATCGCTATACATCACTACACAAAATAGTTTAGTCATTTATAGTTATGGGATATTTTATATTTTTTCTAAACAAACATCATATTAGGTTGTGACGCAACTGGGGGTGTGGGTGTGGCTGCTGGTGCTGGCGCGACTGGCGCGACTGGCGCGACTTTCTTCTCGCGTTTTGTATATTTGCGTTTTGGTTTTACTTCTGCTTTCTGTGAGGCAATAAGTGCTTTATATTGTTTCATAGTGAGCGGTTTGTCGTCGGGGTCTTGTTGCGGAGTTTCCTTAATTGGTTCGCCTTTGTAAAGTGTTGTATCAAGTGTCACTTCTTTTTTTGCTGGCGCTGCTTTTTTTGCTCGTCGGGCGGCGGCGGCATCTCGCAATCGCTGGTCGTTTTCTAATTGTTTAGCAGTTCTCACCCTTTTAGGTTTTTCTTTAACAAGAGGTGATGGCGGCGGAATTACTATTTGTTCATCACTTTCCTCTTCGCTGGAAGAATCTTCAATTACTTCTATGTGTTCTTTTTCGCTCAACTTTTCAATTGGTTTTCTCACAGTTTTTTTTGTAGGCATACTATATATATGGAAAACATAAAAAAATTAGAAACCGACGCAGATTTTGATTTACTAAATCAAAACATAGATAATATTATTAACGAGACCGTCTATCAAGATGGACGAGATTGGACGGACGAAGAAATTGCTACATTCGTAAGTCAATTCCAAACTTTTCAAGATACCGAAAATATTGATATTGATATGAATAAATTAGACCCTAATTTTATTTCGCTGGAAGACTATAAGAAAAAGTTTGACGGATTTGACGATAATGTCCTACAATATATGGTGGATTGTGAGAATAAAAAATTAGAAGATGCCCGCATTCCACCTTTAATTATAAAAAACGAAAATGTAACTTTAACAGACAGTTTATCTTCGGTTATATATAATGGCGAGAAAACTTGTGTCTCAGAAACAAAACCAAAAACAGAATGTGACGCAAATAGTGAAGGTTGTTCTCGGGGATATGAGGAAACCGAGAGCGAGGAAGAAGAGGAAAGCGTCTAAACCAAAAATTCGGTCGGCGTTAGATGTCGCGAGAAATCCACAACCATATCAAGTCCCCCTATATATGCCCCCGTTCCCGAGTGTTATAAATAATCAACCAAGACAGCCGAGTATTCAAAAGGCGGTGGCGAATGTTTTACGAAATTATAACGATGTTAATATGAAGGAACTGCGAAGATTGAAAGGCGATTTAACAGCATACCGCCAAGAAGCAAATTCGGTATTTCAACAAAACGTAGCCTTTCCTCGCGCGACTGTAAATCTTGGAAGTTTTGACGGCGCTGGTATTATGGACGAAACTAAACAAGAGGATTTGGATTTTCAAAGCGAACCTATACCGAGAATTGACGAAATAGAAAATTATGTAGTTCCTAAATTGCCGTTTCAACTTGAATACTTACACCCTCCCGAAAAATTACCAATTACTATTAAATCCGCACCATCAATTCCACTCGCAACCCCACCCCTTCCAATTACGAAAGAAGAACCAATAGTCGCACTCGCGGCGGCAGAGGAAGAGGAAGAAGAAGCCGACGAAGTTGGAAGTCTCGTTGCCGAGGAAGACGATGAAAGTGTTGGTTCGGCTGGAAGTAGCGATTTGGGTGTAAGTGTTGCTCCACCAAGCACAACGGATAATGTTGCTTCAATTGCGGCGGTAGATGTTGGCGGCGAGGTAACGGGTGTCCCGCGAGGACGTATCAACCAAGGTTTGGCTACCGCAAGCACGTTAGGAGCGCGTATGCGCGAGCAATTAAGAAAAATTGGCGATGTTCGCCCTTTAAAAGATTCGGCTGGTGAACGACTTACAAGAAAGATGATTAGTGACGCTTCAAATCTTACTGGAAAAGGAAACAGAACACCCGCGATGCGCGCATTAGCAGTAAAATATGGAATTGATTTAGCAAGATAGAAATAAATATTTTATCAGTCTAATATAAATGAAAATCATAGAGATTCAAAATAAAGATTTACAAATAAAAAAAGTGGAAATGGATTGTGATAAATGTATCAAAGATGCGAAGGGGCGCAGCATCGCAGAACCGCTAATGAATACGTCGCATTTCTATATTATCTCGGGCGCAAGTGGTTCGGGAAAATCCAGTTTAATTATCAACCTTTTAAAGTCACAAAAAATTACAAAAGATAAGAAATCTAAATTATCGTACCGTAAAATGTTTGATAAAGTTGTTTACGTTTCGCCGTCAGCAGCAACGGTTAAAAATAGTCCTTTGGAAAAAATAGCAGACGACCAAAAGTTTTTAGAATTAAATAGTGAAGTTTTTGATTTGCTGGAAGAAATCGGCGACGACGCTGTTGAGGACGATAAACATAATCTATTAATTTTAGACGATGTTTCATCACAACTACGAACAAAAGAAAATGAAAAAATACTCAATCAAACTATAAAAAATCGTAGGCACAAAAATTTATCTATATGGATTGTAGGACACAAAGCAACGGATTTATCGCCATCTCTACGCTCAAATGCTAATATGATATTTCTGTTTAAACCGAAAACAAATAAGGAAACTGCTGCGATTCAAGAGGAGTATATGTTGATGCCTAAAAAACAAGCAGACGAAGTTTTTGATGTAACATTTAAAGGACGATATGATTTTTTGTTGATTGATGCGTCGTTGAGAACGAGCGCCAATTTCCGCTTTTTTAGAAACTTTAACGAGTTAGTGTTTGAAGACGAAAACAAAAATAAAGAATAATATTTTTGTTCTTATAATATATAAAATGGCTGGAAAAGATATTTTTTCACAAGTGCGTAAGGGTATTGATATGGCGGGTCGGGCTGAAAAAAAAAGGCGGCGCGCGGGTCGCCAAGCGATGCGTGCGAAAAGGAAGTATCAAAAGGGCGATGTTGCTGGTGGCGACCGTATGGCGGGCAAAGCGAAAAAGTCTGTGAAAGGAACTTATCGGGCTGGAAGAAAGGCTGCTGGTTCAACTGTTCGTATTGGTCGCCCGTTACAAGCAGCGGGAACTGCTGCTCTTTCGGGTAACTATGCTGGCGCGGGTCTTGCGCTCGGTGCGGGTTTCGTTGAGTAAATTAAAATATTTATAGAATATATATGGAAATTTCCACACTTGAACTACAATTACAAAATAATATAATAATGTTTGCTCGCCCGACCTACCCGTATATTGCCGATATTGCGCCAGCCTACGATTATAAAGTATTTAAGA
>MDSX01081198.1_pt1 | contig 12378 bp, 13 predicted proteins | sample 811141 | NCBI WGS metagenome assembly MDSX01 (sample SAMN05326642, study PRJNA326480) | marine metagenome | isolation source: seawater | place: Atlantic Ocean: South East | collected 2010
AAGGTATTATGGCTTTTCTTGGTGTAAAAGATGTTAGTGAAATGCAAGATGTTGTAGACCATTTAGGTAAATTGAGAGATGGACTTGAAGAAGTGACAACTTTTAGTAGTGAAATGCAACAAACTATTATAAGTGCATCTAATGCCTTTACTACTGATTTTGTAAACTCATTACTGGAAGGTGAAAATGCATTGGATAGCTTTAAAGATTTTGCAAAAAATATAGTAAGTCAAATAATTGCTACTTTTTTACAGATGGCTGTTGTTAATAAAATTTTAAATTCTGTATTTGGCTTAACAGGTACTGATGCTTTGCCCACCATGAGTATTGGAAAAAAAGCAGGTGGTGGAACAGTACAAGGTGGTTCTCCTTATATGGTTGGAGAACGTGGTCCTGAAATATTTGTACCTAATACTGGTGGTACTATTATGAATAACATGAACAGCAAAAACGCTATGGGTGGTGGTACACCTATAAACATTTATCAAAATGTAAACTTTGCTACAGGCGTTGTATCTACTGTAAGAGCAGAGGTAACAAAAATGATGCCACAGATAGCTGATGTAACTAAAGCAGCAGTACAGGAATCAGCAATGCGTGGTGGTAACTTTAGAAGGAGTCTAGTCGGTGGCTAAAATAGTAACAATGCCAAGTACACCTAATTTTATTAGGAGTAACTTTGTTTTAAGAAGGGCAGTCGGTAGTGTGGCTTCTCCATATACAGGAAAAATAAGGACACAAGAATATGATGGTGTCTTTTGGGAAGCTACAGTCAATCTACCACCTATGCGTAGAGATGTAGCTAAAAATTGGCAATCATTTTTATTAGAACTCAATGGTCCTGTAAATCATTTTAAATTTGCAGACCCTGATGCTTTAGTTAATCAAGGTACATACAATGCTAACGATCTCAAGGCAAAAGATAGAATTAATCAAGGAAGCATAGAATTAGACTTCTCATCTACAACACAAACAATAACAGCACCGTCTAATACAACACCTTTTGCTAATGCAGTTGTTGGAGACTTTATAGTGGTTACTGGTTCAGCTAATCCTGAAAACAATGGAACACATAAAATAACTACAAAAACTAATGCATATACAGTAGTTGTTGAATCTGAATCAGGTGGTTTAGTAACAGAAGCAGATAAAACAGGTTGTACAATCAAATCTAATCAAAAAGGTGCTACAGGAATTAATTTATCAGCAAGTTCTAACAGTGCAACAGGAACTATTAAAAAAGGCGATTACCTACAAATAACATCAAGTTCAACAGCAGGTGCAAGTCCTGTTCAATATGTAATGGTTACAGATGATGCAACATTAAATGTCATAGGTGGAGAAGATACTTATGGGGTTAAGATACAACCAAAACTAAGAACTGCTATAACACAAAATCATTTAGTAAGATTCGCAACTCCAAAAGGATTGTTTAGATTAACAACAAAAGATGTTGACTGGGATGCTGATAATATCTCTAACTATGGAATATCTTTCTCTTGTATTGAGGTAGTTTAAATGTCTAATAGAGGTGGGATAGATAGTTCTATTACTAGCTACCTTGAAGCAGACCATCAAGTATTATTCTTAGCAGTTAAAGCCGAATTTGACACAGAAACCATTAGATTATGGTCAGGAGATTATGACCTCACTATAGATGGAGGTACTTATACTGGTGTTGGCACATTACTCTCTATATCAAACATTGAAGATACTTTAGAACTTAAATCAAGTGGATTGTCTGTAGCTTTAGCAGGTATGGATGCAACTGTATTAGATTTAGCATTAACAGAAAATTATCAAAATAGATTTATAACTGTTTACTTAGGATATCTTTCAGGTGGCACAGACACCACTGTAGGAACTATGACTTTGTTCAAAGGTCGTATGCAATCAATGGTAATAAATGATGACCCTAATGGTTCTACAATCACTGTAGATGCTGAAAATAGACTAATTGACCTACAAAGACCATCTAACCTTAGATATACCAAAGAATCACAGCAATATATAAGTACAGGAGATACCTGTTTTGATAGAGTTCAATCTTTACAAGATAAAGAGATTATATGGGGTCGTTCATCAAGTAACACAGGTGCAGGAACAGGTGGTAGTGGTGGTGGTGGTAGAGATAATGGTAAAAATGTCGGTGTTCAGGAAGAAAGATAGTGCTAATAAAAAAAACAGATTGGAACATTTTGCTTGATGAATTTATAGCTAAAAATAGATTCAAAGGTTTTGCATGGGGTTCATGGGATTGCTGTAAATTTTCTAATGCATGTATCAAGTCTATGACTGGTAAAGACCTAATACCTAAACAATTAAAATGGAAAACAGAAGCAGAAGCTATGCGATCAATAAAAGAATATGGTAAAACACTGTCTAAAAGTATTGCTAAAGCCTGTAAAGAAAAAGGTGTAATGCAAGTAGATAAAGCATTTATGCAAAAAGGTGATTTAGTAGTCTATAAAGAAGAATCAGAATTAGTAGGTATATCAGATGGGTTTAAAGTATTAACACCATCAGATGACATGGTAGTAGCAAAACAAAATGTAGAAATAATATCTGTATGGAGAGTATCTAATGGCTAAGGCAGTAAAAGCAGCAGTAACAATATTTGTAGTAACATTTGCTGTTATGTCAGGTGCAATTTTTGTATTTGGTACAGCAGGTGTCGGTGGTGCAGCAGCTACTTTATTTGGTGTAACAGCAATGGAAATGGCTGCTTTGTCAGCTATATCAACTTTGGTCGGTGGTCTAATGTCAAAAGGCATTAAAGCTACTGCTTCTGAAAACTTTGGTAATAAAGTAGCAACAAGAACAGCTACAGCACCAAGACAAATAATATATGGTAAAGCTAGGGTTGGTGGAACAATAACCCATATAGAAACCTCAGGAACTGATAATTACAAGTTATCCATGATAGTTGTTTTAGCAGGACATGAAGTAGAAAGTCTTGAAGATGTACTTATCAATGATGAGATTCTAACTACTACATCTAGTGGTGGTTTTCAATATGCGACTAACAGTAAATTTGTAAATGCTGATAATGAAAATAAATTTGGTGTACAAAGTTCTTTGCTTAGATATGTTTTTGTTGATGGCTCACAAACAACAGCTAATTCAACTGTAGTAAATAACACATCCTTGACATCTTCAGACAAGTTTATTGGCATGTCATATATGTTAATAGAAATGGTCGTTGATTCAGAAGCATTTGGTGGTGGTATTCCACCTATGGCTTTTGTTGTAAAAGGTAAAAAGGTTTATGACCCTAGAACATCATCTACTGCTTGGTCTGATAACCCTGCTTTATGTGTAAGGGATTACATAACCAATACTACTTATGGATTAAAAGCTACGTCTAGCGAAGTCTTAGACACAACAGCATTAGGTGGTTTTGCATCAGCAGCCAATACTTGTGATAGTGGTAACACTATTGGAACAGCAACAGTTAATGGTGCAACTTCAAGTTCAATTGGAGTAACAGTAGATACATCATCAACATTAACACTTATAGATGTTGGTCAAACAGTAACAGGAACAGGAATATCAGGAGTAGTAAAAGTAGTCAGAAGAAGGGGTTTATTGATAACTCTTTCATCAGCACAAACCATAGCTGATGGTGTAACTCTTACATTTACAGAAGAACTTTATACAGCAAATGGTATAACTAATATGTCTGCCAGTGGTAGTGATGTCATACAAGGATTGCTAAGTTCTTGTGCAGGTAAATTATCATATATAGATGGTAAGTTTGTAATGTTTGCAGGTGCTTCTGTTACACCTGATATGACAATAACAGACGATAATCTATTAGCACCGATCTCTGTAGTTACAAAGCAAAGTAGTGGAGAGTCTTTTAATACAGTTAAAGCTGTTTATGTAGATGCTAATAATAATTATATAGCTACAGATTCACCTGTTTATACAGATAGCACTTTTTTAAGCAATGACACGCCAACTGGAGAATCTTCAGCTAATTATAGAAAATCTTTAGAAATACAGTTGCCATTCACTGATACAACTACAATGGCACAAAGGTTGCAAAGAACAGCTTTATTGCATACAAGAAAAGAATTAAGCCTGTCAGTGCTTTGCAATATTGCTTATATGCAACTACAACCATTTGATTGGGTTTACCTTACAAACGAAAGATTAGGATTTACAAATAAAACATTTGAAGTTTTAAGCACAAATCTAGAAGTTATTGAATCAGATGATGTCCCAGTACTTGCTACAAGACTTGCCCTTAAAGAGATTGATTCTTCTGTATACGCATTTGCTTCAAGTAGTTATACCAGTCCCATAGACGAAGGCACAAGCGTTTCTACAGGTAGTTTTAGCGTAACAGCACCAACCAATCTATCAGTATCAGCAACTTTAATTAACACTGGTTATGATTTACAAGTTCAGTGGACAAATAACCCTGATGATTTAATACAAGGCACTGAAATACTTTATGGAACATCTTCAGGAACTTATATTGGCTCATTGATTGCAGGAAAAGGTAAGACTAAAGAAATCATACCGAATGTAAAAGCTAATTCTGTTTACTACATAGTAGCTAGACATTTTTCAGCTAATAATGTTTTTAGTGCTAACACAAGTGAAGTCAATATAAACACAAGTTCAGGAACAGGTATAGCAACACCATCTGCTCCTACTTCTTTATCTGCTACTACTGGAAAGCCACTTTCAATTGGTTTGTCATGGTCAAATCCAAGTAATTCAGATTTAAGAGATATTAAAATTTATAGAGCAACAAGTTCAGGATTTACACCTAATGATGGCACTAATCTTGTAAGAACAATAGCAGGTGTTCCAAGTGCGACACAAAAGGTATCTTTTGGTATTGATGATGGTCTTGCAGATTCAACCACATATTATTTTAAAGTTAAGGCTGTATCTTTTTTTGATAAAGAATCTAGTGCATCAAATCAGGCAAGTGGCTCTTTTACTAAGGTAGAAGCTACAGACATTGTTATACCTAATTTTTCAGGTTATTTTCATGTAGAAGGCAGTACAACTACTGCTTTATCAGATTCAGCATTTAACACAGCACATGGCAGATTGCCTTTTGATGATGATATTTTAATTATGGTTAATACTAGTGCTAGTCCAAAAGTATCTAAAGCCTATAAATATTCAGGTACATCAGGCAGTGGTGGTTCTTTTGTAGAGATCACTAATTTTACTACTGGTGATTTAGTTGTAGATGGAACTATTGCAGGTGCAAAGGTTATAGCAGGTAGTATAGATGCTGACAGAATAACAGCAGGTACTATAACTTCAGCTTCAGGTGTCTTTGGTTCTATAAGTGCAAATGATATAGACACAGGAACATTAAATGCAGCCAATGTAACTGTTAGTGGTGGTGATGTAATTATTAACAATTCAGGTATTGCGATTAATGGTTCTTCTTCATCAATAAATCTAGGTTCAGGTGCTTTTATTGTAGCAAGTAATGGAGCATTAACTGCAACAAGTGCAACTATCACTGGTGCAATCACAGCAACAAGTGGTTCTTTTACAGGTTCAATAACAGCTACTTCTTTAAATGTTACTAACGCAACCATTACAGGTACTTTAGATGCTAGTGCTATAACTCTTGGAGATGATACTTTAGATAATGTTTTAGCTTACAGTGAAACTGGAGGAATAGGCTTACTAAGTTTATTAGAGGGTGCTTCTGTTGAAGGAGATTTTGTCGTAGATGGTGATTTAGAAGCAATAGGACAATCTCCTGAATTGGTTATAGGTAAGTCAGATTCAACAGTTCCTACAATTAATCAAAGGACACAAAACGCTTATGCTAGATTTGTTAGCACTGATGGTTATGGTGGAATAAGAGTACAAAAACAAACCCACACTGATAGTAGTCCTTCAGATAGATTTTCTATTACTTATAGTCCTTTTAATAGTTTTACAACCTTTTCAAATGTAGACCCACTAAAAATTTATTCTAATGGGGGTTTGTCATTAACTCTTGATAATCAAAACGCAACCTTCACTGGAGAGGTTACAGCAGATGCATTAGCATTACCTTCACAAACACCAAGCACAACAACTAATAAACTTTATAATGTAAGTGGTTCTTTATACTTTAATGGTTCTGCTGTTGGTGGTGGTGGAACTGGAGATATTACTTCAGTTGGTGCAGGTACTAATTTAAATGGTGGAGGTACTTCAGGTGCTGTTACTCTTAATCTTGATACTGCATTAACAGGTTTAACAAGCATAGCTTTATCAGGAAATATGACAGTAACAGGAACTGTTGATGGTAGAGATATTGCTACAGACGGAACTAAACTTGATGGGATAGAAGCTAACGCTACTGCAGACCAAACTAATGCAGAAATAAGAGCTGCTGTAGAAGCTGCAACAAATTCTAATGTATTCACAGATGCTGACCACAATAAACTTAATGCGATAGAAGCAAATGCTGACGTGACAGACACCGCTAATGTAACAAGTGCAGGTGCATTAATGGATAACGAGCTTTCAAGTATCGCAGATGTCAAAGCAATAAACCAATCGGTAGTAAGTGGAGCAACTCCTACATTCACAACTACTAATTTTACAGATGCTACTAATAAAAGATTTATGACTGATGCTCAAGAAACAAAACTTGACTCAGTTGAAAGTGGAGCAACAGCAGACCAAACTCAAGCACAAATTAACGCACTTGGTATTACTGCAATAGGATTATCAGGTAGTCCAAATATTACAGTTGGAACTATATCATCAGGTGCAGTAACAAGTTCAGGTGCAGTAAAAGGAACTGAATTTGGTTCAAGTTCTACAACAGCATCAATAGATTACAAAGGTCATAATGGTAAAAATCTTATATCAGCAGTTGATGGTGCAGCTTATTATTATGGTTCTGATAGTGGTGATTATGGAATTGTTATACAAAGTGCTACACCAATATGTAGGTCATTAAAAATTGGAACTGTAAATGCAGGAACGACTGTTATAGACAGTTCTCTTAATATGAGCAACATAGGAACTATATCATCAGGTGAAATCACAAGTAGTGGCAACGTAACAGCCTTTTCAGACAAGAGATTAAAAACAAACATACAAACATTAGACAGTAAAAAAGCATTACAAATGCGTGGTGTTAGGTTTATAAAAGATGGTGTTGAAGGTAGTGGTGTTATTGCTCAAGAAATAGAAGAAATATCACCTGAACTAGTAATGACAGCAGATGATGAAATGGGTACTAAGTCAGTAGCTTATGGCAACTTAGTTGGATATCTTATTGAAACTGTTAAAGATCAACAAAAGCAAATAGATGAATTAAAACAAAGGTTAGATAATGACTCTTGAAACTAGTGGAACTATGGCTATTGGTGGTAGCACTTATGGGAGATCAATAAACTTAGAACTTAAAAGAAGTGCTACAGCTACATCTAATATGAATGAAACAAGTCTTAGAGATTTAGCAGATGTATCTTCAGGTGCAATATCTATGTCTAACTTTTATGGTAAGTCTCTTTATAAGTGGCAAAATACAATAACCATAGGACAAATAACAAAATTTGGGCAAACCTTTACAGGATATTCTCCTAACATAGGTGGAACTGCTCTTGGTTCAACAACTGATACAACTTGCGATTTATATAGTACAGCACCTACTTGGGGTTTATATCATACAAATAATAATACTGATGTTTTTCAGGTATATGATACAGCAGGTACTCCAACAGGTAATGCAGGTTGGTCGCAAGTCCATGTTTATGTAGGAAGGCAAGACACAAATATTGGTACTTTCTTACCTATAACTAGAAGTGGTGCAAGTTACTATACAGCAACAGGTTTGAGGCAATGGGAATTAACAGTGTCAGGCTTCCCATTATTTTCTATAACTGATGTTTATGTAACAGTAGCTTTTAAAGAATAATGAATTTTGAAATAATACAAAGAGAAGAAGATGATTTTGTAAAGTTTTATGTAGGACAAAAAGAAGATGGATCTATATATGCAGTTCCTTGTGTCTTAGATGATGATGGTGGTGTTGACATGACAGCAACACAAACAAAAATGGATGCTTATATTGAGTATACTGATGAAATTAGGTCTTACACTTAATAATTATGGATATGGCAATAAAAGTAATTCAAGAGGTTGGTTTTCCAATAGCAGCTTCTGTTGGGTTGGGTTGGTTTATATACAAACTAATCATGCGTATTGTAGATGGCATGGAAACCAAACTAGATAATGTTGATGAAAAAGTAGAATCACAAATAGCAGCTATAGAAGAACGACTAGGCACAAAACTTGACTCACAACATGGAATACTAGTAGCATTAATTGATAGGGTGCGTAGTTTAGACAATGAAATCATAAGACAAGACACTTTAATTAAAACTATTCTTGGCGTACCTCAACTTATAGATAGCAGTAAAATTGCTAAGGCAGATAGAGATGACCAAAGAAAAGATTAAGAAAAAAAGAGGTAGACCATCAAACGCTGAACTAAAGCGTAGGAAAGATGAACTAGAAAAAAATAGAATAGCATGGTTTGTTATGCTAATTGGATTAGCATTAGTTATAGGAATATTTATACAGAATCTTAAAGCAGACCAAATAGTTCATAAGTTTAAGTCTCCAAGTTTTAGTGGTATTGGTGCATCAGCACATTGGCTTACGATTGAAAATCAAGAGTATTCTCGTGTTATGACTCTTAAGGAAGAATTAAAATCCTTACAAGAAGAAATAGAAAGAGATAAAGAAAATACAACTTTAGCTCGTTTTTTACGAAACCTAGAATCACGAATCTATGCACAATTATCAAGACAATTAGTAGATAACCTATTTGGTGAAACACCACAAAATGAAGGAACTATTGAACTTGAAGGCAATGTTATAGAATATACATCAGATGGACAATTTATAACTTTAAGGATAACTAACCAAGATGGTGAAGTCACTGAAATTACATTACCTATTGGTGCTTTTACTTTCTAGTTGTTCTGTATTTAGTGTAAGTAAAGACACACAACAATTTAGATACGATTCAAAAAAGAAAGATAAGCCTAGTATTTTTTCTTTACAATCTAAGGAACTGCAACAAGTCCAAGCACCTATATCAATGCCTGTAGTTGCTGTTTATCCTACAGCCTTTACCGATCAAACTGGGCAAAGAAAAAGTAATAGTGAGTTTGCTTTATTTTCTACTGCTGTTACCCAAGCACCTAATAATCTTTTAATACGAGCCTTAAAACATGCAAGTAATGGTAAATTCTTTAGGGTTGTAGAAAGGGTTGGTCTTGATAACCTAGTAAAAGAAAGACAAATTATTAGAAGTACAAGAGAAGAATTAGATGAAGAAAATCGCATCATGCCTTTGCTATTTGCAGGTGTGTTGCTTGAAGGTGCTGTTGTATCGTATGATAGTAACCTTATAACAGGTGGTGCAGGAGCAAGATATCTTGGAATAGGCACAAGTGTTCAGTATCGTGAAGATACTATCACTGTAAGCCTTAGGATGGTTTCTGTAGCAACTGGAGAGATATTAGTTGAAGTAATGTCTAGCAAGACAATACTTAGCTATGGTCAGTCAGACAGTGTGTTTAAATTCATAGAGATGGGTACTGAGTTAGTTGAAGTGGAATTTGGTGTTTCACGCAACGAAAGTACAACTATAGCCTTAATGAAAGCTATAGAAGGTGCTGTATTAGAACTTATAATTATCGGTTACGATAAGGAGTACTGGAAATATGAAGAAACTAAAATTAATGAGCCTGATTGTGATGCTCAGTGCATTACCGATATTAGGGGATAATGAAATTTATGTTGACCAAAGTGGGAACACTGCATCAATAGACCTAGAACAATTAGGCAGCTCTAACTTAATTGGTGGTACATCTGCTGTTTCAGGTAGCATGACTGCCTTAGACCTTGATGGTTTGAGCATGACTTTAGATATTAACCAAATAGGTAGTAATAATATATTTAGGTCAGATGGTATTGATGGTAATAACCTAACTGCATTTTTTGAATATGATGGTGATAGTAATGTCATGGATATTTTATTAAATAGTTCAGGAACTATTACTGCTGATTATGTAAATATGTTGGTAGATGTCACAGGTAGTAGTAACACCTTTGATTTAAAAGTAGCAGAAAATTCTGATTCTTCTTATCTTGACCTTGATTGGGTCGTTACTGGAGATTCTAACCAGTTTGATTTTGATATTGATTATGCAAATGCAATTAATAATGTTGATGTAAATGGTAGTTCTAACACTATTAACTTCACTGCAAGTGGTTATTCAGGAACAACATCATCTGATTCAGGTTATTTTTTCATGGATTTAGATGGTAGTAGCAATACTTTCAACATAATTCAATCATCAACACTTGCAAGGGATTGGCTCAAAATTGAAACAAACACTTCTAATAGTAATATTTGTATCACTCAAAATGATGGGGGAACAGCAACAGGCTGTTGATATTGGAGATATATCAGAACTCAATGGTTCTGCACAAATAGTACGAGACAAACCATTATTAGCTAAAGTTAATCTAGGCATACAAAGTAATGATGAAGCCATAACGAGAAATGGTCGTATGGCTATAACCTTTCTTGATGATTCTACTGTAAGACTTACAGAAAACTCTGAGTTATTAATAGATGAATATATCTATGACCCTGACCCATCTAAATCTAAGATGGCTCTTACCTTTGGATTAGGCACTGCAAGATTTATTACAGGTAATCTAAATAGAATAGATAAGCAAAACATACAACTTAAAACACCTACAGCAAACATAGCTATAAGAGGAACAGACTTTACAGCTACAGTTGATGAATTAGGCAGGTCACTTATTATATTGCTCCCTGATGCTTATGGAGTCTCTAGTGGAGAAATAGAAGTCATTACTGCAACTGGTAGCGTACTTCTTAATAAACCTTATCAGGCTACAACTGTTTCTGTGTTTGAAAGTTCTCCAAGCAAACCAGTAATTCTTGATCTTACATTAGACATAATTGATAACATGCTTATTGTTACACCACCTGAAGAAGAGACAGTTGAAACTGAAAGGGTGATAGTTAGGAAAAAGAATGTGCTTGATTTTGATGATTTAGATATAGATTATTTAGAAGAAGATTTCTTAAAAGATGATGAACTAGAGTTTACAGAATTAGATATAAATTATCTTGATGTGAACTTCTTAGAAGACTTGCTTGATGTTATAGATGCTTTAGAAGTTGCAAAAGAAGAAGATGTGTTGGGTCAAGATGCAATATCAACAAATATAAAAGGTACTAAGTTTGGTCAAGATTTATCAACACAGATAACAACTTTTTACACAGGTGATAAGCTATCATTAATAAGAAGCGTACAAAACACTGCTAGGGTTGATATAAATAGTGATGCTAGTTATACAGTAATCTTTATTCAAAATGGTGTGTCTAAAGTTGTTGCTATTAATGGTGGTGAAGGCAGTACCATAAAAATAACACAGGATAATTAATTTAATTATTATTCCAAAATGGGTTTACATCTTCATCAAAATAAACGATAATAGTTGTATAAAATGAAAAACGCTTTAAAAAGCAAGGAAAAATAAAATGATAAACCCAAAACTTACAATCAAAGACTTAAATGAAATCTTGGATGGTCTATATGCACAAAGAGATTTACTAACAAGCGAAGAAGCATTAAAAGATAATATGCAAACAATTAAGAAAATTTATTTTCTTTTAACATCATATGATGAGGTGGTAGCATAATGAAAGAATATTTATATAATAATTTTACTATAGGACAAGCTAATCATTTTGGTTCAACTATTTTTGTAATTAGACCAAGTAAATATGCTCATGAAAATTGGGGAGGTGAACAAGGAAATCAATTTGGAGAACTAGGTCAAGAATATTGGTTTGATGCTTTAAGTCTAAAAGAAGCTGAAAATGTCATTGATGGATTTGTAAAAAGATTAGAAAATCCTTATGTAATTTCTTAAATTTAAAACACAAAAAACTGAGGGTCTTAATTGACCCTTTTTTTATGCTATTATTTTGTGATGAAAAGATTTCTGTTTCCGATAGTAATACTATTATCACTCCCACTTATATTTCAAAGCACACAGACTGAAATACTAAAGCTGAGAACTTTTGACACTTTTGTAAAACAACAAGAACCATCAGGTAACTTTGTTATTCTAAATATCACAGAAGAAGATGTAGAAGAACAAGGTGGTTATCCATTTCCAAGAAGAACACTTGCTCAAATACAAGTTGACCTGATTAATGAAGGTGCTATTGGTGTAGGTTGGGTCATATCCTTTCCACAAGCAGACAGAATGGGTGGTGATGAAGTTTTTGCTACTACATTAGGTTATGCACCATCTGTTTTAGCT
>MDSX01023925.1_pt1 | contig 12375 bp, 8 predicted proteins | sample 811141 | NCBI WGS metagenome assembly MDSX01 (sample SAMN05326642, study PRJNA326480) | marine metagenome | isolation source: seawater | place: Atlantic Ocean: South East | collected 2010
CAAGTGCCCAGTGCCCAGTGCCCAGTGCCGGTATGGGCGCGGACGTGGGCGAGGCGTCGGGCCACGGCCCGAGCGAGTTCTCCATCGTCCGCGACAGCATCCGACGGGACCGCGAGGCGCTCTTCGAGGGCACGCGTGCGGTACGCGCCCGTCGTACCCGGACGAGCGCCCCTTCGTTTCTTCAGTTGCTCAAAGATCGGTCAACCCACCACCGACCGACGCGCCGAGACCCCGCTCGCCCCTCGACTCACCCTCGATTCCCCCCGTCTCATTCATCGCAGTTCATACCGAGTATCGAGGCGGGCAGCGACGATGACGGCTCGAGCAGCGACGGCGAGCTGCCCATCTTCTTCACCTCGGCCGATCCTCCCTCGTCCTCCACGGCTCGCCATCATGCCGACCCAGCCATCTCCCTCGCCGCGTCCGAAACGACGACCGCGACGACGGCCGCGGCGCCGATCTTCCGCGACGAGGGCGACGAGCTCGCCGCGTTCGAACGCGCCGCGTCGGAGGCGTTGGCCAGGGAGGAGGAACGATCCGCGCGCATCGTCGCCGCGCACCTCGACGGCCATCACGACGAAGACGACGAAGACGAAGACGCGATGCCAACCGTTCGAGCCAGGCCACGGACCGCGCGCGCCGCCGTCGGCCGCCGCGGAGGGCCACCCGCCGGCATCAACACGCACGCAGACACGCACACCACCCACACGCACACGCACGCGCCTACGAACGTCGCCGAGGCGATGAGCTCGCTCTTCGACGGGTGGCTCTCCGGCGCGGCGGGTCGCCTGGCAAACAGGCATTCAAACGACCACCGTACAGCCGACGTGTCCACGCACGCGATGACGCCGGGTCGTGACGCGGACCACGCGCCGTTCGATGCGACCGGGGTGGAGCGCGAGTTCGCCTCGCGGGGCGTGTTGGACGCCGACGGTAACCTCCCGGAGACTCTACGCGACGGCATCATGCCTCGAGCTTCGGTGAGCCTGAACCTCGACGTGGGCGGCGTGGACCTAGACGCGTTACTCGCCAGGCTGCAGACGGCGGAAGGGCAGGCTGAGCTGGAACGGGAGCGCGCCGCGGTGAACGCGCTCAAGGCTGACGACGTGGACTTTGGGTTAGTGGACGACGACGACGACGATGACGGATCGGACGCGCACGGACCGGGGCTGGTTCCCGCGGCGGCGACGGCGGCGGCGAGACGGGCCGCTTCCTATGGGCGAACAGTCACGACATCTTCGTCATCGACGGGCGGCTCGGCGGCGTTTACGAGTGGTGGGAGTGGTACCGCGTTGACCTCGGGTGAGGGGTGGGCGAGGGAGCACGCCAGGGGCATGGGTGCGTCTCGCCCGATAAGGCCGAGGTCCGCGTTGACACGCGGGTCGTCGGACGAAAGTCCTCGCGGCGCGGGCGCTCCTCAACGAAACCGACCGGGCCCGATGACCGACCCGTACGGCCGGGGCAACGCGAGGCTTCGCAGCGCCATGCGACCGGCCGGGTTCTCCTTCACGACGACACTCGGTGCGCCGGCCGGCCGCGGTGACGCCGACGGCGACGCCGACGCGAGAGAGGCGGCTGATTTGGCGGCGCCTCTTCCGTTCAACGGAGCGTTCCGATCGAGGATCCCCGAGCCGACCGTTCGTATCAACGCGTGGGAGACTGTGGAAGGTAACCAGACGATGATGTCAGCGCGTGATGAGGATGTCGAGAGCGACGACAGCGAGGTTGAGGATGAGATGGAGGAGTGGCGGGCGTCGCGGGCGGCGATGTCGCGGCCCGCGTCCGCGCCGGCTCGGCGGCGGATGATAACGCCAAACGTAACGGCCGCCTCGCCCCCGTCGTCACCGGTCGCGGCCGCGGCGGATGCGGCGTCGGCGTCCGCCGCGCGCGCCGCGGCTGACGCGAAGGCTGCGGCGTCGCGCGCCAACGCCCAAGCCGACGCGAGAGAGGCGGCTGATTTGGCGGCGGCGGAGGCTGAAGCCGCCGCCGCCGCCGCGGCGGTTCACGCGGAGCGACGCGCGAGGGTGCGGGAGCGCGTCGACGCCGCCGTGCGCGAGCGTGAGGAGGCGGAGCGACGGCGCGCGCACGAACGCGAACGCGCGGCGCGAGAGGCTGAGGAACGAGCGGAACGCGAAGCCGCAGTAGAGCCGATTCGCGTCGAGGGCAACGCGTTTTTCCGCCGGGGCGAATACGCGGAGGCCATCGACGCCTACACCAGGGCGCTTGACGTGGTACCGGACGACGCGGGATGTCTGTCGAACAGGGCGGCCGCGCGGCTCAAGGTTGGCGATGCCGAGGCTGCCGTCGAGGACGCGTCCGCCGCGCTTCGAAGCGACCCGGATCACGACAAGGCTCGGCGCCGCCGCGCGCAGGCGCGGGTCGAGCTCGGCGATCTGCGCGGCGCGATCGGGGACCTCGAGGCGTTGCACTCGCGCCTGCCTCTCAACGCGAAGGTCGCGGCGGACTTGGCGGACGTGAGGCGGAGCGTGGCTCACGCGGACGGGGAGACGTTGGCGGAGATGGACAGGCACGACGAGGAACGAGCGGCCATCGCGGAATCTCGAGAGGCGGCGTGGGATGCGAAGAGGGAGGCGGGTTTGCGCGCGCACAGGCAGCGCGCGATGTCCGCGCGCGCGTCCAGGACAGCCGTCAAGCCGCGGTGATGATATTATAAGTCTCTCGATATTATGAGGTGTAAAGCTAGGTCAGGGTACAACAACTGCGGGTATACAAGCAAGTAGAGTAAAACACGGCGCGACGCTCATCGTCGAGGTCGCGCGTTCGTCACGTTCCCGAGCACCGTCCGTCTCGGGGATTCCTCCTGCGCCGCGAAGACGGCGTCCAGACGCTTCTGCGTCGCCTTTTGCGTCACCGGTGTCACCATTCGGGCGGTCTCATCGCCGTGCTCGGTCGGTCCAATCGTCGCATCCTCCGCGATGGTCATCACCCTGGGCGACAAACTCGCCTGGTCGATTCCATCCAAGCTTCGTCTTCGCCGTCCGTCCATCCGCCGCTTCGCGCCCTCGCTCAACGGCGGCGATTCGTCCATCGCGTCGCCGACACTGACGTTCTTCGCGCCGCTAAATCCGGAGGATCTCAGTCCGTCCCCGGCCAAGGTCTCTATGGCCTCCGACGCGCCCCGCCACAGCGTCTCCTCGTCAATGTCGTCGTGTTCAAACGATGACTCGGTGTGATCGTGCCGTGCCCAGTCCACCTGGCCCGACGGCGTCGATGCGTCCATGGCGAAGTACGTGTCCCACGCGGCATCGTCCGCCCTCTTCATCGTCGAGTTCATCGCCGGCCGTATCGCCGAGTCCTGGATGGACGTCTCGTCCAGGTCATCGAGCTCGTCGGTGTCTCCCTTGGCGCGGTGGGAGGATGAAGCCTCGGGTCCCCATCGGCGCAGCGCGAGCGTCGTCAGCGCGCTGCCCACCGTCGCCGCGGTGACCAACAGGAGCGCCAAGGGCGGGCCCGTGTGTCCCTGTATGACGGCGAAGATGTTATCGAGCGGGTCCTCTTTCCGCCTCATCCTCGTCGCGACACTCCGGCCCGCCGGCACGGAGATGTGAACGTTTGGTTTTAACGGTCTGGCGAGAGATACAGTTGGCATATTTGAACCGTGATCGACGAGTCGCGAGCGTGGCTCCAGCAGCGCGCCTCCGGAGGGCGTTTTCGAGATGGCAACAATCTCGCAGACCAGACAACAAACTCACACGGCGGGGCGCTTCAGGGAGCTGGTCCCGAGGGGTCGTTCGCGACATGGCGACCGCCGATGACGCACCCGCGACATCGGCGACGTCCCACGAGGATGTTCTGGAGTTTTGGTTCGACGGAGACCTCGACGTGAGTACCTGACCGCGCCCCATTCTGCTCGAGGCACCGCCGACGCTCAGAGGAAAACCACCGCCGCCTTCAATGATTGAAACCACCGCCCATGGAAGACCGTCCGTCCCCGCGCCTGTCCTTCTGACGTACCCGAGCCTCCCAAAATCCACAGGAGAACTACAAGCGCAAGTGGTTCCCAGCCGGGGACAGGACCGGCGAGATGCAGAAGCGCGTCGACGACGCCATCACGCATCGCTTCGGCGCCACCCTCTCATCCGCGGAACACGGCGACCTCGACGCGTGGGCGGAAACGTCCCCGTCGCACGCGGTCGCGCTCGTGGTGACGCTGGACCAATTCTCGAGGCACGTGTACCGACACGCGCCGGACAGGGACGCGCGCGTCGCGGCGTGCGACGCGCGGTGCATCGAGGTGGTACACGCGTGCGTTCGAAAGGGATGGGACGCGAGGGTGCCCACGCCGCAGCAGGTGTTCCTGCTCATGCCCTTTCGCCACACGCGGAAGGACATCCCGCGCTTGAAACTCGCGCTCGAGCGACTCGACGCGCGCCGTGAGACCGAGACGCAGTGCGCGGATTTGCTCGCCAAGTTTCGTAAGACCACCCTGCGGTGCCTGCAGGACCTGGAGGGCAAGCAGCACGTGGACGGCGACGAGATTTTGGAGTTTCACGAGTTCGTCCCCGACGCCGAGACTGCCAAGTCCATGCCGTCGCACCCGGTGTACCAAACGGTAGAGTCGTTCCTCCGCCACAAACTCGACGAGGGATCGAATCCCGTGCCGGCCAAATCCGTCGCCATCTCTCTCTCCGGCGGCGTGGACTCCATGGTCCTGGCCACCGTGTTGAAAGCGCTGGCGCCGTCGTTCGACGATCTGGACGTCGTCGCCATGCACATCGACTACGCGAACAGGCCAGAATCGGGGAAAGAGGCGGATTTCGTCCGAGTCTGGTGCGAGCGACGTGGCATCACGTGCGTGGTACGTCGAATCGCGGAGGTTAAGCGCGGTTCGACGCCCAGGGAACAGTACGAAGCCGAGTCCCGCGCGATTCGATACGGATTGTATAAAGAGTGCGCGAAAGCCCACGGGTTCCCGGCGGTGTTTGTTGGACACCACCAAGGGGACGTGCAGGAGAACATAATCGCGAACATATTCCGCGGCGCTAACATCCTCGGCGTCAACGGCATGAACGAGGAAGGTATCGTGGAGGGTGTTCGGATATGGCGCCCGATGCTGCCGCACTCGAAGGAACCGGTGCTGGACTTTGCGCACAAATTTGGAGTCCCTTACTTTCTGGACACCACCCCGACGTGGTCCACGCGGGGTAAGCTTCGAAACCAGCTCCTCCCGCTCCTCGCGGACATGTTCGGCGATGGGTTCACGCGTAACCTGTCGCTGTTGGGCGAGGACAGCGCGCAGCTCGGACGGATGGTGGAGGATTCCGTTTTAGGGCCGTTTTCGTCGCGAATGAAACTGTCGGACGCTGGCTCGTACGCGGACTTCACCGGAGACGAACACGCGCCGATGCTCTTCTGGAAAGAGGCGTTGAAGCGTATGTGCCACGGCCTCGGATCCGGGATGATGAAGGAACGGTCCGTTCGCGAGTTGATAGACAGGTTCACGCTCGCCAAGCGACGAGCCGCGAAGGACGGGTGGATCACGCTGAAGAAGACGAATAAGACATTCGTGACGGGCAAGACGCTCGGGATGTTCGCGAACGAGTTCTTCCCGCACTACCCGTGGACTGAGAAGAGCGTTTGGGTCGAGCATGTAGGTGTGGCAGTCACCTTGGACGCGGAGGATCCCGTCACGATCGGGCCGTGGAGGGTATCGGCGCGAGTGGTATCCAACGGGGCGGCTTTGGAAAATGAAAATTGGTCGGCGGCGGAAACAACCGCGGCGCCTCTGGACGTCTGGGCCATCCTTCGCAACGAGATCACCTATACGTTACCCCTGATCGAGACGCACGCGGACACCGGCGCGTACTACGTCGATCCCAAGGCTAGGATACCCGCGATGAGGGGCGTGGACGCGCAGGTGGCGCGGGCGTTGCCGCTGGTGGTGCCCGCGGGTCTCGGCGGGACGACCGGGGCGAGTGGGGGCGAGTACAGGGTCAAGTCGTGGCCGCCGTCGTTGCTCCGCGGGAGTTCGTGCGTGGAGGTGACGCTTCGGTTCGTGCGGACGCGGTCGCACGCTGTGCACGGGGGGGAATAGTTCGTTAGCTTCGTGTGTAATCTAGCTAGGACGGAGCGGTTGCGGTAAGACTCTTAGTCGTGGAAAAGTCGGTTGTGAAGGTGCGTCAGAGTTCGCGCGACCTGACTGGACCTTAAAAAAAAGCCCCGCGGTGTTGAACGATTCGACTCAAAGTCTGGGGCGCTTCCGGCGAGGGCGACCGGGTTTAGGCGCGATGGATCCTCCGAACGCGGACGACGGCGCCAACGCGCCGCCGAAGAAGCCGGTCGCACCCGGCGAGCTCGAGGTCAACGCCTGGCTTCAGAAGATGGAGGCGAAGGAGCAGTGGTTCTCGGTGTATAAAAAGGCGCAGGAGGTGCGCGCGCGCGCGATCGACGGGCAGACCACCTTGATCGTCGTGGAGTTCCCCACGAACCTCAGCACGATCAACGGCCAGTGGCTGCCGTGCACGATCATCAACGAGCAGGAGAGTAACCTCGCGAAGATGGCGGAGGAGCAGCTGGGGATGAGCGGGGGGCTCGAGACCCTGCGCAAGATGTGCCGACCCGACCGCGGGGACTTTTGGATAGTCTTTTCCTCCACCGCCGACGCGACGGAAGGGTGGACGCGGCTGCAGGTGCTACCGGGGCAAAACTTCGAGAACTTCACGACGGAAGAGGGCAAAGAAGAGATGTTCGTCGTCCCAAAGGAGGAATTCGCCGCGCTCGAGGCGCTCAAGGGCGAGGGCAACGAACTCTTCGCGAAGGGCGATTTCCCCGCCGCGTCCGCCAAATACGGGGAGGTGGCGGAGACCTTGAGACCCCGCATGGCCAAGAACGGACGGCTGTGCGCGGAGGTACACGTGCACAGGCTGTACGTCGTGGCGCTGTCCAACCGCGCGCAGTGTAAGCTGAACGCCGGGGACGCGCGCGGGGCGTGCGAAGATTGCGACGCGGCGAGCCGGCTGGAATCCATCGAGACGGACGCGTTCGCGGCGCTGAGGCGGAAGGTGTACTTTCGGTGGGGGCAGGCGAAGGAGATGGCCAAGGCGGCGGGGAAGCGACGGTGACGTGTATGTAGGGGGAGGAGAATGAGTCGCAGTCGCGGTGTTGGGGAGTTGTACCATGTTGAAGACCTTAGCCCTCTGTTGTTATTATCATCCGAACTAATACCTAAAACGTCTGCCTAAGATGCTCTATCTGCGCTTCCCCGAAGGACCCTCGCGTCGCCACCTGATTGAAACTTGGTTTCACGTGCCGTCGAACGGCCCCTTCAGGGACACGTCCCATTTGCTCGAGCCCTGATCCAACCCGGTGAACGCGCGCATGCGGTCCAGCCCGTCCCTCGCCAGGGCGATTTTCTTCTGCACGTCTCCCGCGTCGGTCGCCCCCGCGTTCTCCCGAAACTCCGTCTTGATCTCCTCGATCAGGCCGTTGCGGTTCTTGCTCGGGAAGGATTTGGCCGCCTTGAGGATGTGGCGGTACAGTTTCAGCGTCGAGCCCGACATCGTCCCTCGCGCGCGGTGTCGAGTGAGATGCGCCACGTCGCGTTTTTAGTCAACATCGTGAGGTGCCCAAAACTGATGAGATGATGTCCAGAACGCCCCGCGCATGCGAGCCGCCCTCGGCGCTCTCGCGCACCTGGGAAAGATGGCGCCCAAGCGTGCCAGAGCCGTCGCATCCGGGCTCGCGGCGTCCACCAAGAAGCCCAAGGCGGGCGACGACGACGGCGATGCATCATCCGGGCTCTGGCTCGTGAAGAGCGAGCCGGACGAGTTTTCCCTCGAGGACCTCCGCGCATCCCACGGTGGCGTCGCGCAGTGGGACGGCGTGCGCAACGCTCAGGCGAGGAACCTCATGAAGACCATGCGCGTCGGCGACCGCGCTTTTTTCTACCACTCATCGTGCAAAGTCCCAGCTGTCGTGGGCATCTGCGAGATCGTCAAGGCAGCCTACCCGGACCCCACCGCGCTCGATCCAAAAGCCCCGGGCTTCGACCCAAAGTCGACACCGACGAACAACCGGTGGCTGTGCGTGGACGTCGAGTTCATCCGGGCGATGTCGCGAACGGTGACGCTGAGTGAGCTGCGGCGGGAGGCGGCGGGAGATGGGGTCACGGGCGAGGACGGCGCGAAGGCCCTCGCGTCCATGACTCTATTAAACCGACCGAGGCTCTCGGTGCAGCGCGTGACTCGCGTCGAGTGGGAACACGTGCTCCGCCTGGAGACGACGTCGAACGATTAATCACAAATAGCCATTAGCTATAGACTAGCGACGCGATAGTGTACACGCGTTATGTAAGAGTTAGCACTCGATGTATGTACTTGTACCGTACTTGTACAGGCTGGGACTCGAGGGGATCACGCGACGGGATGAAACGGCTGAGCGCTCTCGACAACGGGCCCCGCTTTGTCCTCCAGCGACAACCGAACGACCTCCTCCTCGGGGGGTTCCGGCGACGTCACCACCGAACGCTGCTCGGGGGTGCGCTCGGGTGTTGTCAACGGTGAGTTCTCGACGCTCGAGCTGAGCCGGGTGGTGAACCGTCTGAACACCAGGCTATTCGACGGCGATGTGCACCTGCCGCAAAAATAGGAACTCTTGGGAAACTCGACAACCTCCGCGTCGTCGTCGCCGCTCGGCATTGAAGCCATGTCCGTGCCGAAGTACAGCGTCCCGTCGCTGTCGACCGCGGCGAAGACCTCCGACGTGCACTCGACGGAGCACGCCGCGAGGATCATGTCGAACCTGGTATCGATGAAGACCACGAACCAATCGCCCCGGAACTCGCGCAGCATCCGCCGAACGTCCTTCTCCTTCGGCATCTTTCCCATCGCCGCCGACACCTTCGCCTTGGCCGATGCGCCGGAGGTCAGCTCGCTGACGGAGGCGCGCCTGGGCTTGACCACGGTGAACGGCGTGGGGGTGTGCGACCGCGGGGAGTCCGGGTCCTCGGGCGTCTTTGGCCTTGTATCCTCGGGCGGCCGCGGTTTGGGCTCGGCGCCGGGGATGGAACCGAACGCCGGAAACGCCTTCGCCTTCTGCGCCGCCCCGCCGCCCAACGCGCCGAGTAACCCGCCCTGCATGGCGCGGATGGTCTTGAGCGCGCTCTGCGCCTTGGTCCATCGTTGCTTGGCCATCATGCGGCGGAAGTACGCCGCCAGGATTTCGGCGTCGGGGGGCGGGACCCAATCGGGGTCGTGCCTGGAGTTGCCGTGCCCCATGAACTGCAGGATGTCGGTGAGTCTCGCGGTGCGCTTGATGAGGGAGACGGCGGCGCAGTGCATGCCGGCGGTGCCGAAGGATGTGGTCTTGACGACGCGTCTGCGGCGGGTGACGGCGTCTGGGTGCTCGACGACGACGCTGCGGGGAGAGGGGACGGGGACGGGCTGTTTGTTAGTTCCTGAGGTCCGAAACGTCGCGGGGCGGGAAATGGGGAAAAAGTGGCGATTTGTTCATGGTGTTGAATCTGGGTCGCACCCGCCGCCGTTGCTGCCCTCGGGGACGGTCATCTCGCATCGAAGCGCGGCGGCGTCGTTTCCCGCGTTCTTATGGTTCGATGCGAGGACGCCGAGCCGCTCCTCCGCGAAAGCCCGGGGGTTCGCCTTGCCGGAGTTGGAAAGGATGGCGACCACGTTCCCGCGCATGTCCGGCATGGCTTTTTTGGGTTATTTCAGCGCCCGTAGAACCTGTAGAACCGTCGAGGATGGAGACGTATCCGTGGCGTTCCGAGCCGACGCGTATCGTCGGGGCGGGTGAGATATAGGAACGTGACGCGCGAGGCGGAGTGGCTCGCCGATACGACGGCTCGAGCGACGGCTCGAGCGGCACAGAGCGCGCGATGGATGTGGAAGAACTTTCCTCGGAACTGTCTTTTGAAGATGGAAAGGTCCACTTTTCGTCATCGAAATAACGTTATCATCACGGCATATCATAATTAAGATTACGCGGCTATATAGGCAAAATACATATTTGGGCTGCCTAATTCCCGGCTAATTAGCCGGAATTGCTCTAGAGCACTACGAGTATCTGGACATGTCACGTGGCGCAGCACGGAGCGGGAGAAAATTGAACTTCGGGGAAAATGAAAAGATCTCGAAAACCACCCTCGAAAAAAAGGACGAAGCAGGGCGATGCGCGCGGCGTTGAGGCTCGCCGGCGCGGGCGCCCTGTGCTCCACCGCGGGCGTCGGAGCCTACGCCCAACACGATGAGGGCACGGCGCGATCCATGACCTTCTGGTACCACGCGTTTCCCGTGTGGGCGCAGTATCGCGCGGTGCAGTGGCGCAACAGGGACCTCGCGCGGATCGGAGTCCCCACGTGGACCGGGCTCGTGCTGAGGGACGACGACGCGGACGCCGCGTACGAGCGGCTGCACGAGCGGCACGCGCACAAGGTTCGCGACCTCGTGTTCGACATGCGTGGGTTCTACTTCAAGAACGCGCAGATGCTGAGCACCAGGGACGATTTCGTGCCGCGGCAGTACCTGGAGTGGTGCAAGCTGACGCAGGACAAGGCACCGACGGAGATGGGCCCGGGCGAGGCCGAGGCGATCGCGCGCGCCGGGCTCGCCGATGCCGGGCACCCCGACGCGCTCGAGTGGTGGGAGGAGGAACCGTGCGGCGTCGCGTCCATCGGCCAGGTGCACCGCGCGAGGCTGACACGCGCGTACGGATCTAAGGATGTCGTCGTCAAGGTGCAGGCGCCGGGCATCGAACGCAAGTTTCGAAGCGACATACGCACGTGCATCGACTTCTGCAGACTGGCGATGCCCCAGCACGTCCCACCGTTGGAAGAGATCGAACGTCAATTCCTCACCGAGTTCGACTACCGCGAGGAGGCTAAGAACTTGGAAGAGGTTCGACGAAACGTCATGCCGCGGTGGAGTAAAAAAGTGGAGATTCCCGCGCCCGTCCGCCAGCTGTGCACGCGCGAGGTTCTCGTCATGGACGCCATCCCGGGGGTCAAGCTCGTGGACGGGATCCGCGCGCGGTTCGCGGAGCTCGCGGTGGCCGCCGGGGTGTCCCCGGAGACGCTGGAACGGGTACAGAAGGAGAAGATCGAGGGCGGGGTGTTGGCGCCGAGATCGGTGCGAGCCGAGGCGGCGGCGACGAGGCGAGCCAACCGTTGGCTCAAGCTCCGAGACGTCCTGTACAGACGCCCGCTCGCATTCCTGACTGGCTCGCGCTGCGTCCCGAGCCCGTGCCTGGTGAACGTGGGCGAGGTGCTGCAGGTCATGCTGGACGTCCACGCCGACGAGATTTTCAACCACGGCGTCTTCAACGGTGCGTGGGCAATTAGTTTGACTTCTTTGCATGTTTGCGTGTATCTTCAAGTGGGCAATTAGACTGACGGCGTGTTTTGTTCACAGGCGACCCGCACCCGGGTAACATACTCCTGATGCCGGACGGGCGGCTCGGTCTGATCGACTACGGGCAGGTCAAGCGCGTGAACAAGGGCGCGAGGGTGGCGTACGCCAAGCTGACGCTCGCGATATTGGCGGAGGATAAGGAGGAGGTGGCGAGGTTGCTCAGGTCGGATCCCCCCGAGGGGTTCGGGGGCAAGAGCCGTTTGAACGACGTGGACGTCGCGTACAGACTCTGCGTTTTCTGGAATGATCGCGACACCCCGGACGTCACCGGTGGGCTGAACCTGCAGGAGTTCATAGACGAGATGGAGGCGAGGGATCCGGTGCGAGTCGCGCCGTTGGACATGGTGATGATCTCGAGGGTGAGCGTGTTGTTGCGGGGGGTCGCGAACGCGTTCAACGTGCGGTTGAGGGTGGCGAAGGCGTGGGCGGGGTACGCGGAGGAGTTGGTGCGTGTGGAGGATCCGTCGTATTACCTGTTAGCCGCCGGTGGGAGCAAAGGACGCGCGCGGTGACAAACGGGTTCTTCACATTCTTTTTCAGTATTTATTCCTCCCAGATGTTATTATGAAACGCTCTCGTCCTCGCGGCGAAGACGAGCAGAAAATAAACCCCCGCTCACTCGTCGGCGACTTCGATGACCACGACGACCGCGTCGCCTTCAACCTCGAGCTTCACTGCGCACGGGCCCTTCTTGGATCCCTTGCCCTTGCCCTTGCCCTTCCCCTTGCCGCCCTTGCCGCCCTTATTGCCGCCGTCCTTCTTCTCCTTGCTCGCCTCCTTCTTGGCGGCCTCGTCCTCGTCCTCGAGTCCGGCGGCGATGCGCTCCTTCTTGACCTTTCTCTTTTCCAAAAACAGATCCTTCTTCTCCTTGAGCGAGATGAGCATGGCGGGAACCTCGCCCACGGTGCCCGGCGCCGCGAGCGAGAGCTTGGCGAAGTGCTGGTACGCGTCGAACGAGATGTTGAGCCGTTCGTTGGGGTTGGGCCCCGCC
>MDSX01042448.1_pt1 | contig 12373 bp, 10 predicted proteins | sample 811141 | NCBI WGS metagenome assembly MDSX01 (sample SAMN05326642, study PRJNA326480) | marine metagenome | isolation source: seawater | place: Atlantic Ocean: South East | collected 2010
AAAGAGTTAGTTGAGGTTGTGGAATCCTGGATCCATCCGAAGTGGCCGATCAACGAAACACATGAGAAATGGGCCTGGGAGAATGCAATGGTCATTGATCCCCGTCGTTGGCCGACTCGATGAGCACTCCTTCTCAACGCCAGGTCTTTATTGAGGGTGAGGGCGATGCCTGGTTTCAACGCAATCGCCAGTCTGATGCCGATCAGATTTCTGATTGGACATCAAGGGATCCTTTGGTAAGCATGCTTAAGGATTTGCCATTGCCTTATGGGCCCGAAACATTTGTGTTTGAAGTTGGCTGTGGCCAAGGCCTCCGCTTGGCTCAGTTGAGTTCAAGCAAGCGGTGGACTGTAGCCGGTCTGGATCCAAGTGAGCAGGCGATTGAGGCAATGACTGCCGCTGGATACACAGGGGTAGTTGGAACTGCGGAATCTTTGTCGCTGCCGGATAAATCGGTTGATCTCTTGATTTTTGGCTTTTGCCTTTATCTCTGCGATCGTGATGATCTATTTCGCATTGCTGCAGAGGCTCATCGTGTGTTGAAACCTAAGTCTTGGTTGGCGATTTTAGACTTTTGGAATCCTTATCAACAAGTCAACGCCTATCACCATCAATCGGGAATCAAAAGTTACAAGGATGATTTGCCTACCATGTTCAGCTGGCATCCTTACTATGTAGTGACAGATCATCGCCTACGTCATCACTCAACCGCGGAATATACAGACGATCGACAGGAGTGGGTAGCAGCAACTCTATTGAGGCGATCAACTGATGCGGAGGAAGTATGAGAAAATAATACTCATATATGTCGCCGCTGATATCAAAGAGGACAAAAAGTTCACGGAAAAGAATTTGCACGTTGTCCAACCAGAGAATAGGGCAAGCCCTTGGCTATTACAAGAAGTCATAGACAATAGGGCACATCAAAACCATTCAGCCAGAACACCATTAAACCTAGCTTGATTATTAGAATAATACAGAAAAATAATAAAATAACGACGAATATAATGTACCTTGACAATGGCTCCTGCAAATGACTCTGCAAAGACACGCCAAGAAATAAGCCGGCAGTGATAATCAACAGAAAATATTTATATATAAAACAGATTCTAGGCAAGGCAATAAAGCACCAAAAAATAACGTCTCCACCAATTTGACTTGCGATACGCCAAGCAGGCATTGAAAATGCAGACAAGAAAAGTATTTATAGAATTAGAGTAAAAGCAGCAGGAACCACTGAAGCAATGGAGCCAATGACTCCAGAAAAGCTAAAACCAAACATATAGCGCCACATTAAATACAAAAAAAGGAAGATTAGCTGAACCCGAACACAAGAGGAATGAAAGAATAAACTGAAAATATTTTTATTAGACTTAGCACACTAAAAATAATGCAACACGAAACTAGGGTGACACCAAAAACAAATCATCACAAATCTTAGAGATGGTCACTGGTTTAAAAGAAAATGCATCCTCAACACGTTTCTGAAGCTGATAAAGCCTGGCCAAGGGAGTCTGAATCCATTTAGTCGAATTAGTTACCAATGGCTTCTTACGCCTTAGCAAAGAATAATCATTTAATGTACTGATATTATGATCGAATTGACCAGCGGCAGTTGAAGCAATATCATAAAATTCATCAGCGAATATTGACGTTGCGGAATTCGTCAGGCTATTTTTCCAATCAGATTCAATTTGGGCTCGATTTCTAAAGCAATTGCTTGGTTCATTTAAACTGTGAGTTATAGCTCTGTCGAGTTGTTCAATATTTTTTACATTCAACTTGGTATAGTTATGAGCAAAACCCAAATTCTGACTAAGAATTGAAGATTCAAGCTTAATTTCGATAACAGGTGTTCCAGCTACAATTGATTGAATTGAGGTAGTACAGCCCATAGAAATTACAGCTTTTGCAGCATGCAGCCAAGGGTCTACATTATATTTATAAATTACATGTACGTTACGCAAATCCCAAAATGCTTCACACCACCAGCGAGGATCGGCACATGGGTGAGGTCTGATCACGTAATTTAGGTTTGGATTATTCAAGGCGGATTGCTTAATCAATCGAGCAAAATGGCTTCGTCTATTTGCCTGGTCTTCCATACGCGCAGCATATTCAATTTGAGCTTTGTTATTTTCTTCTTCAGACTTATCATAGCGTGGCGGTGAATATGAACCATCTCTATGTTCAACACAAAAATTATCAACGCAGAGCACAAAAGGACCAAATACCATTTGTAGCGAAGAAGAGAGCTCTGCATACAATTTTTTTCCCGACGCGCCAAGAAGATCAGAACGACAATTACCAAGAATCTTAAGTCTTGCGGCTAAATGATTAAAACGAGAAAAAAATTGAAAATCAGTTTTGCCCCAGCAAGCGTACAAATTGATAGCAGATGCCGCCTGAGAATCCAGCCTTGACGACCAAGCATAAGAATTAGATTCATCTATATTATTAAATCCTTCTTCATCGGAAACGATAACTTCACCACACCTGTTCACTACATTTTTTATGCGAGCATTCCACATTATCGATGAACAGCTTTTTTCGAGCAATGAGCAGTTTTTCAAGTAATTAGAGAGAAGAGTAAAATGCTTGTCGTATCCAATCAATGAGGAAAAACAATAAGTTGATGCTAAATTTTGGGCCAAAATTAATTTAGCATCAAATTCCCGGTGGTATATTTCACAAGGTAGTAAAACTAGTTTCTTGTCTACCAAGGTCCGCGATATGCTACGATCATGTTAACATAAGACAACCAACATGAGACAATGAAGAGAATAATACTTTCAAGCGGAAGGAGTGGAAGCACATGGCTGGCGAAACTGCTAAATGAAATAAATTGCATTTGTGTCATATCGGATCTGATCGAGCCATGTGGACATAATTTTATACTCAACAAAGAAGTATTCATCAATGGGCAAGAGTTTGATTTACTTCTAAACCATTCAAGCCACAAGGAAAGAAGTTGGTATTGGAACAAAGAATCGACCATTGAAAGACTTTACATACCTACAGAAAAAAAAGAATATAGCCTACTAGAAAGCTACACAATTCCATTTCTGAATCTAGAGGTAGAAGATACCCTAACAAAAATCACTCAAATGCTGAGGACGCGAAATGATGCGAGCTGCAAAGATCATCTTCTAAGTGTGTTTGATCTTTTGACTTCATTAAGTGGAAGTCAGAACTGGATCGAGAGAACTGGAGGAAGCTTAATGGAGTCTGACAAAGTAATTAGGAATTTCCCAGAAGCTAAATATATAGTTTTAGAAAGAAATTTCGAGACGACATCGCAATCAATGGCAAATTATCCCTTTTTTAGGCTATATCATCGTCTCAAGCATAAAGAAGCACTCCAATATGCGATGATGTATGAACACGTTGAACCCCAAAAGTTCATGGAAGACATCAAACGAGACAACGAAAAATGTTATTCGTTTTTAAACGAATACGGTTGCAGATACCAGACAATAAAATACGAGGATCTAGTGATGGATACGCACAGCATCCTAAGTCTGGTTTGCGGCTTCTTTGAAATCAATACAACCAAGGAAGATATTGAGTCTGCTATCAATAAATTTCCACCAAAAAAATGATCATTGATGTTAGTTGCCCGATATGCGGGACCCACAATCAGTTAAACACTTCCAGCTACGATTCTCTGGAGAAAGGTATATGCTGCGGGACTGGTGGACTCGTCACCGCAAAACAGCGAGATATAATATTAAAAGATTGCAAATCATTCTGGGACAAGGTCTATGACCCTAAAGAAAGTCAAATTCAATCTCCATTAGCGAAGCCTGAGCTAATAGATATAAGAAGAGAAAATAGAAATATATTTTGTTTAAGTGATCGGAATAAACCTAGTCAATCAATGAAAGACAGAGCGTCATCTATTGCGATATGGGATGCAATACAATCTAATAAAAAAAGTATAGCAGTCGCAAGCTGTGGGAACGCAGCACTATCTACAGCAAAGCTCTCGAAGAAGGTTGGCATTGAATGTACGGTATTTATTCCGAAGCACGGTACACATGAGATACAAAAAAGACTTGAGCATGAGAAGGCAAAGATAATCCTTTTTGACAGCTATGCAGAGGCAGTTAATGCGTGTAAAGAATACTTTTCAGAGTCAAAAGAATCTTACTGCCGTTTAACAGGGATTAATCCTTTGACTCGTGTGGGTAAGTCAACCATTTTCGATAAACTAAAACCAATCAAAGACAAAGACTTTACTCTACACATACCAGTAGGTGATGGTAACTTAGCATCAGGATTATTCTACCATGATATAGAAAGGTTCAAAATCAATTTATATTCGCCTAAACTTGCACAGAATCGTGCTTTTACTAATACTACGCCTGAAAAAACCGTAAGTTCAATACTTCCACTTGATGTTAGTAATCCACAAGATTACTCGTTGATCAAAGAATTAGGCCAAAGAGCAAATATAACACTCATAACCCTTGAAGAAAAAAATTTCAAAAGAGAAGGGCAAATAATCGATAATAGACTAAATAGAGCCTGCGAAGTGTTTTTTGGCGGATTATTCTTAGCAGAACACACAAATAATGGTGGAAATTCAATTATTTTTCATACAGGTACAAAATGGAACTAGAAATATACTCAAAATGCAGGCTGCATTTCGGCGAACTTATTCAGATTTCAATATCAGATAAGAAAAGGGTATGTATTAGCAATGTTTTAGATGTAAATTATGTTCACCCATTCATAAGATTGCTTCAGAGCTCGTCTGAGTCAGTTCTATGCGTTGCCAATGAAACAAACGGTGCTGGGGATACCGATCAAAAGCTATTTAGCTTTAAGGATAATTGGCATAAAAAAAATAATGATACAAAAAGCATGCACGTTATCAATACTATCCTCAAGTCTACGTGTTATTTTGGTAAGACCAGTTTCTATACAAACAATCATGATTTAGAGGGTTTAGGGATGGGGAGTTCCACAGCTGACATAATAAATGCTATTAAGTCTACTTATGCATTACTTAGAGAAGAATGTTCAGTTGCAACAATCAACTATTTCTTGCGAAAAGGAGAGAAAGCATCTGACCCATTACATTTGGAGCCTGTTGTATACGATACGGTCAGACGAGAGGAAGATAGATTATTTATGAGACCCAGGATTCCTAGTTATCTTATTTTGTCAGTTAAAAGTCCTGGATTAACACCGATAGTGACGGACAGTATGACTTATACATTTTTTTCCGAAGAAGAATGCAGAGAGTTGTTTTCACTGATTTGTAATGAACAAAAACCACCCTTGGAAGAACATATAGATAATATAAAGAGGGCAAGCGCCGAATCCCTTGATATTGCTCAAAAATTTCTAAAAAATCCTAATTGCGAATTAATCAAGGAAGTTGCAAATAAGTTTAACCTAGGCATAACAGGTTCTCATAGTGGTAATATGATAGGATTGACATTATGGATGCAACAAATAGAGGATTATAATTTACATGCTAATATAGTAGAATATATTAACTTCTTGAGCCCAAATGCTGAAGTGGCCATTGGTAAATGTACACAATTACTGGGAGACTCAACATGATAATTTTGAGCGCTCCATACTAAAACCAGAGCTGATTCATCTCGGAGATAATGTTTATGGAATGAAATTTAAGCTGATGAAAGCCATTCCAGCATTTTATATAATTAAAAAAAATTTGGAGGTAATAAGAAAAAAATATAATAGCTCTGTAGCCGAAACAAGTAGTGGGACATTTGGTTTGGGCTTAGCATATGCATGCTCGAAATACAATTTGAAATATACTCTCATATCTGATAAAATTTGCGATGAAAGTCTTTCTAATAGATTGCAAACTCTTGGCGCCAATGTAATAATAGTAGACAAAGAAAAAGAATACTCCAATATTCAGGAACAAAGACTTAATGTTCTAAAAACAGTCTTGCGCGATTCTGGCAGCTACTGGCCAATGCAATACAAAAATCCAGATGTGTGGTTGGCATATAAAGAAATGATCAGACCGATAAAAAATATCTTGGAAAGAAAGTGTTTTACGCATATCGTATATCCAGTTGGCTCAGGGGGAAGCTCACTAGGTATATCGAAATCCTTCAATCATAAAGCGAAGATTGTTGCATTAGATTCAATAGGTAGTTCAATATTTGGAAGAAAAGCGACAGACAGAGAACTCAGAGGAGTTGGAAGTTCCATCCCAATGAATTTTACTCATGAAACAAGATGGGATCGTGTGTATTGGATTCAAGACCTTGCAGCTTTTGCATCTGCACACGAGTTTTATAATGCATATCATCTATTGATGGGGCCATCATCAACAGCGGGCTGGAAAGTAGCAAAGCATCTAACTAAAGAGAGTCAATCTAACAGAGTTTTGGTTATAATGCCAGATGGAGGAGAAAGATATCTGTCTTCGGTATTCAACAAGAAATACTCTGAGTTGAGTGAAGATTATCGAATAGATAATTGGGAAAATATGGATAATTGTACATCAAATGTAAAATCAGAACTGGGAGGATATATCAACAAATGATTATTTTCCTGGAAAGCAACACTTCTGGCTTTGGCGAGCATATTTTAAGATATTGCAAGCAACAATCTACTGACTTAATCTTTGTAACTGACAATATAGATAAATATAATGATTTGAGTTTGTTAAGGGATGAAATTAAAATCATCTCATCAGACGAACTCAACTATGCAGTCTCGAAAGGAAGGTATGTTGACTGTATATATGCTTCAACATCTGACTCAGGGATTGAAAAAGCAGCCGAACTATCTGAGAGACAAGAGTATTTAAAATTCATAAAGACCTGTAGAGATAAGTTAAAACTTCAAAAACTACTATACGGATCTAATTTTTTTTCAAGAGTGTTAACACACGCTAGTCTAAGTGAACTTGATGATAAAAAAAAATATGTCATAAAGCCCAACAAAGGAACAGGGTCAATGGATATTTCAATGGGCATTGGCAATAGCTTGAAAAACCGATTTATCGAAATAGCAGATGCCAAAAAAGATTTTATCATAGAAGAATACATTGAAGGTATTGAATATTCAGCAGAATACATGATTCATGAAGGGAAAATATTTCTAATGGCAATATTTAGGAAATACAATCACAGTCATAACATGCAGCAAGAAATAATGCACGAGCTTATTGAATATAACGAAAGAATAGATAATGAACTTTCTGCTGAGATCGAAAAGATTCTGAAATGTACAAATGCATACACTATCAACACTTTTTTACATATTGAGTTTAAGTTAAAGGAGGACTCAATTCACGTTATTGAGATCAACCCACGACTTTGCGGGAGCCTCTTACCATTTGCTCTAAAATATATGTACAATGGCTTAGACTTTGACAGACTGTTTGTAGAAGTTATTACCAATAAAGTAAATCCAAATCAACTCGCTCAAATAAACGATTATAAAAATAAATCTAGATTGGATAAGATCATAATTTGCTCGACGACCTCGCCAGAGAGGAGCTTAGAAATGATAGACTATTTCAAGGATAATTCTATAGTCATAGAAATGCATAGAGTGAATGAAAATTTTATTAGTAATTGTAGTGATTTTAGAGGAAGGCATTCGACCTTTATGGTCCATGGTAATCTCAATCTATCAGTTATGAAAAAAATTCTAGATGTTGCTGATGAATAGACCTGATCTCGAAAAATTAATTACATTATGGACGCATAAAAAACTTTGTAAGAGTGACCAAATTTCTCTTTCAAATGAGGAAAAACAGCAAGCATTAGATCTTCTATCTGCAATGATGAGTAATCTAGAGATTGGGCGAAATAGCAGTGGAAGAGGAGAATATATGGATATAGAGACTTATATCTCGTCGATAAATGAGAAAGTTGGATATTCATTGCCTAGAGGAAGAAGCAGAAACGACACTGATCAGTATGTTTTAAGGACGACAATGGTGATTATTGGGCGTCAAATTATCTGTAAAATGCGCCAAATTACCGATGAAATCGAATCTGAAAATATCTTTGGTAATGATAATATATTAATCCCCTTTTTTACTCAGAATCAACCAGCATCAATTACCTGTCTTGGTAATCTAAAAAAAGCATTTGTACACGATTTGACTAATGGAATCAACTATCTTGCAAAAGCAAATCGAGATCTAGCTGCCAATAGAAAATTAGGTTGTAGCATCGGATCAGGTAGTTTTCTTCCAGTTAATTGGGTGAAAGTGATTCCTCACTGTAGTGGGCCAATACTACCATTTTCAGATGTATCAAATTATTCTTATATTCAGATTTGGATCAATGCAGTTTTAAATTTAGGAATAACAATGGTTCAGTATCTTAATACAGTAAAAGTCTATGCTGATTGTTCTAATTGTCTGACAATAGATGAATCATTTGGTAAAAGCTCAGCCATTCCAAATAAAAAGAATTTGTTTAGAATAGAGAGGGCAATTTCAATTTTAAGTCAGTTGAACCACCTTTTTAGTGGATTTCAGGGAGTTATCTTAAGAAGTACAGCATCTAATGACTACCTGAATAAGCAGTATCTACGAGATACGATTGACTTTATGCTGGAAAAAATTAAGTTGTTTTTAAGTGATTTTGAGGTCACAATAAGATCATCAAAATTCGACAACACAATTATAGAAGATAGATTTTATTTCTATCACTATGCTGAAATCTTATCAATTGAAGAAAGTATCCCATATAGAGAGGCATATATATTGGCAGAAGATAATCCACAGAGATTAAACGGGGCCTTTAAGGAACAAATAAACGAAATGGTTCTTCAGTTATTCAATCAAAACGCCTCTTCTTAAATATCCCTTCGGGGCTAATCCTCGATCAACCATAAATTTTGTTTGCCAGGCGATATCTGATGCCCTGCAAGTACCAGGCCAAAGTTTAGGAGAATGATGACCAAGAGATGTATTAAATAACATTTTAAATATAGTGGTGTAAACTAAAGCTTCTTTTTCGTCGATATCAAGATTTGTTGGATATATGTCTGAATACTTAGCAGATAACTTCTGCTGAAATTCATAGGTAAAGTTCTCAGAATAACCTTCGCATTGCCCAGCCTTAGCTCTATTGAGAATAGTGTCCGGGATCATATCTCGAAAAGTTCTTCTTAGAATCCATTTTTCAATAGAGAATGGTGAGACACAAGTTTTATCTTTAAACTCTTGTTCTAGATCTGGGTATATAAGTTTATATTTTGGATCAATTTGGAAGACGGAGCGAATAACATCTTGATCTAAGTATGGTACTCTAACTTCAAGCCCGTGAGCCATTGACATCTTATCAACACGCAAAAGATTTGCATGATTTAAACCACTGAAGATTCTTGCAACTTCGGTAACATGATGAGAAGGGCTAGGGCAATCGTTGAAATATAAGTATCCGCCAAATAATTCGTCGCTGCCCTCACCGGCCAGAGCAACTTTAAAGTTTTTAGAAGCCTCTCTTGCCAAGAAATAGTTAGTTATAGACGAACGAATTACTTCAGTCTCGGTTGATTCAAGATGATATATAATAGTGGGAAGCAGATCTACTGCTTCTTCAATATCAAAATCAACTCTCTTTAATTCATAATTACATTGATCCGCTAGAACTTTGGCACATTTGTAATCTACAGAATCTTCTCTTCCGACACAATAAGCTTGACTAACAATTTTTTTACCAAGGCGTTTTTCAATTTGCCGAATAGTAACAGCAAGGACTGCAGAGTCAAGGCCTCCACTTAAAAACAAGCATATAGGTACATCTGCCTGAAATCTTAACTCAACAGATGCTTGAAATGATTTTACAAACTCATCCATAATTTTATCGATCTCAAGATCATCACACTTTGGTGCAAACGTCTTAGTCTCGTTTGAATAAAGTTTTGAATCGGGAATATCATACTTTATTGGGTATTTAGTAAACTCAATGAGTTTATTGGCATCAGTTTTAATACACGTATAGGCTTGGTTTGGAAAGGGTTGCGAATTGCCATGCGATAAAGCAAATGCTTTAGCCTCAGATGCAAATTCTACTGATTCAGAAGTCTGCATAAAGTACAAGGGCTTAATACCAACATGATCTCTTGCTGCAATAAAAAGACCCTTTGAAGCATCATGAAGAAGAAAAGAATACATGCCATGAATGTATTGATGCATGTCATTAATTCCCCATAAAAGGTAGGCAGCAATTACTGCTTCAGAGTCACTCTCAGAAAGAGGCTCAAAAGAAAAATTGGTATAGGCTTTGCCTAAAATAAATTTACTGTTATATATCTCTCCATTAACAACCGCTGCAATTTTTTCTTTTCTATGAATAATTGGTTGTTGACCAAACTCTAAATCATTAATAGCAAGCCTTGTATGACCTAACCCAACATTTTTGCAGGAATAAAAGCCCTTACCATCTGGACCACGAGAACTTAGTTGATTTAACTTGACTGGATAATCGGTAGGAACTCTACTATTATCGAAGTGAATACTACCCCAGATACCGCACATTGGCTGGACTTAAACGTGCTAGAATTTTAATACAGATGTCAAGCTCATGAATACCGTTAAATTCATTGACTCACAATTTCAATATTATTCTATCTCTAATCAAATACAGTTAATTGGCTTTAATCTCAATTGCACAGAAGAGCAAGCAATTAATTATTTGAATGGAGTTACAAGTAAAGGCGAGAATATAACTGATGCTATTTATATGAAAGCTTTAAAGATGCTTGAATGGGACAGTATTTTAATATGGTTTTTAAATGATCAAATCTACATGGGTTCAAGCCTTGGAGGAAGTCTTACTTATATTTTTGAAGAAAGCGACCAGTTTTTAGTATCAAAATCTGAGAAATTGCTGATCGAAAAGCAAGGTTATGACTCTAATCTTGTTTCTTCAGCTCTCCTTGAGGCTAATCGACAAATACCTTGTTTACATGGATTGCAGGCAATCAATAGCAAAACAATTGAACAAATACTAATGCCAGGTATGTTTCATGTTCTTAAACCAATTTCAAGAAGCAGACAAGAGTGGTTTATTGATATCAATTCTTTTTGTGAAAATAATGACGACAATCTTACAGTCAGCAAATTTACTGAATCTCTCACATCAAGCATCACAAGTTTATCTAAATCACTAAATGGAAATAATTTACTCCAGTTATCGTCAGGCATTGATTCATCAATTATTGCGGCAGCAATAAAAGCGACTGGCACAGAAGAAAAATTTTTATGTATTAACTTCCAGCCTGGTGATTTCTTGCACGAATCAGTCCCAGCCAATTTACTTGCAAAAGATTTAAAACTTAATTTCTTAACACTCCCTGAATATTCAATTGCCTCAAGCATCAAAAAAGGGGATCATTTTCTACATTATTTCTGGAAAAGATTTGACAACTTGCGATCATTGTGCCACCTAACACAATGCTTTTATAACATGTCTTTAGCAGCAGCACCTTATTTTGGCTTTCATAACTTATTAGGAGGCCATGTTCTTGGAGTAAACTTACAAATCTACCCATTTATCAACTATAATAGATTCACGTCAGAAGGCAAACATCTTTATGAAAAGCATCGTCTACGTGAAAAACATGGGCGCAAGACTTTCACTTGCCAAAATCAATACCAAATTCGTTTCGAAGATAAGCAATTTGATAACTACATTAAGAACATTTTGGGGCCTTACTCGTTTATAACTTACATTTTTCTTGACAAAAGGACACTAGTTCCTTCAGAGGGATCTGAATTTTTTATTGAACAAAATAACATTGTTCAATCCTCCATCGAGTTTATTCTAGAAAAAGTTAAATGCTCTAATTTTTACAGAAATTCTGTTAAGGATAGACCTTACTCTCCAATTACAGCAGAAAAACTTTTGAAGTTATTCACATTTATAACACAGCAAACAAAGGCGCAAACTGCATTTCGGGCTTATTCACTCGGAAACATTGCAAACCCAATAGAACCGCTTCAAACTTCAAGTATTACTTTAACACTTCTCCAACAAAAAATCAACGACACACTAATTAACTATCCGAAGTGGCATGAATTTGAACTCTTTGCGAACTTAACCGGCTTTAGATTTGAAGAACACTACAAATCTGCATTTACAAAAAAACTTAAATATGACAAGATAGTGAGCTCTATTAATTCTGACGTTGGGAACTCTCATCCCTTTAAGCGAAACAGTTTTTATAAGTCTTTTATACAATTCAATAACGAACAATTCAAGTATCTTATTGACAATAACCTCCTAAAAAAATCAGATCTTCAAAGGATTGTAGACAGTCCAGGCTCACTGCACAAAGCTAGAACATTGGAAAGACAAGCAAATATAGGAAGTGTTTGCATGAGCTACAAATAGCAAATTACTTT
>MDSX01025242.1_pt1 | contig 12366 bp, 30 predicted proteins | sample 811141 | NCBI WGS metagenome assembly MDSX01 (sample SAMN05326642, study PRJNA326480) | marine metagenome | isolation source: seawater | place: Atlantic Ocean: South East | collected 2010
ATAATGAAGAAACTGCTAAGATGATTGATTTAAACAATCAAGAACTCTTTGACTTTATTTTAAAATTAGATCTTCATTGGGTTCATGTATTAAAATAAATTATTAAAAATACCTAATAATATATAAAGCTTCTCTTTTGAACCCTGGCAGAGTTATTATACTGAGTTCGGTTATCACTGTCAAGCCTCTTGACAAAACTCACTAAATATTCTATGATCACTATATTATCATTCTATAGGTACACCAAATGACTACATCAAATCAAGCAACTCCTGAAGAACTTATTAAGAGTTTTAAAGAACAACAAAAGAAAGTTGGTGAAGAACTACAACAACTTGAAATTGAACTTGCCAAAAGAAAAGAACTTTTTGTTAAACTTCAGGGTGCAATCGAAGGAATTACTATTCTTGCCCCAGAAACTACAGAGACTGAAGAAACAACTGAAGTTCCCGAGGCATCTCCAGAAGCTGTAACTGAAGTTCTCAGTTAATGTCTTTAAGAGATGACATAAAGAAAGATATACTTTTAAAATTAAAAGGTCTTTCTGAAACTATTACTGATTCTGTTGGTGAAATTTCAAAAGGTAAATCTGCCTTTTGTTCACCTTCAGATACAATTGATAGAATTAATGTCTGTAAATCTTGTCCAGAATTTATTGCATCCACAACTCAATGTAAACGTTGTGGATGTTTTATGTCTGCAAAAACAAGATTAAAGCATGGTTCATGTCCTATTGGAAAGTGGGGTAAATTATTATGATCACCAATCAATATATTAAAGAAATTTTAAAAGAAAGAACAGATCGTTTAGAATACCTTATCAGTCAAGGTAAATTTGAAGATGCTATTTCTATTGGAGAAGAATTTGATGAGTGGATAAGAACTTTAATAATTGACTAAATATTAATTACCGTAAGCCACTTGACAAATGTCTATGGTTCTGGTATATTAAACAAGTTCATCAGAGGAATCTGAAATGGTCTCATTACCCATTCACAATCGATCAATCATTGACGAGATTAGGAATGATATCCAACTAGATAATTATTATCGAAAATTGGATATTAACAAGGATAAGGACTGTGATTTTTATGATGATGCACAGTCTGAAAATGACTATGCTTTTGAAACCTACTACGAGTAAATTAACTAGGATTACCATCAACAATGGCACGAACTCATCGCAAGTATTCCGCTAAAAAGTGTAATACTTTTAGGGAAGAAAAAATTAATTATGCTATGAACAGTGACTATGAATATGAAGAACTTTTCAGTGGTTATACAATCTCTGGGAAAAAAAGATGGACTCGTAAATCAGATCCAGATTTTAATGATGACTGGGGTTGATTCCAGCGAGTGGTGTAATTACCCAAATGTTCGCATGAACATTCTATACTAATTGGTTTTTGATATTAAAGACCAACCCCAAGAACCACCCGAAAGGGTGGTTTTTTATAGCTATTTTGTAATATGAGTATGATAACATGTATAACTTTGATGATTATGATATTGAATTACGGAAATTTGAGTTAGCGGTAACAACTGCTGTTAATATGGAAATATCTGATAAAATAAACTCAGAAGAAGCATACCAAAGAATCAAGGAGGCATATTCAAATCTAAAGAAATACCGAAAGAAAACAAAAAAAGACCATATATAAGTTATAATATCAACACTTGACGAAACCACATGAATTGGAACTTACCTAAACACGAAAAACGTAAAGATGCATTTCATATTTTTTATGAAAGTGTTCTGAAAGCAGATCATCAGTTACGTCAAGATGCTCATGATCAAAAATGTTATCATGAACTTATGGAGTGGAGAGAAGAGATTATTAATTATCTAAAATCTAGGAGAATTGAGGAATTTAAGTGATGACACATGAAGAAATGGTTGACGAAGCACAACGTAGAGAAAAAGTAAACGAACATCCTGAAATTGTAGAATATGAATGGATTGATGATGCATTTCGAGTTTGGGAAACTAGATATGGTTTGTGGTCAAGTGAAACCAAAGAGGGCAGACGGATGCTTACTGGACTTTACAAAGATAATGTGATTATAATGACACGTTGGCATCTTAAGTGTGAGCAAGATGGTTGGCCGGAAGGATCAGTTCGTGTGTGTAATATTACATCTGGAGTAAAACTATGAGTAATGTTGACACATTACAAGTAAAAGAAAATGAAGATGGAACTTTTACTATGGAGTGGGATCCAAAAGACCCATTATGGTCATGGTTAAATGCCATGACAGAAGAAGAAATTTCCAAAATCATTTCAGATTATTCTCAACAGGTTATCAACGATGAAACAATCAATTCTATTATTGCTGACGATTCTCTTACTCCCGAATAATGTTTTTGCACAATCACGTTCTGGATACTCTAGGGATGTAAATTGTTATAAAGATGTATATAGAGAGGAGTATATTCCAGGTACTAAAGAAAGACCTGGTTATGTCCGTAGATATACATCAAAGAAACAAATTCCTTGCGGTAATCGTAGAAGACCAAGATTTATACAACCATATAATCACTCTAATAATAGTGTGGATGATAATTCATGTATTGAAGGATCTATTTTAGGTGGAATTCTTGGAGGTGGTGCTGGCGCAATTGCATCCCGTGGTGATGGAAGATTGTGGGCGATACCTTTGGGCGTTGTTAGTGGTGCTTTGGTAGGTTGTCAGGTAGACGGTGGTTGAAGTGTCCTGTAGACGCTTGCAGACCCCTCTCACATGATGTATATTAGCCATGTTGAGAGGAACACCACCCATGCAAGTCACCACACTCGTCACCACAGTTGATTTCTTCCCTGAGGCATTCATTGCTGAAGAAGATGGTGTGATCGTCAAGCGTTTCCAGAAGCGTGTCACATTCAACTCTAATGGTCTCAAGTCTTACAGCACCGTCACAGCACTCACAGCACGTAACGAGTGGGAGACACGTATTGCTAACGGTGCTACGGTAACTGATTACAACCTTGATAAAATGCCTCGCTCTGAGTACACGCCAATGGCAGTAGGTTGATCCGAGGGTAAAACAGTAAGAGGCAACGACAAACAGTTGCCCACCCTCACTCTTTTCTTATCTAACATCATGGTTTTCGATCTCCCAGTCTACAAGAAACAATTGCCACAAGTATGGTTGGAAGATGGTAAGTTTATCATTGAATCTGACTCGTTTCGTTATGTGATTGAAGATGACTTGAAACTCTTGTTTAAGTTATGCAGACGATTCAAGTCTGACGCTATCGCACAAACTTACGCTACTAACTAACATGACCATTTGGAATTGTTTATGAAACACATTGATGATCTTACACATGAAGAAAAGGAAGCATTGTCAGAAGATTGTGAAGACTATCTTCTGCATCGACATATACCTTTAGTGTCACATTCATATGATAACATCATTATGCAGGCACTAAAAGAAGGATATCAACTAGTAAAATTTGATCGCTATCGTAATCATCCATGAAAATGAAAGCACCCGAAGGATACAGTTATCTCACTGAGGACTTCAACACTAAGTATAAACGAGTGATGCTTGTTCATCATAAAAAATATGTGTATGCAGAAGGCAAAGATATACAAACTGTATGGGGTTTCATTAACAAAAAGACTGGTAATATTCACGCACCAATTAATGTAAAGAAACCTGGCAAAGTTGTAGATAAATTGTCAGTTACGCCCTACACCACCATGCCAGTCAACAAAGTGTCACAAGGCTAGTTGTATGGGGTCCATTTTCGTGTATATTAGCCATGTTGAGAGGAACACCACTGATGACCGCATCCACCATGACTGATACAGAAACATACAACGGTTGGGCAAATCACGCCACCTGGAATGTTGCTCTTTGGATCGGCAACGATGAGATGATCTACCGTCATGCTAAAGAGAATAAGAACCTCGGTTATCGCAAGTGGGCAAAACGTTATATTGATGAGTTCGGTGAGTATATCACTGGAGACGGGATTGCATGGTTGTCTGATGATGTTGACACTGATGAAATGGATGAGATGTTGGAGGAACTTTGAAGATTGACACCGTTGGTAGAATTGTAGGATCATTTCTTGTGGTCACTGCATATTTCATCATCCTACATGTAAATCTATCATTAGGTGTGATTATGCAGTTCATCGGTGATTTTATCTCTGTACCATTCTTTATTAGAACAAAATCATGGGATGTAGTTATCATGCTTACATTTCTACTAATCATTTCATCCACTAAACTGTTATCACTACAATGAAGTTCACACAGTATCTCTTGAGTGGCATTGTTGCATTTGTCGCTATCACATGTTACCTTTTGTTTCTTGCAGACCGTGACAGTAAGATGATGAACTACTATGATTCAACAATCCAATCACAACTCATTGAAGGTAAACTCTGATGTCTAGTAAAAGTTTTGATGTTCTAGTACAAAAGAACGGACGAATCCAGTGGTTACCTGTACCTGGATGCATCACACATGCTGAGGCACGTTCTCAGGGTGAGGAAATGTATGATGGTAATATACTACAAACTAGATTCAATGGTATGGGTGATGATAATGACAGTGGTGGTAGTAGTGGAGACTATTCCACTGCATTTAGTGGTCTTGTTCTACTCGCTGCTGGTGCAGGTTTAATCCTAGTTATCTCTATGTGGCCAATCTTCCTGATTGGTGGTATCATCTACGGTCTTTACAAAATCTTCAAAAAATGACAATCAACAAAAAACTATTCTCCGACCTAGAGTCAAATACGGGTGTAGTGATTGATAATCACCTTGACAGTGTTGAAATACGTATTAAGAAACTAGAGAAGAAAGAACGTTGGCGTGATATACTTTCTCTTGTGCAAGAGTATCGAGAATGGGGACAAACTGAACAGGGAGAAGATTACAATATGATGTGGTTAGAAGACTTAAAGAATTACCGTCACTTATTAGACTGATAAGAAAGACTGATCGTTCGCCCCCTTGACCCCAAGGGGGTTTTCGTGTATATTAGCTACATTGAGAGACGTACTGCATGATTCTTCGTTCCCACCAGTCCCGCATCACTACCAAGATGCAGGAAATCAACAAAGGTCGCATCCTTGTTCCTACTGGTGGTGGTAAGACTCTCTGTATGATTGTTGATGCAATCAACGCTCTCAAGAGTGGTCCTAAAACCATCGTAGTTGTTTCTCCACGTATTCTCCTTGCAAACCAACTTTGCAGTGAGTTCATGGAACAAATCTCTCACACATGGACGCATGTTTGTCATGTTCACAGTGGTGAGACTGAGTATTTCTCTTCCACTAAATCTGACAAGATCGCAATGTTCAACAACGTTGCGCGTGCTGCATCTGAGTCCTGCATCATCTTCACTACTTACAACTCTTTGAACAAGGTTGTGAGTGCAGGTATTGACATCGATATCATGTATTGTGATGAAGCACATAACTCTACCCGCAGAGATTTCTTCAAGTCTGTTGCATCTGCATCCATGATTGCGGAACGTTCTTATTACTTCACCGCAACTCCGCGTAACAATCGCGACCCACATGCAAACGGTATGAATAATACTTTTGTGTACGGAGATGTGATTGAGAGAGTACCTGCACAGGAACTGATTGAGTCCGGTTCAATCATTCCTCCTACAATTCACACACATGAGACTGACATTGTACGTCAGAAAGATACTGCTGCACAGGTTGATAGTGAGACTGTCCTGAGTATTCTCGACACACTTGATGAAACTAATGCATCCAAAGTATTAGTTGCTGCACCATCTACTCGCGTTCTGTGGAACATGTTGACACAATCTGATGTGATTCAACAACTCACAGACCGTGGTTTTGAGATCATGCATATCACCTCTAAACACGGTGCATATGTCAACAAAACCAAAGTGAGTCGTGAAGTATTCTTTGACACCCTGACTCGTTATGGTAAAGATGACAACAAGAAATTTCTGTTGTTTCACTATTCCATTCTGTCTGAGGGTATCAACGTACCTGGTTTGACTCACTGCATTTTGCTGCGTAATCTTCCACTGATTGAGATGGCACAGACCATCGGTCGTGTTATCCGTCTGAATATTGACGATATCAAAGATATTCAATCTGGTAAGATTCCTGCAGGTCAGTGTCAACTCTACCGCAAGTCCACTGGTTTTGTGACTGTCCCAGTTCATAAGAATCATGGTGGTGCTGTTAAGAAACGGTTGCAGTATGTCGTTGACTCTATTTTTAAGGAAGGTAAGTCGGTTGAGGTATTTGCCTAGTCCAGTTTACGAACTGGTCACAACCCCTTGACTTCCACCCTCAGTCAGGGTATATTGGCTATGTTGAGAGGAAACGAGAGTAAACCCTCCTGTTTCTGACCAACAATAACAGTCAACATTATATGTTACTACTGTTATCTGTTCATTTACTTCACACAACATGACACAAACAGTTCATTTCAACGGTCAAAGCTTTATCATTGATTCAAACACATTTGTTTCGTTTAAAACATTATATGAATATATTCTAAAATCTGATGAAGTACAAGATCGAGGTTTCTCTTATCCAATCTGGTCATCATTCAACTTCAATATGTATGTGCAGTTAAAGAATATCACTGATTTGAAACCTCGTAGACTTCAACGTGATGAGGTTATGACTATAGACAAGAAGAAAAACTTAATTTGTTCTATGCTTGAAGGAAGTGTTCGTATTCCTTCAACATCTTGGTCATGGAATATTGCAAACAAGTTTGAAGATGAAAAACCTCTTAACTGTCTCGATGGTCTGCAGAGATATAGTACAATACAAGAATTTGTAGATAACAAATTCAGTATCAATCCTAATAATTGTCAAGAACTTTATTTCAGTAAAGTTCCTAAAGGTGCAACTAAGAAATCAAAAACGCTGAGTCAAGAACAAAGAGAACTTATTCTAAATTATAATTTCTCTTCTACTTTTTACATCAATGCATCACCAGCACTTCAAGAAAAGATCTTCACTATCATCAATACTGGTTCAACTAAGTTAAGTGATCAAGAGATTCGCAATGCACTTCAAGGGTCATTGTCTTCTCTAATTCGTGACTATGTTCGACCAGAGACAGGAAAGAAACCACATCCATTGTTTGAAACTGAAGAAAGAACTATAACATCAAAGAGTGGTAACAAATCTAAGAAACGTTGTTATAAGTTATTCGATCACAAAACAACTAATTCACGGTTCAAACTAGAAGAATTTCTCACGAAACTTCTTTATATTGGAACAAAAGCTAATGACAAATTGACTCAAAAAATTGATATTGATGTCAATGCAAATGTCCTCTACAATTTTGTAAATGAGAAACAAAAGAACAATGGAGAGTGGTACAATTCAGAGAATACAAATTGGACCAATGCAAAACAAAAGTTTGACAAAATCATTAACCAAACTCTAACTCTTTTCAATCACGTTCCTGATATACACAGAGAAAGAATGACACCTGGTTTTGCATTTAGTTTTGCAGCAATTTATCAGTGGATAAAATCTGATGGATGTACATATCACTTTCAGAAAGATGGTACTGGTAAATTTGTAAGACAATTTATGGACATGTATACTAAATGGTGTGATCCCAATGTATACTCCACTGATGCAAATGGTGACCCACGTATGCAATATGGTGAGAATAGTGAGACTCCAATGGAACCATTTAAAAAATTGTTCCAAGGTTACAATCCAAATCAAATTAATACAGTAAGAAACATTTTGCTGGAAGAAATGGAAGAATCTGATCTTGATGATTGGGGACTTGTTCAGAAAGTAGATACTAATCGCACTTTTTCAGATGACGTAAAACATCGTCGTTGGATGGAATTTGGTCAGACATGTTACTACACTGGTTTACCTTTGCAGGAATCTGATATTGTTGCTGATCACATTTACCCCTGGTCTAAAGGTGGTAGTACAACAGAAGATAACTGTGGTCCTACATCATTTGATGTCAACAATAAGAAGTCTGATATGATTGTAGAGGAGTTCATTCCGTATCTCCACTCTCTAGGTTACCCGATTGCGGAACGGTTCGACCATTTGATCCCATTCGCATCCTAAGAACCCAGTCCACCACTAGAGGGAAGACGTGTTTTTTCCATATTTTCCCTCTTTCCGACCCATTGCACCCTGCTCACCTCTAGAAATGCAAGAAAAACCAAATGTATCATTGGTGGAAGAGTATTTGGACATCTGGTCTATACTATGGACAGACACTCGACACAAACAACCATTGTATGATAAGATAGATAGTCTTTGGAAGGCTATGACTTTCGAGGAAAAAACTCAAGTGAATCAATTACTACAGGAGAGTCGTAAATGACAAAGAAAGAATTTACTAAGAAGGGTAAAGAAACTTGGGAATGGGAAGAAACTCCAGAAGTAATTGCTGCATTGAATCAATTGCACAATCGAGTTAAACTTGCAAATCTAAAATCAGCTGATGACAAACTCAACTATGATACAGGAGGGAAATGATTCCATTTTTTATTGAAATGAATCAACAACAAGTTCAAGTGCCACAAGAGATTGTACGTTATTGTGATGAATTCACATTAGGTACAAATAGTAATGATTTAAGATTTCTTGATTGTGTCTACATGAACATGGGGTATTATGGAAATGACGTAGATAGATTAGAGGAATATCGAAATGAACCCAGGTGATCGTGTACAGTTTATAGGTTGTACCAAGGAACAACAGTTGTGGGGCAATAATGATATGCCACCATGTAATCTTAATGAAGTATACATTCTCACTGATGTAGAAGTCCATCGACAACACACAAAGGTATCATTACAAGGTATCATAGGTAAATTTAATTCTGTCTGTTTCAATGTAATTAACTCATGACTGTATTTTCTGAAATTGATTCAAAGGAGTATGATCTCATCTCCGCTGCAACATGGTATAGATTAGAACATATGTCTGATGCAGAAAAGAATGAAATTCTATTTGAACATCTCACTGAAGAATATGAAAAGATCAGTATCTTTCATGAGATTGTGAATCGTATTATTTCTGATGTTGGAGAGAATGAGTTTGAAGATATTGCTGAAGAAGCATCATGTGATAAACAAGAAACTGATCTTCTTATTTGTTTAACTGATCTACAAACATTCAAAGAGAATCATAACTGGATCATTGATGATATCTTTGATGCAGCAACAGAAAATCTACCATTAGATCAACTTCAAAAGTATTATGATGATTATCAAGGATACTCATCAACGTATTCTAATGATGTAGTGAATGTATTTCTTCAACACTTCCCAGTTGATCAATTAGTTCACTTTGATTCATACTATCAAGGATTATATGATGATCTTGATGAGTTCTACAAAGAGATGGAAGAGTTTAAACAAGATCCAGTATTCCAATGTGATTATGATAAGGATGATTATGTAATATATGATGAGTATGTCTTTGATAAGAATGCAATCAAACAAGGTCCTCATGTCTAAAACACAAAACGCTCTTGCACGTAACATTGCCAAACTCACAGAAAAGAAACCAAAGACAAAGGTAAAGAGAAAGACTCAATCAAAAGAACCAGAGATTAAGTATACTAAGTCAAAGGATACTAAGTTGTTTCCGTATTCTATATTCATATGGAGATTAGAAGATCGTAAAGAGAACAAAGTCTGTCACTTCGAGTGTTTTGAACATGCTGAGAAGTATATTAGAAGATATAAGTTAGAACCAATCAAACAGTATAGATTACAAGTTAAAGTATAGTTTTCCACAGATTCCGTATGAATTGTGGAAAAACCTGTGGAAAAAGAAATGGTTAATTAAACATGGCTGAAAGTTTTGTAATTATTAACATATGTACGTGTATATGCTAAATTATTATCATATGTACGTATAAGAGAGAATTATTATCATATGTACGTATAAGAGAGAATTATTATCATATGTGTGTGAGAAACCTCTGAATTCCTTTGAAACCCTCTGAGTTGTTTTAAAACCCTCTGAAACCCTCTGAGTTGTTGTTACCTTTACCCGCACGCTAAGAGAACGACGCTCGCTCTAAGCAACCCCCAGGCGACCCCAGAATACCCCTCCGAGACCTTTTGAGTATATCAGGATGGCAACCTCAAATTATTAACATATGTGTAATTATTATCATATGTACGTGTATTATTAACATATGTGTAATTATTAACATATGTGTAATTATTATCATATGTGATATGTACCTGTGGAATAAAAGTTTTCCACAACCCAGAGACCCTTGACAACCAGCAGCATTCTCTGTGGAATAAAAGTTTTCCACAACCCAGAGACCCTTGACAACCAGCAGCATTCTCTGTATAATAGCACTGTCAGTCGTTCAAAGGACGCTCTATGGCTTCAAAGATGCCCAGAATGAAAGGTGCCGTGACTGGTAACTTTGGAAGACAAAAGATAAAGACACGTCCAGGCACATATAACATTAGTAAGTATAGTCTTACTAAGAAAGATATGCATATCCCTAGACCAGATGATGCTATAGCATTATACATTGAAGCATATAATGAAACATCAGATCCTAAGCTACAGCAATCATTAATGGAAATGATTCGTAATCACTACAACAAGAGGTCACACTAGTGTTTAAACTAGGAGACATTGTTGAGTATAAAAACAATACAGGAAAGATTGTTTTTATTTGTGAGTACTCACTTAGTATACTAGTAGGAAATGAGTTTCCGAGACAAAATCAATCCCGATTAGTAGTGTATTGTTGTGAATGGGATAAAGTCAAGTTAATACAGGACAGTTCAGAGATTGACCATGCGGCCGAAACCAATTTATGAACTGTCCACTGATCTCCCAAAAGGGGTCAAACTCGTGTATTCTTACTAAAGATCAAACAAACACATGACTTTCACCGAAGGACTCATCGCATCAGGTTACGTTCTCGACACTGAGAATTTTGATGACTGTTACGTCAAGACCGATTCAGAGGGTGTTCTGCATCTTTACCAGGAGGGAGAGGACGACAACGAGTGGAATTATGTGACCATGAATTCAGATTTTGATGTCATCTCTGAGAAAACATTCACCCTTGATTGATTCAAACACAATGTCAATGTACAACAACATCAAAGAGTTTTTCACCGAAGATGAGTGGAATGCGATCTATGATGCACTCGCAGACTATCAGGATCATGGAGAGACTGAAACCGAGTTGTCTCATTCAGTCCAATCAAAAATCACTGAATTGTTCTCCTGAATTTCAAACTATGTCAGACTACATGATCAAAATAGGTGTCGGTCCTGAGACACATGAGGAACATCTTCACCAAACTATCAATGACTTAATGACGACAATCTGTTTTCTTCAGAAAGGTCAAAATGATAAAGCTAAGGACTGGATGTATAATCAAGTCCTCCCATCTCTAGAGAATGTGTATAAAGAACAAGACAGTAAGTATGGTATTAAAAGTGAGTCAATGTTACATCGTAGAGGTGAATATGATTGGGATTTAATCTGTTCTACTCCTCCAGTTATACTGTGAGTCATCAGTCAGTCCAATCAAAAATCACTACATTGTTTTCCTGAATTATGTCTAGAAAAGATCTTGCTCAACGATTTCGTCATTTGATGGACATTGAAGGATATTCTTTCAAGGAAGACTATCAGGAAATCTCTGAACTTTGGAGAGATTATGTAGACTTCATGTTGGAGTTGGGTAACATCACACCATTAAAACATTATGCAGTTTATGATCACTATTGAGGTGACGGTCTTGGAACCGTCCACTATCGGTTGATTTCTCCCCTAGATCCTGTATTGTAGCTACATGAACAAAACACTTTCAAACAACCCCTACGTGAACCAACTCGTCGAGATGGGTTATGACCGTCAAGACTGCGAGATGGTCGCGTCTGCAGGTCTAGAGAAGACGTTTCCCTGTGTCATCTATGGGAGGACCTTTGACACCAAAGAACAGTATGATCAGGAACTTGCAGACTATCTCAACGGTCTGTGACAGTCCATCTAGTGTCACACGGTTTCGTCACAGACCTGAAAATCGTGTATTGTAGTTAAGTCATCAGGAATTCACCAATCATGAATCGTTCCAAACTTCAAGACCAGTTCATCCTCGCAGACATTGATGCAATGGATTTAGATGATATGTATACAATTCTCTATGATTTACTTGAAGAGAAAGTATCCAAACTAAGTGATGAAGAATTGATGGAAGATGTTAAAGAATATCACTCACATTTACTCGAAGAGTGAGTCCAGTAGTAACACTTACTCATTCATTCACTAAATCACATGCCTATCTGGAATTGCTACGGTTACGACAACAAAAAAGAAATGCACGATGTGCTCTCTTACATGAGAGAAACTGC
>MDSX01034299.1_pt1 | contig 12366 bp, 8 predicted proteins | sample 811141 | NCBI WGS metagenome assembly MDSX01 (sample SAMN05326642, study PRJNA326480) | marine metagenome | isolation source: seawater | place: Atlantic Ocean: South East | collected 2010
CGCGAAAGCGAAAACGGCCATGTGGCAAAACCGTGTCACCATCCAATCCAAGTCGGCCGGGATCAATGCAGGGAGCGCCGTGATGGGGGCGTGTGTGTCCACCGATCGCGATACGTCGACCGACGATGCGAGGGATCCACGCGTACCCCGATTCGAGCGCCCCCGACGCGCGGAGTTCTCCGGGAGGACCGCGGTGGACCTCAACCTCGACCTCGACCGGTGCGTCACCAATGCGGAAAGTCCAACGCGCGACGACGACGGGAATGGGCCCGTCGGACGCGTCGCGAGGGCGACGAACGATCTCGGAGGCGATACGCGGGCGATCTACAAGCACCGTGTGAGTTCAAGGAAGGTCGATGACGACGACGATAGATCCATCGACAGTCCCCGGGGACGCGGCTCATCGGAGTCCCCGCGAGCGGTCGGGGAATTCGGGGATGACGATTCCATCGAGGAGGCCGACGAGCGGACCATCCGGTGGCAGCGCGGCGAGCTCGTGGGAAGCGGCGGGTTCGGGCGCGTCTACGTCGGCCTCGACCTGGACACCGGCGGGATGCTCGCGGTGAAACAGATCGTCATCGCGCCCAGGATACAAAGGGTGGCGGGGGTATTGACGGCGCTCACAAACAATCAACGCGTCGACGACGATGAGAGCGATCGAGCCGCGGACGAGAGCGTGCGACGCATCGAGCAGGAGATGGCCCTCATGCGTCGCCTCAAGCACCCGAACATAGTATCCTACCTAGGGACGGAGCGCACGAGGGAGGACGTGTTCACCATATTCATGGAGTACGTACCGGGGGGCTCGATTCACTCGCTGCTTCAGCGGTTCGGGAGCTTCGGGGAGCAAGTCATACGGGTGTACACGCGGCAGATACTGCTCGGGCTGGAGTACCTGCACAGGCACCAGATCATGCACAGGGACATAAAGGGCGCGAATATCCTGGTGGACAACCAAGGGTGCGTGAAGCTCGCGGACTTTGGAGCCAGTAAGCGGCTGGCGGAGATCGTCACCGTCGACGGCGTGCACAAGAGCATAAGGGGCACGCCGTACTGGATGGCGCCCGAGGTCATCAAGCAGACGGGGCACGGGCGACAGGCGGATATATGGTCCGTCGGGTGCACCATACTGGAGATGGCGACAGGAAAGCCCCCGTTCAGCGAGTTTGGCAGCCAGGACTCCGCGCTCTTTCACATCGCGTCCGGCACTGGGCCGCCGCCGATACCCGAGTTTCTCTCCGCGGAGGCGCACGATTTTCTCATTCTGTGCTTCAACAGGGTCCCATGCGACAGGCCGAACGCGTCGCGGCTGCTACGACACCCGTTCGCGATCGCGTCGCCGTCGAGCGGGTCGAACTCGCCCGTGAAGTGTCCGACCCGGCCCGACCCGGCGCCTCCCGTCGACCAGCTCGAACCAAGCACTGACCTACACGCCGATTTCAGCGTCCACGAGGGCGTCGCGGCGGTGCCCGAGGACCAACTCCCGGCGAGCGTGGATAAGGCGGTATCGATCGGCGAGGTTGTCGTGCGGTCCAAGTCCGAGGCCCAGAGACGCGCCGGGGAGCTCGAAGTTGAGAAGAAGCTGAGAAGGGCCGCGTCTAGCCCGCTCGAGGTGGGCGGGCCCGTCGAGCCATGCATGGAACACGAGGACGCGAGGCGGAAGCAGTGGGAGGAGGAGTTGAGGCGCGAGTTGGAGGTGCAGCGCGCGGAGATGCGGCGGTGCCACGGCAGAGATAGGGCGGTGAGCGCCGTGTAGTAGTCGGGTGCAATAAAACCTGTTCGCCTTCCTGACGTTCTCAAATGAAGCGCCGGAAACGTTTCGAGTCCGTGGACGGGGACATTCCGACACAGCTTTCGCGCGCCGACCACGCGACGGGGAAGATACGAGCGACAGGGAGAAGGACACCCGCGGGGAAAACATCGCCGAATCAGCCACGGCGGGGCTCCCACGTCGCATCCCGCGCGTTCCCACCGCAGACGACGCGCCGCACACGCATTCGCCAAATCCGGAGCTGAAACGTTTCATTCAGCTTAATTAGGCCCGGACGTCACCCCCGATCGGGTCGCACGCCGCCGTCGTAGACGTACTCGATGTCCGGGAGAGCGTTCGAGGCTTCGGGTGAGCGCATCGATGAGGAGATCGGGTCCCGGCCTGTGAAGAGCACGCCCGTCCGTCGCCGCTCCGGCGCTCGCGTATCGTCCCGCGGGCGTCCCCCGCGAGATGCGAGCGGGCTGCACGCCAGCGATGCGTATGCCAGCTCCAGCGAGGTGATCGTGTCCATCCTTCCCACAGACGGCGACATGAAGGCCAGGCAGAAGCGCGCCACCATGGCGGGAGGCATCTCTCCTAGGACATCCTTCACCAACGGTCTCGCCCGGCGCAGGCCCTTCATGTCCGAGATGGTCCCCCACGGGCCACTGGCCCACAGGAGCAGCTTCGCGGCGAGGCAATCCGCGATGCACTCGCAGTTCATCACCCTCGACGCCGACCCGACGCCGGTGTACAAACGCAGGATCGCCGCGTTCATCGACGGTACGCGCGTCACCCTCTTCATGACCGCGGTCACGCTGTGGACCCTCTTCGGCGACGACATCCGGCTGCTGGCGTTCGCGCAGGAAGACGACAGGATCTTCGTGTACGTCGTGTACGTGTGCTTCTTTCTCTTCGCGCTGGAGATGATTCTCGCGTGCGTCGCGAAGCGCGATTACCCCGTCAGCTTCTTCTTCTGGCTCGACACGATGGCCACCATGTCCCTCCTCATCGACATACCCGAGTTCATGGCGGCGACGGGTTTCCCCGAGTGCTACCACGACGCAGATTTCTTCATGAGCGCGGACTGGTCTTTACTCGAACACTCCGATCTCTCCGGTATAAGCTCCGAGTCGATCGAGGTCGGCGGTGGCGGCGTGCCGACGTCCGCGCTGGACGGTGGGACCACCGGCGCGATAGCGCGCGCGGGTCGTGCCGCGCGCGTGGGCACGCGCCTCGGCCGGATCCTCCGCATGGTTCGCCTGCTCCGGGTCTTCAAGCTGTACAAATCCTGGCACGGCGTCAATAACCGGAGCTCCGCCGGCGAGGACACCGACACCAAGGCGCCTTTGAAGACCAAGAAGACCGACACGCTCCTCGACGACGTCGCCGCGGAGGTCGAAGACGACGATATCCTGCGCAAGACGGAGGAGACGCGCGTGGGCGCGAGGCTCTCCGACCTCACGACCCGCCGCGTCATCGTCGGCGTCCTAGCGCTGCTCTTCATGCTCCCCCTCTTCGACCTCCACACCTACGACAGCAGGACCGGGCTCGAGCACGGCGGTCTTCGCATGCTCCACACCATGTTCGTCACCAACCCCGGCACCGAGCGCTCCGACGGATTCTACGACGCCGTGGAGACGTACGCGTCCCAGGCTAAGGGCATGTACGCCCTGGTCGTGGACGGCGTGGACTTTTCGGCTCACCCAAAGACGGATTTCACGCTGAACCCGGACATCGGAGCCACCCTGCGATGCGAGGAGCACCAGTACACCACGTACGTCTCCGAAGCAGACGGTTCTATATCCTACGCGTTCTTCGAGATGCGCGACGACAGCAGGCTCAAGGCTTCCCTGAACATGGGTCGCACCGCGTTCGTGTGTTTCGTGCTCGGGCTCGGCGCGATGCTGTTCAGCAAGGATGCCAACACCCTCGTGCTCAAGCCGATTGAACGCATGGTCAAGAAGGTCCGTGAGGTGAGCGAGAACCCGTTGAAACGCTTCGAGGTGTTTGAGGACGACGACGACGGTAGCACGCAGATGGAGACGCGCATGCTCGAGAACTCCATCGCCAAGATCTGCGGGCTCCTCGCCGTCGGATTCGGCGAAGCCGGCTCCGAGGTCATCGCCGAGAACATGAAACGCGGCGGCGAGATCAACCCCATGATCCCGGGGAAGAAGATCGTCGCCATCTTCGGCTTCTGCGACATTCGTCAGTTCACCGATACCACCGAGGTGCTCCAAGAGGGCGTCATGGAGTTCGTCAACACCATCGGCAAGATTGTCCACATGGAGGTGCACCTTCACGGCGGATCTGCAAACAAAAACATCGGCGACGCTTTCCTCCTCGTGTGGAAGTTTCCAAAGGAGATCACCCTCGCCGACGTCGAGAATCCGGAGCGAACAACCCCGGCGAAATGAGCCATCATCGCGGAGGTTGCGAACAACGCGCTCGCGTCTTTCGTGATCATCATGGCGAGCCTTCGCCGCAGCGCCAGGTTGAACCGCTACCGCCGCAACCCGAGGCTGAACAAGCGGATGCCCAATTTCGAGGTCAAGATGGGCTTCGGTCTGCACGTCGGCTGGGCCATCGAGGGAGCCATCGGGTCGGAGTTCAAGGTGGACGCGTCCTACCTCTCCCCCAACGTCAACCTGTCCGCCAGGCTCGAAGCCGCGACGAAACAGTTCGGCGTCCCGCTCCTAATCTCCGAAGAATTCGTTCGCATCTGCGGCGAACGCGTCCGGGCGCAGTGCCGCCAGATCGACAGGGTCACCGTCAAGGGATCGATCGAACCCATGGGTATATTCACGTACGATACCTGCGTCGAGGCGGTGCCCGAACCCGCCGCGGACTCCGACCCGACAATCTCGCCCGAGGATGAATCCAACTCGTTCATCGATTACGAGGATGAGTTCGCGGAACACCCCGACATCGTCGCGCTGCGACAGGGCGTCACCCAGCACTTCCTGTCCGATTTCGCCCGGGGCTTCCAGCTGTACAGCGGCGGTGACTGGGAACGTGCCGCGCAGGTTCTTCGAGGAGTCTCTGAGAGCACGAGTAAGGACGGAGGTGGGCAGCCCGACGGACCGACCGCCGCGCTCCTCAACTTCATGAACGAGCATCACAACAGGGCTCCGAAGGGCTGGATGGGCTACCGCGAGCTCACCGAGAAGTGAACGAGAAGCTCACGACCGTTCATCATTCGTTACCCTACGCATTCTACTTTGAAATCACAACTCCATCTTGCTAATAAGCACGTCTTCGTCGTCGTCCTCCCGGCTCCCGCTCGCGACGTTTCTAAAATTGACAAACGACGAGATGAAGGCGCTCTCATCCAGGTTGAGCGTCGCGTGCCACCACCCGTCGGGGAACCACACGGCATCGCCCTCCCCGACGGTACACTCCAGCATCTCCACCCCGCCCTGTTGTCTCGTGCGTTCCTTCCGGGTACTTTCCATTCGCGTCCGGTACCTCTCCGGAAAGTGAACCCAAGCGGCGTCGTCATCCCCGACGTCAACCTCCCTCCGTCCTAATACCGCCCTCCCTCCCTCCCCACCTTCCTGCAGCGGCTTTAAACCCAACGCCCACTCCAACGACGTCGCGTTGGGATGAAACCTGGGCTTGGGTTTCGGCGGGGAGAGCCACCAGCGTTTGCGTCCCACGATCGTCTCGCTCCACCCCGGACCGTGCACGTGAAGCGGCACGCCAGAATGCGGCCCGCCCACGCCGAAGCTGTACGCCACGTCCGCGTTCGAAGTCCCGAACGGCGGCTTCACGTACAGGTCGAAGTGGGAGCGCCACTCGGTGTGGTTGTTGTCCCCGAACCATATCAAGGTCTCGTCGCCGCGCTTGTCCAGCCGTTGCGGCGCCGTGTGCGAAGATACGTACTCGCGTAAGGTTTTCGTGAACTTGAGGTACGAATGGGTGTTGGCGGTGGAGAGCACGATGTCCTTGTCGCCCCACTCCCGGAGCAGGACGTCCTTGGCGCACGCATCGCGGAAGGCGTCGTTGCGGTCGCGCATGCCCGTGAGTACCACCGGTTTATTGTCCCGGTACTCCGAGTCGAATCTGTCGGCGGTCATCTCGTCGAACGGCACACGCTCGACGGTGCAGGTTCCGTCGAGGGGGCTGTCGTATCGGGACCATCCGTGGCTCGCGTCCCCATCGACGAGAGCCGACACCGCGGCGACTACGAGGATGAGCGTCGACAGATGAACGAACGCGACGCGAACCATCTCGGGGCGTGCCACGGCGACCTGAGCAGTGAGAGCCACGTGGATACCAGTTTATTTACTTGATGACGTTGAACATCGAGCTCAGCGCACAGACTCTCGCGCGGACCCGACCGGCGACTGACACATCGACCGCGGTGCGATCCACGCGAGTACATAAGATGGACACCGAGACCAAGTCGTTCATCCTCCTGGTGTGCGCCATCGCGCTGGCGCATGGCGGCGTCCGCGTCATGTGGGGCGCGATTTGCCCAATCGTGTTCGGCGAGCGTCGATGGAAGGCGCTCTCGGACGCGAAGCAGTACGAGATCAGGCTCGCGTTCAACTGCGCGCTGAACGGCATCCTCGCGCCCGCGCTGGTGTACCCCGCGCTCACGTCCACCCCGCCGCTGAACCCTAACGGGCTGTACGCGACGGTCTTCCCGCGACACGAGGGATCGGTCCTCGGATGTGCCGCATCCGTGGGGTACCTCCTGTACGACTTCCTCGCCATGCTCTCCAACTACACCGTCAGCATGAAGGCCAACGGCGTGGTGGCCTACAACCTGTACCTCTGGCACCACGCGCTGTCTGTCGCCTTCTGGCCCGTCGCCGTCCTCCACAACTCCTTCGTGTTCTTCGTCAACTGGTTCGTAGCGTCGGAGGCGAGCAGCGCGTTCCTCGCGGCTCGCGGCGCCATGCTCTCGATGGGCACGATCAACACCCCGCTCGGCATGGTGGTCCAGTTCGGTTTCGTGCTCTCGTACTTCATGAGCCGCATCTACGTCATGCCCAACCTGGTCAAGAGCATATATTACGCGGACTGGGGTCAGGTGCCGGCGTGGCAGGCGAACATCGCGCGGTTCACGGTGCCGCTGCCGTTCATGCTGAACATCTACTGGGGGATCCTGATCGTCAGGTCCATGGTGAAGGTACTGTTCGGCAAGAAGAAGGGCAAGGGGAAGAAGGCGGCGTGAGTAGACGCGGTCACGCAGTAGAAGTAATTGGTATTCAAGTCGCTTCGTTAGTATTCAAGTCGCTTCGTTAGTTCCACCGTTCCGTGTGCTCCTTGGCGCCGCCGGTGAGGTCGCCCTCGAATGATTTCCCAGTTTTGAATCGGAGCGGCAGCCCGTCGTCGGCGAGGACCTCATCGCCCAGCTCTTTCGCGTCCGTCCGCGCGGCGAAGCTGTCCTTCTTCTTGATCGACCTCGTGTCGTAGGTCAGGTTCAGGGCGTCGCGGTCCAGCCCCGCGAAGCGAGACGCGTTCGAGATCTCGCGCTCGTCGAAGTCCACGCCCAATGCGTCCACAAACTCCTTCACCGGATTCGCCGACCCGACGTTCCACGGTTCCTTTAAGATGACCGCATCCTCCGCCTCGTGCGTCGCCGAGTCCGGATCCGGCACGTCGAGCACCTGCAACACCCGACGTCTGGACGACAGGTTCATGAAGTACCGCTCCTCCAGCTGGTCCCACGTCCCTCGCGCCGCCTCGGACCGCGGATGGTCGTAAAGTTGCCGGCCGCTTCGCCTGTCCTCCTTGAGAAACTCCGTTCGGTGCCGCGGGTCGTAGCACACGCGCAAGGGACAGCGCCGTGGTAAGTACGTTCTCCACCCTTTCGTCCACAGGCGCACGGACGTGAGAAGCTCCTCGCCGAGGTACAGGAAGGGCGCGTGGAGGTCAGCGGGAGCAGCCGCGACGAGAGCCTCGGCGGGCGCGAACATAAACGAGGGGTTCGCCATCATCGCAGGGAGCGGCGGCGAATCGTCGTCGTAAGGCGCCAGGCGAACGGCGGCGGGGTAGCAGAGGAGCTCGCCGAAGCCGCAGATACCCACCGCCGCGATGGACGGCGCGTCATCCGCGGCGTCGCGTCGCAACGGCACGGGAAGGTGGCTCAGCGCGGACTCTCTCTCGTCGTCTCTGCCGTAAGTGGCGACGTAGCCGACGCGTTCGAACGTCTCGGGGTTGTCCACCCCGGTCATGCGCATGTGGTATCCCAGCGGGTACCCCGTCAGCACAGCGGAGTCGTGGCCACTGGCGTTTGCGACGCGCTCGAGCTCGGCGATGAGCACATCGTCCCAGCCGTCGTCGAACCGCGTTCTCGAGTCGGCGTGGAGGACGTATTCCTCGCCGCCCCACAGCCGCATGGACATGTGCCGAGCGCGACACGGGCCCTCGGCGGACTCCCACGACTCCCGGGTCTCGCGGACGTGACCCGCCCACTGCCACGCGGTACCGTCGGCGGCGTCGAGGCTACGCACCGTGTGGTTCGCAGCCTCCTTCGCGTCCAACTCGCGCTGATTCTCGCGTTGCTGCACCATGCCCTCGGTGAGGTACTCCACCTTTTGCTCGTCGTCGTTGATCTTTTTGCAGTTGGACTCGAGCTGCCGGGTCAGGATGTGCATCTCGGGGTGAAGCCTGTCGGGCACCGGTTCCGTCCCCGCGGGCTTGGGCAGGATGTGCTGCCAGTGGACGCCCGCGAAGATCCGCGATGGGTCGGTGGCGCGATCGAAGGCATCCCGTAGGGTGTGCCGCCCCTCGGGATCGCGATATACCGCCAGCGACACGAATATCCTCGGCTTCACCGGCTCCGTCTCCGCTGATGCCACGTGGACGCCACGTGGATGCAACATCGACTCACGCAGCGCGGCGGCACCCGCGCCGTGGGACCACGCGTCCGCATCGATCGCCTCGAGCGCGTCGTGCACGCTCGCGAGTTCCTTCGGCGATCCCCCCGAGTCTGGGTGAACGCGGCGAACGCATTTGCGATAGGCGGCCCGGACCTGCTCTTCGCCTGTGCCCGGAGCGACGCCCAGGGTTCTGTACGCGCGTTCGAGGACGGGGTTCGCGCCGGGAGGGTACGTGGGCGGTGCGAGGCGGTCGTCGCCGAACCAGTCGCGCCACCAAGGTTGTGTTGTGGCGTCGTCGGCGGGGTTGTCGTTTGACGTGACTCGTCCGCCCGTTTGATGTGACTTGTCCGCGGCGCCCGCTCGGCGCTCGCGGCGCCTGCGCTCCATCACGGAGGCGGCGTCCACCGCGGGCGCGGCGGGATCGGTGACATCTTCCTTGACTTCCTCCTCGCTGTCAACGTCGTCCGAGTTCGTATCGGAGTCGGTCTCGGAGTAGGCGTCGCCCCCCGGCCTCGGCATCGTCGCCGGCTCCCACGATCCTCGATCGACGAACGGGAGGCAGCACGAGCTGCACGAGGTCATCCGCGCGTGGCACACGTTGCCGCACATCTTGCATCGTTTGTGCGTGTGTGCCGGCTCGTCGCACGGAACGACTCCGGTCCTGAGCTGCGCCCCGAGGTTCCTGACCGCGGAGAAGCCCTCGGTGTCGAGCCTCGGCCGGAACTCTTGCGCGATCTCGGCCACGAGACGAGCGTGGTTGCGACCGGGGACGACGGGGGGAGTATCCGAGGGCTCGGTCGCGGAGGTTGCGAACGAGGGTCTCGCATTCGGCGTCGCGGGCGCCATCGCGCCTCCGTCCCGCTTCATGTCGGCCGTCTACTGGGCGCGGCTCGAAGTGAATCCTAGCTGAGATCGGGGTGAAAAACGCTCCAGAAATAACGCTCAGCAAACTCTGGTCTTTTACTTTTTGATCGCGTTGTTGTGTTGGTAGGGCGCCAGCGCCTCCGTCGCCTTCTCGTCCACCTTCGTCCGCGGCATGTTGTCCAGGTCGCAAATCAACATCGGCAGCGTCTTGGGTTTGATCATGTCCATGTTCTCGTCCCAGAACATCCGCATCTGATCGCAAAACTTAGAACCTCGCAGGAGCCGAGGGAAGAGGTAACCCTGCTTCGCGAATGCGCCCGAGAACGCCGGTCTCTGGGCGAAGAACGCATCAGGGTCGTAGTACACGATCCCCGCGTTCACCGCGATGCCGTGGTTATCCGTCGCGGACATCGACACCCGGATATACATCAGCGTTGGGAGGAGGCCCTGGCTCGGATGCAACGGCGAGTTCTCGTCGATTTTGTGCTTGATGGTCAGCGGCATCGCGGACGTCCACCTGGCCAACGTGGGCACCGAAATCGGCAGGTCCCACGCCTGACCCCCCTTCGCCACGAGGTTCACGGTGAATTGCAGGTTATACAGGGTGACCGACGAGTGCCGTATGACCTGCATTCGAACGCTGAGGTCTTGGTCAGAGAGGCACGCGTCGGGCGCGAAAATGACTTGGCGCAAGGGTTTGAGCGCTCGGGCGACGATGACCGCGCCCGCGATGGAGAGCAGGAGCCAGTGGAACCAGCCCTGAACGGCGAGGATCGCCACCTCGATCCCGGACGAGGCTCTCCTACCCGTCCACCCGAAAATTGAGTCGGTGCTCAGCCTAACAGCGGTCAAGCTCAACATCAATTTGCTCCTAAACAGCTCAGCTTTTGTCTGGTCATCCGTGAAGCTCTCGGCGATGTCCACCACGAACATCAGCATCGCGAAAGATGCGATCATGAACAGCTCCATCGTCGCCTCCAGCAGGAGGAGCTTCGCGATGGAGAGGTCCACGGTGAGAAGGTGCCAGATGTCCTCTGCGAAAGAGATGCTCAGTGCCATCTCGTCGCCCTCCGCCGCGTTCGCCGCCCTCCACACCTTCTCCTCCACCTCGCTGAGCCTGGAGTCGATGGTCTTCCGCTGTATGTCGGCGAAGTGGATCTCGCCTGTTACACCCTTTTCTAAATCCAGGAACCCGTCCCGGTCGACCTCCCGCCACGCTGACTCACTCCAGTCGACGTACGACCTGTCCTTCGAATCTCGCTTGACGACGCCGGGCCTTTTCAGCCTCTCGCCTTTTTCATGGTTCTCGGGATGGCACGTGAAGTGCCCGTTATCGTGGGGAAGGCCTAGGAAGGCGCGCAGCCTACGCGTGAAGGTGCTTGGGCGTGACATGTTCGCGAAGGTCTGTGCGCTTTATGAAATGTGGTTGAGTTCAGCATCGAGACTTTTATAACTGCTTTGCTGTGCGAGTTAATGGCTTTCTCGTCTTACGTGTATGCACAATTAGTGAATCTTACATGGACGTGCGTAACTCCCAACAAAAACGAAGGGGAGAAAAGGGGAGAAATAAAACTCGGCCAACTGCGCATCCCGCGACCCTCTTTGTAACGCGCTGCACGTGTCGACGTCAACGCAGGTTTAGATACAATGGCTACCCAGTCGGTACGTACCCGTGCCTTCACGTCCCGAGCGCCATCCGTGGGGTCGCGCGTTCGCGAACCGCGCGTCGACCGCCGACGCGTCCCGTTCACACGGCAAAAACCCTAGTCACCGGGAAAACGAGGCTCATGAGCATCGAGCTGACCTCCCCGTCCCCCTCCCCTTCGCATTACAGGTCCAGACTTTCGGCCGCAAGAAGACCGCCGTCGCGGTGGTCCACTGCAAGGCGGGCAAGGGTCTTATTCGCTTCAACGGTGCGTATCCCGCCGCTCTCCGGCTGCCGCTGTGCGCGGTGAAAAGTCTTTAGGGTTCTCGGGCTGCGCGAGGCCGAGGCGCCCGGCGACCGTCCCGCGAGGGCGACGGACGATCGTGGACGCATCGGCGGGGCACGCGAGGTGCATCTAGAGTGTGTGTGGGACATACCCGCGCGCGTGATCATCGCATCGCGTCGTCGCGCCATCCCGGGACGCCGCTCCATCGGGCCTCCGCGCGTCCTCTCGAGGGCATCATCATCTTTTCGCCACCTGAGTGGGGGCGAGAAGAGATCTACCCGGCCGGGCACGCCCGCCCCGCTCGTCGCATCCACGCACCGCGATCCACGCATCGAACCAACCGCTGACCTTCCACGTTTCCCCCAACTCCACAGGCGCCCCCATTGAGCTCATCCAGCCCGAGACTCTCAAGTTCAAGGCTATGGAGCCCATCATCATGCTTGGTCGCCAGCGCTTCGCGAACCTCGACCTTCGCATCCGCGTGAAGGGTGGCGGTCACGTGTCCCAGATGTACGCCGTGCGCCAGGCGATCGCCAAGGCCATCGTCGCCTACTACCAGAAGTACGTCGACGAGCAGAGCAAGAAGGAGCTCAAGGATGCGCTCCTCACCTACGACCGCACCCTCCTCGTCGCCGATCCTCGCCGCATGGAGCCCAAGAAGTTCGGCGGTCGCGGCGCGCGCGCTCGTTTCCAGAAGTCCTACCGTTGATCGGTGTGGAACTTCCGGCGTGGGGTTTTATGATACGCGACGAGACGCGGGCGCTGTTAGAGCTCCGTTTCTGGTCGCGTTGGAGGGTGTAATACAGGTCATCATATCTGTTCTTAAACGTATCGTCTCTCGTATGCGCAAATAGTTAGGCCCAGTCTCGCGAAATACAGGGGAAAATCACCATAACACCCAAGTGACTGATGAATGGGCACCCGCACCAGAGCCCGAGGCGCACTCGGCCTCGTTCCGCGGCTGCCGTGGTCGTGTCCGTGC
>MDSX01024741.1_pt1 | contig 12359 bp, 11 predicted proteins | sample 811141 | NCBI WGS metagenome assembly MDSX01 (sample SAMN05326642, study PRJNA326480) | marine metagenome | isolation source: seawater | place: Atlantic Ocean: South East | collected 2010
AAAAAACAAAAGATGAAACTGTAGTGCCAACTAAAAAACCAAACAAAAAAACAAAAGATGAAACTGTAGTGCCAACTAAAAAATCAAACAAGAAAACAAATGATGATAATACTATAGTAAAACCTAAAAAACCAAGCAAAAAAACAAAAGATGATGATAATACTATAGTAAAACCTAAAAAACCAAATAAAAAAGCAAAAGATGATGATAATACTATAGTAAAACCTAAAAAACTAAGTAAGAAAGAAAAAGATGAAAATGTAATTAGTATATTAACTAAACAAATGAAAAAAATGTTAAAAATCTAAATATTAAGGAATTGGTTTATAATCACTTAATTTATGATTAATAATATCAATAATATTTTGTGGTATATCAATTATTTTTGGATAATATTTAATAAAATATAATCGTTTATAATCAGAATATATCATTAATAATGGAAAGTTTTTATAATTACCATTACGTATTTTAACATTTGCAAATAAATTACATCCTCTTGAAATATCAGCAATATCATTACGTTTTATTTCTACACTTTTATCATTTGTATCTTTCATTTTAAAAGATCTATAATAAATTACAATAATTACAATATCTAATAATTCAGAAGCTGCATATAAATGTATTTCAGATGTCTGTAATTTAGGTATTATAGCATTTATATATTTTTCTTTATTTTTATCAAATTTTATATAAGCAACATTTACTTGTGTATTATTAATAATATTTAATTCATTGCAAATAATATCTTTATAATTTAAAATATAATATAAAAATTTGAATCCTTCTTCAGAACCAAATAAGATTTTAGTAGTAATAAGACTTAATTCTTTTATTTCTGCTGTTTTATTTTTAGTAATAATTGCTAATAATTCAAATACACTTTCGTTATTATAATTATTACTGTTAATATATTCTAATTTATAACTTTTTTTCCATTTATTATTTGGAATTAATACGGATTGTCCTGTAACAAATTTATTATTTGACATATCAACAGTTCCAAAAGTATTTGATTTATCAGTATAATTAATAAAATCAGTTTTGAATGGAGTAGTAAAGAAGGATTTGTATTTATTAATTGCTTTGCTACTAAAAGAATAATTGCCTTTATTATATTGAATATTATCAGTAATAAAAGTATTATTAAAATTGTAAGAATTATACCAATCTGTAATATTTTTATGATTATTAATTTCATGTTGAAAAATTGAATCTGTAATATTATTATAATAAATGTTATCTATAATAGTTTGAAGTTTTTCATTATTTTTTTTTTCAGATAACAATGTTATATTTTTATTGTAAAATATAATTGAATTATGAAATCGTTGTACATGTAAATTATTTTGTATAATTACAAAATTATTATTATCAATAATATTAAAATTCTTTTCAAAATCACTATGTATAAATTCATCATATAATTTAATATTAGCATAATTAATTAATTTTAATAATCTAGGTAATTGTATTGGTTCTATAAAATTATTTTTAATTTTAATTACAGCATTATTTGCTAATACAAAATGATTTACTGACAAATTGTTATTTAATAAAATAGTTTTTATTTTATATTTAAATTTATTTTGTACAATATAATCATGCAATATATCTAATATATTATAATCTATATCAGAATTTGTTTCAATACTAATATTTTTAGTAATAAAAGTATATTTACTATTATTAGTTGATTTTAATATAATTGGTTCAAATTTGTCAATACTTAAATTATAAAATATATGAATACCAATATCAGATTCCGATAATAATTTAAGATCATTATATCCACAATATAATGGTGTTAAAAATCTTAAATCATTTTCGCTTTTATATTTCCAAATATAAAGATTATAATTTAATGTTAGAGATATAACTGAATATAAATAATGTGGATTTAATACTTTTTGATTTTGTAAATAATCTATATATTCATTAAAGGCATATTCAACATATTTTAAATATGTTCTATTGATATTAACTTTGGTATTTTTAACAAAATAATCTGATTTTTTTAATTCTTTTTTATAAACTGATCTTTTCATGAACTCTCTAGCAATATATCCATTTTCTAAAGCTATAAATGATATAAAATCTAATTTATTATATATTGCTTTTACTAATTGTTTTCTAGATTTATATTTTAATAAAAATGTTAAAATATCCATTAAATCATTTTCATTTTCACTCATTCCTGTTCGAAAAGGACATAGATTTTTTGTTAATTTTTGATTAACTTTTTTCGAACATTCATTATTATTTGCTTTATTAATTATATCTAAAATAACTGAAGGTAAAATACCATAACGTTTTTCAGTTATTTCTTTATTATACATTGTATAAATATGTATATTACTTGCATTATTATTTTCTGTATCAGTATGTTGATCACTATCATCTAATTTTGCATAACAACATGGTAATTTATATTTTTTATCAAAATATTTTACATATCTTTCTTTTACATTTGCAAATGTACCGGTTTTTCCATTATATATATTTACAGGAGTATCATCAGAACTATCACATTTATCAGTTTCTTTCATTAAAGGTTTTTCACTTTTTGGACACCAATATCTTGGACAAAAATATGTGTTTTCACCAATTGTTAAATAATTATCAACATTATTTTCATATTTACCAATAAATTCAGATGTTTTTAGGCCTAATGGTTGTCTGTTTGATTGACATATTGATGCATATTTTATATTATTATATTGTTGGCTAAATAATTCACCATCCAAACGTCTTAATTTTGCTAATTGTCTTATTGTTGTTTTTTTACTAGGCGCACCTCCACTTAAATCTGATCCTGAACTTAAAACAGAACTATTATCAGATTTATCATATCTAACTGATTGTGATGACGATGATGATGATGATGCCTGTTTTATATTAACAGGTTGAGTTGTTTTTGTTGTATATGTTATTCTAGAGATCCAAAAATTAAAATAAAATAATTCTAAAATTGATTTTATATTATTAATTGTAATTGACATATTATAATTATCATTTTTATTTATTGTAAAAAATGTTTTCTTTGGAAAATAAAATTTTTTATGTTTTGTACCATCAAATTTATCATTTGAAATTACACTTTCAATCAATTCTTTTAATTCTTTTTTACTTAATTTATCAGATTCATCTTGTTGATAAAACAATATTTCTACAATATCATTTTGTTCAGATGTATTCTTTAATTCATTAATATATGTTGAAATATCATAATATTGTGTATTTGAAGATGTTCTATTATATGTATAAAAATTGGTATTATTATGTGTATTAATAAAATTGTATATTTTTTTGATATTTTTATTAAATTCTTCTTTTGTAAAATTATTTGCGGTTAATTTTATTTGTGCTTTAACTAAAACATCAGTAAAGTCTTGAATAGGTGTAAAAGATTTTATAATTTCTTTTTTAAGATGTAATATTTTTTCGATAGTGTAAATTTTGTTGTCTAAATAAATTTTAAAATTAATGTATCCACTACTATTAATAGTTATTTTATAATAATATTTAGTTGTATTATTTAAAAATTTAATTAAAATTAATTGTTCATTTTCATATTGTTCCTCATTTAATTCAGTTAAAATAGTTGAATAATTTGTAGTATTTGAAACAGTAATATGTTTATTATAATTGTCATATACCCAAAATAATATATCATAATCATATTTTTTATCATTATATACATTTGTATATAAATATTTTAATACTTTATCTAATTTAATATAACTTTCAAATTCATAAAATGAAATTATGATAGTTTGAATATTATTTTTATTTGATTGATTATATAAATCATCTAAAGTTTTTTGATTAATATTAACTACGGATCTATCATATTTAAAAAATATATCTGTTATTTTTTTATCATGTTTTACTGTATCATAGTTTAATAAATTTATTTTTGAATATAAAAATAATCCTTTTTTTTGAGTATAAGTTAATTTTGTTATTTTTTTACTATAATCATATTTAAATGGATTTATATTATTTAATTCAGTTGATGTACTAAATTCAATTATTTCATCATCCGACCATATATATATATTTGTATAATTTAAGTGATTTAATATTTTTTGAACAGCTTCCTCAATTTGATCATCTTGGTATATATTATTTATTTCAAATTTATTTTTTTTATCTTTAGAAGTCCATTCCCATATTTGTATTGGTTTTTTTGGATCTATATCCATTTTACTTTCTAATACAATATTAAAATGCTTAATAGATTTAATAAACTTTATATTGAAACATTTGAAGATGAAAATAATATTATTAAAATTGATCAATGTATTGATACAAAAGATACCGAATCTGAAGATGAATCTGAAGAATCGGTAGAAACAACTGAATCTGAAGAATCGTTAGAAACAAATGAATCTGAAGAATCGGTAGAAACAAATGAATCTGAAGAAGAGTTAGAAACAAATGAATCTGAAGAAAAGTTAGAAACAAATGAATCTGAAGAATCGGTAGAATTTAGTTTATTAAAATCTCCATATAAGTTGTATTTGTTAATTTTTTTAATAACATCAATAATTACTAGTATAATATTATTAATGATTTTATCTTAATTATAAAATAAGTTTATATAATTACAAATTATATGTATAATAAATAAAATCATGTATGAAGAGAAATTTAATAAACTTTTAGAACAGTTTTCAACTGAAGAAACTGAAGAAACTGAAGAAACTGAAGAAACTGAAGAAACTGAAGAAACTGAAAAATCATTAATGGATTCGCCTGCTTTTATACCATTAGTTATTTTAGCATGTATAATATTTATAATAATAATTATAATAGTTATATATATATCTTTTTCTAGTAATTCTTCTTCACAACCAGAAGAAATTATTCTAGATCAAGTACCAACAAAATATGAAAATACTACCTTAAATGAATTACCATCAATAGAACCAGGTACATCAATAGAACCAGGTACATCAATGGAACCATCATCAATGGAACCATCATCAATAAAACCAAGTCCATCAATGGAACCATCATCAATAAAACCAAGTCCATCAATGGAACCATCATCAATGGAACCAAGTCCATCAATGGAACCATCATCAACGGAACCATCATCAATGGAACCATCATTAATGAAATCAAGTGATATAAATAATACAAAATATGAAGACACCAATATTAGTAGTTTAGATAATTATGAAATATCTCCTAAAAAATCTATTAAAAATTATGTAAAATAAATATATAAAAAAAAGCTATAAAACAATATTTAAAATGGAAGAAATAAAAAAAAAGAGGGTTGTTATAGGACTTCCAGGAAATACCTTTTCTTCTAAATTTATTGTGTCATGGACAAGTAGTTTAAATACATTATGGGAAACAAATAAATATGATATAATAGTTTCACCAGGTGTATCAAGTTTTGTTCCTTTTGCAAGAATGCAAACATTAGGATTAAGTAATTTACGTGGAATAAATCAAAAAGCATTTGATGGAATGGAATATGATGTATTTGTATCAATAGATTCTGATATAGTTTTTACAGCGCAAAATTTAATTGATTTGATAGAAGCAACCGCAGAAAAAGATGTAGTTGCGGGATATTATAGAATGAATGATTTAAAAAATCTTGCAGTGGTGAAAGATTGGGATATAAATTATTTTAAAAAAACAGGATCATTTAAATATTTACAACAAGAAGATATTGAACAATTAAAATTAGAAAAATTTGTAAAAGTTGCATATTGTGGAATGGGATTTATAGCATTAACAAAAACAGCAATTGATTCTCTAAGTTATCCATATTTTCATACAGAATTGCAAGAATTTAAAGGTCAAGATGGTAAATTAATAAGAGAATTGTGTTCAGAAGATGTATCATTTTGTAAAAATTTGGAAAAAGAAGGATTTGAAATTAATATAATGCCAAATTTACGTGTAGGTCATGAAAAAGCATTAATAATATAAAAATGATATAATAAAAATGTTTAATATGAATGAATTTATTGAAAGAATTAGAATTAAATTTGAAAGAAAATGTAGAATATAAAAAATCAGATATAATAAAAATATTATATACAATAAAAAATTTGGATGAAATTCAATTATCATTATATAGTAAAATAAGAAGATCCGATGATAAAAAATTAGTTGAGAAAGAATATTATGAAAAGAAATTATCTCTAAATAAATAAAATGTCATTTAACCGTTCAAAATATGATAATTGTAGCTATAAAAATGAATTAAATAGAAATGTAGGTATATTAGGGTATGTTTTAAATATAAATAACTATGAACATTCAAAACCATGTAGACATCAATTAGGTTGGACAGCAGGTAATAATGTAAGTCATATTAAAGGTGATGTAATTGATTTAGAATCAGATTTAAGAAATCAAACAAGATATATATCAAAATGTTGTGGTTCTATATATACACCATCCGATGATGGTTTTATTTATAATGATAAAACAGACCCAATTAATACAAAACCAATGCATTTAAATGGTTGTCAAACAATAGCATATAAATCAGTACCATTACCTTTTTCAAATTATATAAATAATTCGCGTTGTGGTTATAAATAGCTAACCGATACGAATATTAATTGTTGTTTATAAGGTTTAATAGGTTTAACATTAATTTTTGTATTATAAACATATTGATATATTTTATCATATTGTTTATTTTGAATATATTTAAATATTAATTTTGATTTTTTTAATAATAAATGTTTAATAACAATATATGAATATAAATTTGTGTTATATGGACACAAACTTATAACATTTTTTACATTTTTTAATGAATGTTTAAGTTCATTTTGTATAGTACTTGAAGCATATTTAATTTGATATAATGTTGCTAAAAATTCAACAATAGCTTCATTAAAGTTAATATTAACTTTAGATCTTATAGGATCACCTAAATATACGTCACTATCTTTAAAATAAAAAGCATGATGTATAACTTCATGTAATATAACTTTTAACATTTCATCATGTCGATAAACATATATAATATTATTATTAATATATGTAAATCCTCCATTAACATAATGTGGATGATCAATAAATTGTCTATGATCCGGACAATCAATAAGAACAATATTTAAATGTTTAATTTTAATTTTAAAATCTTTATAAATATCTGTATAAAGTTTGTTAATTCTTCTTGCACATAGTAAATAATTTGTATTTTCTTTACAAGAATATCCATATAAATTAAATTTTTTATATTTTTTATTGAAAACTAATTTAGTTTTAATAATATAATCAATCATAGATTGAGTTAAATAATCATTATGTTCTAAAAGAAATTTTTTCATTTATTTAAAATAAATATTTTTTCTTATTATATATAATTAAAATGCAAACTAATATTAGACAAGATTATTGCAGTTATGATCAACAAATAAAAAAATCAATGGGTCCTGGATTATATCATTTAAATACACCATGTAATGATCAGAATGTTTGTTCGCAAGATATAACACCTGATCCTTATTATAGATATCAAAAATATGGATATGCAACCTGTCCATCCGGAACAAATGTAAATGATGATAGTGAATTAAAAGGATTAAATTATAAAAATAATCATTGTGAAAAATATTTACCTGGTACTTATAAAAAAACAGGTTGTAATATTAAAGCAATAAATGAAAATTGTAGCAATTATACAGAAGATACTCGTATATCAAACAATGCATGTAATTTACGTGGAACCGGTATAAATCGTTTTATTCCATGGTTTGCAGGATGTAATGTAAATCCACAAGATTATAAAAGTATTCAACCTTTTAATAATGTACCCACAAATACAAAAGAATTATTTAAACAAAATCATATTCCGTGTTTGGAAAAAATAGATGATCAAGAAAAACATTTACCACCTTCCGAAAATACTAACTTCAAACCCATGTTTAAACCTATTGATATTGAATCAACATTAGATCAATATTATCATCACGGAATGCCACCTAAATCTTGTAATTAAGTGCAATAAATCCAAATATACCAATAATAAAATATGATAAAAGTTTTATATAAATATTTTTAAAAGTACTTATAATAGTGTCAAAAAATCCAAATAAAGCAATCCATATAATAATAACGTATATATTAATATCACAAATCATTTTATTTTACATAAAGATTATAAGATAAAATGTTATAGATGTATTAATGTCAATAGAAAATGCTATAATAAATGATCCAAATATAACAATAGGAACAACAAATAATAAATTAAAGAGCATACATACAGACACTGTAGATATAGATGGATTTTCTATATTTCGTGAAAAGAATGGTTTTTATAAGAAAGATGAAAAAACAAATAATATAACAAAATTAGATAAAAACAGTTCTCGAACTCATAGATGGTATAAATTAAAGGAATATGATAATTATGTATATTTAGATGGTGATTTAATTTTAGATAATTCAAATATATATTTAAATGGTATTGTAAGAGATAAAATAAATATTAACAATTTTGAAAACAAAATTGATAATACTGAAATAGATATAATTGACCTAAGCTCTACAATAATAAATGATGTTTTTAATGATAGAAATATAGATACAAATGGAATAATAATTAATAGTGCATGGAAAAAAATAGAAACTGATACATTTTTTTGTTCAAAAAATTTAGTAATTAATGGTAATTTATTTGTTAAAAAAACACCAAATAATATTGATTTAAACAGTTATATTGAAGAATTAAGTGATAAAGATTATAGTTATAATAATATTATAGATGGTTATACAGAATGGAAAACACTTGATAATTTATCAACATATACTGATAAAAAAATATTTATTGCTGGAAATATATTAATATCCTGTAATCTTATAATAACAAATGAAGATTATAATGAGCAAAATTATAATATTGAAGAACCATATAAATCAAGTATTATAAAAGAAATAGGAATAAAAGATAATTTAAAAATAACAGAAAATAGTATTATTTTAAATAATAATAGAATTAATTTAATTGGAAATGAAGAAATTAAATTAGTTGGTAATTTAATTACAATAGATGGTGATATTAATTTTGAAAATTCATTAAGAATTGGTGAAAATAGTGTATATAATGATAAACCATCTTTAATTATTTATAAAAGAAATGAAAATCAAGGAGTTAATGTTGTTGAATTCTGGGATTCAATCAGAAATCAAGATAAAGATAATGGAAAAGGTGTTATAATAGGTAAATCCGGAATTACATTAATAGGTGTAAATGAGAATAATAATATAGTGCCTGAAGATTCTGCACAATTACATGTAATGTCAGATGTATCAACACAAAATAGAATGGAAGTAAGTGGAAATTATTATAGAAATACAATAATTAATAATAATGGAAATTTATTAGTTGCAAATAATAATAATTTTTCAAATAGAATTAATACAAATAATTTAATAATTCCTGAATATAGTTTAGATGTTAATGGACATACATTTATTAATGGTTCTTTAATGATTAAACATAATAATATTATTAAAGCATTTTTTAGTGTTGATAATGATATATTAAATAATACAACATCAAATGTTATGAATTGTTATTTTGCATGGGGAATTAGTAGAGAAGATAGTTCAAATATTTATAAACCAATTAATTTAGATATAGATTATTATATAACATCAACAAATACTAATCCCATTAATTATAAACAACAAAAATTCAGTATATTAATAAATCCTAGAAATAATGAAGAATCAAATATGCCTAATTTAATTTCTGCATTTCCAAGAGATGGGCCTAGTATGGCAATATATCGTAAAACCAACGTTTATAGTGAAAGATTAGATTATAATTCCATAATATTAACATTTAATACATCTTTTGCAACATTTGATCACGAACAATCATTTAGTTCTATTGCATATGCAAATATAACAGTTACAGGTGATAATGTTTTTAAACAATTTTATATTTCAAATAAATTAGATTTTTACGGTATATTAGATATTGAAAATATTGAACCAATTAATTTAGTTGTTAGACCAGGAACTCATAAAATTAATTTATATGAAAAATATAATATTGAAGAATATGATAGAGCCAGTTTTGAAATAAGTAATTTAGATCCAATACTAAATAATCATGTTTATTTTGATGAAATGTTTTTGTATATTAAATCAACTGATACAACACAAAGTTATGACTTTGATATTAAAATATTAAATAGATTAAAAGAACACGTTGGTGATCCTTTACAAATACATTGTGATGAGATTCGTTTAATAACAATAAATTCAATGCAATTATCATGTAATTTAGGATATGTAATAAATGATTTTAAATTAAATTTATATAATTTTTATGAAATTAGTACTATTTATGATTGGGATATTTTAAAAGATTATATGTTTTTTGAATCAAGTAATAATATAAATGTTGATCAAAATACAAGTGAATTAATAATTAATAGTAGCTTATCAGGACAATATTGTAATATAGAGATAGATATTGTATTATTAAATAACGAAGAAACAAATAGAATTAAGGTAGAGAATTCAAAATTATTTATAATATATGAAGAACCACATAAGATTGAAATAATTAATAATATAAATGAAATTAATTTTAATTTACTTGAATATGATGAAATTTCAAATAATAAATTAATTAATTTAAGTAATTATAATGAAACAACAATAGCTTTAGATAATAAAATTTATATTATATCTGATTTAGAAGAATCTTTAGAAATTGAATATTCAAATATTAAATATAATATATATAATATAATTGATATTGATAATACTTTAGATAATTATTCAAATTTTATTAATACTAAAGTTCAAGAAAATAATACTAATATTATAAGATTAATTTTAATAGATAGATATAATTATAATAGTAATTATAATTATAATATCGAATTATATTCTAATTTAGAATTAAATACTAGATTAAATATTTATTTATTAGATTTTTATTCTAATAATAATCAAGAATTAATTAGATTTACACAATCTGATATAATTAATGAAAATATTATTAATCTATCTATAAATCATATTAATACCTCAATACAAATTGAAGCATATTATATAAATAATTATAATACAACATCTAATACAGATTTAATATTTAATATAGTAAATTATTAATCTTGTTATTTTTTTATTATTTATATATAAATGAATAATTTACAGCAATATAATAAAGAATTAAAAGAAAAGTTTATCAAAACAATTTATAAAAATGCTAATGATGATAAGAATATAATAAAAAGAAAAAAACAATATAAAATTGAAAAAGATATAATAGTATTAGATAGTGAAGATAGGGATAAAAATGTTTATCCTGAACCAAATAACTTTGTATTAACAATGTTAGAAGAATTAAAAAATGTATTAGCTTTAAGAATACTTAAAACCGAATACCTATTCAAAGATGCATCATTCAATATTATTACTATTAATGATCAAGTTGTTCCAATACAAGCATATCAAAATGTACATGCATATTTATATTTAAATGGTTATAATAAAATTAAAATAGCAAATAAATTAACAATACCAATATTTACACAATTATCACCAGGAATAAATAATTATCCTGCTTCAGCAGATGATTTTAGAATTGATCCTTATGTATATAGATTAAATCCGATAGAAAAAAAGTTAAATAAATTTGATATTAGATTATTAGATAATAAAGGAGAAATAGTTAATATAATTAATCCTGAAAAAATACAAATTATATTAACATTAATAGTTTATAGATTAATATAAATTGTATTTTATCATTAATTTTTCAAGTTGAATATTAATATAAATAACTGACTCTAAATAATTTTTGTAATAAGATGTATTTAATAATATACATTATCTGTATAAAAAACAGTTTTATTAAGAAGAATATATTTTTACATTAATATTTAGTTTATTCGTTAATGATAGACGGTAGTATTTTTTAAATTTTTATATTAATATTTTGTTTATTAATATATGTTTGTAACTTTGTTTTCTAATTAAAATTTACGTTTTATAATTAATTTGCATAATAATTTTAAGATAATGGAGATTCATATAAAAATACAAGTAGTAAAATAATTTATTCAGTAATATATCAATATGTCCCAAAAGTAGCAATTGCATGTGTATCTTCAGGGAAATCAATAATAGAACTATTTTTTTTTTTATTAGAAATAAAACTGTTAATTTTTAAATTATTTTCGGTTTTATGTATATTTAATCAACGTTTAATAATTTCACAACACAATGATAACATAGTGATTTTTTCTTTATTATTATTACGATATTATTTTTTATATTCTTTTATTTTTTCTCTATTATCTTCATAATATTTTTTATTTTCTTTTATTTTTTCTCTA
>MDSX01077751.1_pt1 | contig 12358 bp, 11 predicted proteins | sample 811141 | NCBI WGS metagenome assembly MDSX01 (sample SAMN05326642, study PRJNA326480) | marine metagenome | isolation source: seawater | place: Atlantic Ocean: South East | collected 2010
AAAACTTTTTTTGCTTTTAAAGGTTTTCCCAATAATAGATCCACTTCACACGGTCTATAAAATTTTTTATTTATTCTTACCCTTATCTTATCACTTGTATCCATACCCACTTCATCTAATCCTTCCCCGACCCATCGTAATAATATTCCTTTATATTTAAAAGCTTTCTCTACAAATGATTTCACAGTATGTGTTTCTCCTGTTGCCAATACATAATCGTCTGGTTTTTCTTGTTGTAACATCAACCACATTCCATTTACATAATCCCTTGAATGACCCCAATCTCTTTTACTATATAAATTCCCCAATTCTAAAATAGCATTCGGATTTTTACCAAATATATGCTTTATACTTCTTATGATTTTCTTTGTAACAAAATGTTCGCCTCTTCGTGGTGATTCGTGATTAAATAATATTCCATTACAAGCAAATATTCCATATCCTTCTCTATATATTTTAACCATATTATGCGCATATACTTTCGCAGCAGCATAAGGCGATTGTGGGTTAAATGGTGTATTTTCATCCTGTGGCGTTTCTAATACTTCTCCATACATTTCACTTGTTCCTGCTTGATAAAATCTTATCTTTTTCTTTGTACTATTTGGAAAACTTCTTATTATTTCTAATATATTACATACTCCTGTAGCATTCACATCTGTGGTATATTTTGGTATTTCAAATGATACTTTCACATGGCTTTGTGCTGCCAAATTATATATTTCCAATCTTTCAAACCCTTTATTCTCTTCAATTATTTTATTTATAATATTACTTAATCCGGCTCCATCTGTCATATCGCCATAATGTAGTACCAATTTTTCACGTATATGTTCTAATCTTTCCCAATTAAACAAAATTGAATTTCTTCTTACAATTCCATAAATTTTATATTTTTTTTGTATCAATAATTCGGATAAATAAGATCCATCTTGACCGGTAATTCCTGTAATTAATGCTAATTTCATTAATTATTATAAACAATATAAATTTAAATGGTTTTCTATCTATTATAATAATGAATATTGTTTTGTATAATCAATATGATAATATTATAACTTCTCGTAGATTTGATTTGATGGCAAAATATTTATATGTCAAACATTTTAATAAAAAAACACATACAGATTTTTTTGTTAAATTATATAAATCACACATAAATACTTTTAATGGTTGTTATGAATATCCCGGCACAAAAAACAATATTGAACAGTTTATAGAAAGTTTTGATAACTTAATAACATCAATAAAAAATAATAATTTTGATAAAAAATTCCCTATACCGATTGGTTCAAATAACGTTATTATTAATGGTGCTCATAGATTAATGACTTCATATTTTTTCAAAAAACCCATTTATGGTATTCTTGAGAACAAAATAGCGTGCACATATAATTATTCTTTTTTTTTAAACAGAATAGATTTCCCCCCATTAAATCATATTTATTCTGACACAATGGCCCTTGAATATATTAACATTAACCCCAATATAAGAATTATGTGTTTGTATCCAACAGCATATGATTTAAATAAAATTGGTATTATTAAAAATATTATTTCCAAATATGGTTATATATATTATGAAAAAACTATTCAATTCAATCAAAATGGTTTTAATAACTTGATAAAAGAATTATATAGGGGTGAAAAATGGATCGGTGGATTATTTCCTAATGGTATAACTGATAAAACAAAATTATGTTTTGATAATAAACCTACTACATTCTTTTTGATTGATATGAATGATATAAATAAACTTGTAGAAATGAAAGAAAAATGTCGTAGTTTATATAAATTAAAAAAACATTCATTACACGTCAGTGATTATAATGATGATACTTTTAGAATTGCTTCTTCAGTCTTAAACAAAAACTCTATTCATTTTCTTAATAATGGTACAAATGATATAACCCCCAATACAAAAAATTTATTAACAAATTATTTTAAAAAAGTTGGTGAAAATAATGAAGATTTTTGTTTGACGTCAAGTTTAATAATGGAAATGTATGGTTTAAGAAAAGCAAAGGATATTGATTATTTACAAAAAGATAACAAGATATTACAATTACCAACAACGGGTATTCATGATGGTAAGTGGTTAACTTATTATCATATCAATAAACATGAAATAATATATAATCCGAAATATTATTTTTATTTTAATGGTTTTAAATTTGCAACATTAGAAGTTATAAAAGAAATGAAACAAAAAAGAAATGAAACTAAAGATATTAATGATATTCTATTAATTAATCTAATCATTATCTAGATATATTAAATCCTCAATATATATACTTCCTCTTTCAGTTTCAATATTATTAACACCATATCTGGACGAAGATATCTCAAAAAAAAATACATAATCTAACCATGTCCAGAGGTGATTACCAAGATTTATATCAAATTTTTGATTAGGATAAAATTTATTAAAATAAAAAATCGCTTTACTAATATTTTCATTACTTAAATATTCTTTCTGATCTTTATTTGCAATTAAAACTAAACTATCACCAATATCTCCTCTTCTGATTAAACTATTATCTTTACTAAATAAATCTTTACCCCAAGGGGTTTTAAGTCTATATAATGCCGACTTATACTCGCTATTCAAAAATTTAACTACATTATCTTTTTTTAAATTCCATAAATCACCAGCTACAATTAATGTATCGTTTTTATCTTGATTAAATGCAACTTCGTATGTTGTTTTCATGCTATTATTTGCTGTTTCAATAATTATAATATTTTTATGTTTATCAAGTAAATATTTTTTCAATTTTATATTTTTGTTACTAATAATCACTGAAATTTTAACATTTTCTACTTTACAGTTATTAATAACGTGCGATATACAAGTTTGTCCATTGAATATTTCAAGATGACGATTTCTTCCGGGTTTTGGAGGTCCACTTGCAAGTATTGCGATAGTTTTCATTTATAATAAATAAAAGGAAGTATTTTTTTAAATTGTTATATTTTAACTATAGCTAACTGATAATTCTTATGAATAATTTTATATTGACCTTTATATTTTTCAAGAAATTTATCCATGTGTATTTTACATTTATCAACCGATGTATTTCCTCCATAATCGTCCATCCACATTATACCATTTTTTTCTAAAACGGCAAATGCATTTTTCATATCATTTTTAATAAATTCTGGCTCGTGGCACCCATCTATATAAATAAGATTGAACATTTTTTTGTTATTTTTAAAAAATTCATTACTCATCATTTTATGAAATGATACTTTCGAAGCATTTTTGCTTATATTTATATTGTGTTTAAATTTTTTTTCAGTTTCCAGTGTTATATTTTGAGAAGAAATCTCCGGATTTGTCCCACTTAAAATAAAAGGATCAACACAATCTAATGTAGATTCTGGGTTATTCAATACATTATCCGAAAAAGCACAGGCCGATAATCCTTCAAAACATCCTATCTCAAGCATAGTATATTTTTCATTTTTTGATACAAATGTTAATAAATTTCTTCTAATTTCTGAATCCACAAACCACCTTTGTGTATATGTATATTTTGATAAATCCAAATTCATTATAAGAATTAATGATAATTAATGATATTAAATTTAACTCAATCAAATTTAAATTCATCAAAAACTATAAATTTTGAAATTAATTTTATATGTCTAAATAAATTAGGACGATCTAAACATTTTGTATCAACAAAAATCATTCCCTTAGATATAAATGCAGCCCATAATGAAAATGAAGATGGTGAAATCATTAAGTATTTACTTCTACATAAGGCATTAAAATGCGAGGAAAAATCTTTTTTCTCTCCAGCATAAATTGTAACATTTTTCAAATTTTGTAATCTTAAAATATCATTATAGTTAATATTTTTTCTTTCATTTGCATTAATAGACAATTGGGTTGAAGTGTTTTTACCGGCAGATTCAGTATAAATATTTATTGGAATATTCATTTTTTCATTAATTATATTAATTATTTTTATATAATAGTCAATGGTAAATCCAATATCATAACACCATTTACATAAATCTCCTCTTCGCATATGTATAGCAAACGCATTAATTTCATTGTTATCATGATCGAAATAATATAAATTTTGTAGTAGCGGTAAAGCTTTACTGGAAAAGAGTTCACGACTGATTTGTTTTTTATTATACCAGAAACATAATACATCCGGATGAATTTTACAGACATTACTTAGTTTAACTAATATTGTTGTATGGAGTCGTTTATTTTTTTCTATAATATTTTTAATATTTATAAAGTCGTTAAAACTTATAGATTCCCATTTTCTTAAATTATCTATATTAATAATTTTATCATATTTTTCAAGTGGTTTGGTAGTAAATTTTTTAAAAGATGTTTTTGATACAATTAAACACTTGTCCCACGTGGAATTATATATAGGTTTACAATCAATTAAAAACGAGAATATAAATACTGTAAAAATTTCCCATAATATATGTCCAGAACTTAACGTGTCATCTGTTGAAGGATAATATGTTATATGAATCATTTATCTAATATTAGATTTAATTTAAATCTTATAAACTTAAATATTATTCTGGTTTATTAAATATAATGAAACTTAACTTAGGTTGTGGAAAACGCAATTTTGGAAAAGAATGGATTCATATTGATGGAAGTAATTATCCACATATTCATTCGCACGACATAGTAAATTTACCTTTTGAAGAGAATTCTGTTGACTTGATATATGCTTCGCACGTATTTGAATATTTCGATAGAGAAGAAGCAAATAACGTTTTACAAAAATGGAAAAGAAAATTAAAACCATCTGGTGTATTAAGATTAGCTGTTCCTAATTTTAGAATATATTCTACATTATATTCACAAGGTAAAATTTCATTAGATCAATGTTTGGGTCCATTATACGGTAAATGGAAAATGAATGATGATAATATAATTTATCACAAAACTACATATGATTTTGAAAGTTTAAAAAAAAAACTTGAATATAATAATTTCTCAAATGTTACTTTATGGGATTGGAAAAATACTATTCATTCCAATTTTGATGACTATTCACAATCATATATTCCACATATGGATAAGACTAATGGAGAATTAATGAGTTTAAATGTGGAATGTAATAAGTAATTATATATATATATAGAATGGACGCCACTATTGCATTAGCTTTATTTAAAAAAACATTCGACAAATCTTTTATAAATGAATTGGAACAAGATTACAAAATTTTATACAACGAATATCTTAATTTGGGGGATTCAAGTTTCAATAGAATATATTTTAATCCTAAAAATATTGGAAATTATGTGAATAGAAATTCAGATATATTAAAAATTAATCAATATTTTAATGGTTTGTTGTTTAGACCTAATATTGAAATATTATTTCATATTTTATCTAATTATGAATTCTGGAAAAATAAAATTTTTATAGATAATGGTTCAGGTATAAATTGTTTTTTATCTATTTTTCTTGCTAAAATAGGTATTAAATGCTATAATTATGATAACTTTTCGCAAATAGGCAAACCAATAATTTCAGATTATTATAAAAAATATAATATTGAATATCCTTGCGATAATATTAGTATTGAAAATTTATTAAAGAATAATAATGTAAATTGTCTTTTATGTTCTGGAATATGGGTATCTAATCCTACAATTGTTAAATACGATTTTGATTATATGATGTTAGATAGTCATTACATTAATAATAGAAATTCCATGATAAAATATAAATTGAATAAATATAAAACTGTTGGAAATTTGGTATTTGCAAATATATAATTATATATTATATTAAAAACTAATTTATATTTTTTTATATAATGTTTAAAGATAAATCACATTGGGGTGAACATAAGATATACACATACGATTTACATAAACATCCTTTCGTATTATTTTTTCAAAGGTTATTTTCAGAACAAAATCTTCAAAATCTACATTTAAAATCAGCCGATTATAATGAAGTTAAAAATTTTTTAGAATTAGGACATTTGAATGATAGAGATACAGACTTACATAAAATTTTTTATAATGATATTAAATCCAATAATACATTCAAAAAATTATATTGTTTGTTTATTAAAGATATACATACTCATTTTTTTCCAGAAGAAGAAATCATTTTATATCAAAGTTATCCAAGTGTTAGATTTCAATATATGGAAAGTGTTACTATTCCTCCACATAAAGACTCTGACCATTTAAGTAATCATCCATTAGGTGAAAAAAATTTCTTAATCCCTATTACACAAATGAAAAATACTAATACCATACATATTGAATCCTCTCCTGATAAAAAAGATTTTAAAGCTATTCATCTTGAACCCGGCGAACTTTTTTATTTTAACGGAAATACTTGCACACATTTCAATAAAAAAAATATTGAAAACAAATTAAGAATCTCGCTGGATTTTAGAATTATTCTAAAAAAGGATTATTTAAAATATATTAATTCCAATAAAATAATTTCTTCTAACCCTCGTGATATTTTTCATGGAAGAAAACCTAAAAACATGGTTGCTGGCGGATACTATCAAATTACTACAAAAAATGAGCCTATTCAATATATGATGAAATGGGTTGATAATAATAATTTTATAATGCAACATAGACCTACCTTTGGTATAGAAGAAGCCGATGCTTGTTATAAATATATGATGGGGGATAATTTTGTTACTGAATATAAGAAAACACAAGAACTTGAAAATGTTATATCTACATATTTAAATTGTAAATATTGTTTTATGACAACAAGTGGCACTTCTGCTTTATTACTTGCATTAATGGCTTTAGATTTAAACGATGGTGATGAAGTTATTGTTCCTAATTATACCATGATAGCAACTGTAAATGTTATAAAAATGTTAAAATTGAAACCTATTATTTGCGATGTAAACAAAGATACATTCACTATAAGTTGTGATGAAATTCGAAAAAATATATCAAATAAAACAAGATGTGTTATGCACGTATCATTAAATAATAGGCAAAAAAATATTCAGGATATAGTTGATTTGTGTAAAACAAATGATATTTTCCTCATAGAAGATAGTGCTCAATCTATGGGTTGCAAAGTTAATGATAAATATTTTGGAACTTTTGGTGATATTGGTTGTTTCTCTCTAAGTAGTCCAAAAATTATAAGCACTGGACAAGGTGGATACTTAATTACAAATAACGAGGCATTAGCTGATAAAATACGCATGACCAAAAATTTTGGTAGAAAAGAAAGTGGTAAAGATAATTTTGAAACATTCGGTTTGAATTTTAAATTTACTGACTTACAAGCTGTTGTTGGTATTGAACAAATGAAAAAATTAGATTATAGAAAAAATAGACTAAAAGAAATCTACCGATTATATTATGATAATTTAAAATCACAGTTTAAAATGATAAAACCATTAGATGGTAATTGGTTCCCTTGGTTTGTTGATATTATTGTCGATAAACGCAATTATATTGTTGATTTTTTGAAAAAACATAATATACAAACCAGACCCGTTTATAAAGAAATTAATAAAACAAATATTTACTATTCTGATAAAATACTTCCTAATAGTAATTATATTTGCAACAATGGTTTATTTTTACCATCTTATATCACTTTAACTGATGAACAAATATTGTATATATGTAAAATTTTAAAAATTTGTATATAAATATTAATTGATAACGATATATATATTATGAACAATATTGACAAAATATATATTATCAATCTTAAAGAAAGGACTGACCGTTGGGAACATTGTCTTCAACAATTAAACAAATATAATATTACCAATTATACACGCTTCGATGCTGTTAAGCCCGATTTAAATAAATTTAATCCTATCCAATATTCTAAAAATAACTTAAAATTAGGAACTAAATATATTATCGGTACTTTGGGATGTAAATTAAGTCATTTAAAAATCATTATTGATGCTGAAAAAAACAATTACAATCAAATCTTAATTCTTGAAGATGATTTCTTACTAACCAATAATTTTATTGATAAATACAACAATACTATTGATAGAATTAATGAAAGCAAAACCAATATAGACATGTTGTATCTTGGTTTTAGTATTGTTAGAAAAGACCCTTATATCGATACGAATATTTCAAATCTTAAAAAATTAACAAATGGTCATACTACTCACGCATATCTATTGAACAAATCTTTTTACAGCACCTTGATTGACGAAATATTAAATTGTTATTGTGAAATAGATGTTTGTTACGCAAAAATGCAAAAAAAATATAATAACATCTATGGTATTTACCCTTGTCTTGTCACACAAATGGAATCATATAGTGACATCCTTAGTAAAGATGTTAATTATGATCAATATATTAAATTAGATAATAAATAAATATTTATATAATTATTATATGAATATTTATGTTAGCTTAACCTCCATTTATCAAAAGCAACATCTTCTACTATTAACACTTCAATCTATTCTTTTACAAACTTTACTACCTACAAAATGTTTTATTTATTTATCAGAAGAACCTTATCTTATTGATAAAGGTTTTAAAAATAAAAAACTTAATGATGATCTCCAAAAATTTATAGACACATATCCCATATTTAAAATTCGTTGGTGTAAAAATATTGGTCCTTATCGAAAACTATTATACTTACTTAAATCAAAATGGAATAGAGATTGTCTTATTTTAACTATCGATGACGACATCGTTTATCATCGCAATTTAATTGAAAGTTATGTTAATGATTATAAAAAATATAAATGTTGCGTAAGTTATAGAGGATGCACACACGACTTTAATTTTCCTAATTATTCTAACTTTCATTATGAAAAAAGAACTAATACTATACCAAGAACTCTATATAATTTCGCCAACAGTGGTGTTGGCACTATTATACATCCTTCTTTCTTTCATAAAACTAAAAATCTTATTTTTGATCTAAAATTAATTAAAGATTTATGTCCCACGACTGATGATATTTGGTATTATTTCTGTAGAATAGCAAATAATATAGATACTGTTATTATTAATAAACCTCACTTTTTTCAATTCTTTAATGATAATGATAACGCATTATTTTTCAATTATAATAATGTTGATGATAGAAATACAGTCAATATTAAAAAAACCGCTACAAAATTTCATCAATTGAAATTAATTTAATTATCATATAATATATACTCTATTGTTGTTTTCCAACTGTTCTTACTATGAACATTTTCTTTGTACCATTCCACGCAAGCATTTGACATCTTATCCCATCTATCTGGAGATATTCCCACCAATTTCCTTTTCATATCTTCTGTATCATGTGCTCTTATAAAATGCACTCCCTCTTTCGGTGGATTTATATAAGAATCTATACATACGTCATCTGTTATTATTGGAACCGTTCCCAACGCCATACATTCCACTTCTCTATGACACTTCTTTCCAAATCCTCTCAAACATAATCCATATTTACTTCTACTCATCATATCCAAATACTCCTCTTGACTAAATTTGTGTTTTTGACCTTGCACACAATGATATACATCCAAAACCTTATTCCATTCATCTTCTGTTTCTCTGTATCTTCCCTGCACCTTATTTTCTATATTTCCTACAAATATACTTTCTATATCTCTATCGCGGTATTCCTTTTTCTCATTTTCTTTTAAAAAATTCTCCACCACGTATGGCCTACGTGGCCAAAATATCCACGGTTTCATATTTATACCTTTCCCTCTTAACTCTTTCCCTTCTACTTCACTATCCATATTCCCTGTTAATACTAATCCCGCTTGATGAAATTGATTATTCACCCAAGTCATATTCGGTCTATCATATAATATCACATTCGGCACTAACCAACAATGACCCGATGTTTTATTTAATTGAACATCCACGTCTTCATTCTCTCGTTTTTGCAATAACGCCAATTCTCTGTAACTGTCGTTTTTATGATTCCACAACCCAGGTTGTGGTTGAGACGGTATTGTTATTATCCACTTATTATTTATTGATCTATAAATACAACTTAATTCCTTATAGTATTTCGCCTGTTGTAATTTAAGCAAAAACAAACTATTTATCTGTTGGAAAGCTTTCACATTAAAATGTGTATGAATACATTTCAATGGTTTATTTTTATAATATAACTTTCCATCTCTTGGTTTCATATAACCTGCTATTGTTTCTCCATCCTCCTGCCCTATTACAAATCTCCACGTTTGTAAATTATAATTATCCCTGAATGTGAATTTTGAATATTTCTTCGCCAAATCCTCTATGGATGCCTGATCAAAATATCGTGATGTTTTTGTAAATTCTATCCAATCTCTCGGAACATCTTTGTTTCTTGTCCATAACATTCCACCATTATAGTATCCCACTTGTTTCACATTCTCATCTTTTATATATTGTGGCGATACTCCTATATCCATATTATGATTCACATCATTTATCTTATCCAATATTACTATATCACTATCTAAAAATAATGTATCCTTTTCTGTTTCCAATGCTATTGACATCACTTCCGCTTTCTTCATTTGAAAATCACTCCATATCTTCTCGTCCTCCATTTGTTTTCTCGTTTTATCACTATATTCATCCAATGTCACATGCCATTTAATATTTAATCTTTTATTTACATCTGGTGTTAAATTATCTATTTCATTTTTCGAAGCACTATCGCACATTATATAGACATTCGCATCTTTATGATGTATCGAAAGTGTTAATACCCATAATACCAATTCTTGCTTACAAGTTTTTGTACAAATGGTACAAAACGATGAAGGCTCTTTTGATTTGTCTTCCACAAATTCCATTTGTATTTAAATAACCATTAATATTTAAATACAATTTTTCATTATATTTTATATGAAAATTGGGATATTAATTCCAAGCACTTCAAGAAACAGAAATTGGGCATCCATTAAAGAATCTTATTTATACAAATGTTTTTTGAAATCTTTACTACTCACGTGTGACAGCGGACATGATTATTATGTTTATGTTGTCACTGACGATGACGATCGTATATACTCTAATCCAACTGAAAAAAATGAACTACTACGTTTCACTAAAGTTTTTATGCACTTACACGTTGTATTTTTATCGAGCAATGGTATTCCTAAGGGTTGGGTAACACATATGTGGAATCGCGCATTTCAAAAAGCTTATGACGATAATTGTGACTATTTTTTTCAATGTGGAGACGATATCGTTTTCCAAGAACACGGTTGGGTCAATAATTCAATTGCTAAACTGGAACATAGACATAATATTGGTCTAACTGGCCCATTGGATATTGATAGATGGAACACTGGACCCTTTTCGCGTCCCGGTGGAGAAAGATTCATACAAACACAATCCTTTGTTAGTAGAAGACATATGGAAGTATTTGGATTTTACTTTCCACCACAAATAAAAAATTGGTATTGCGATGATTGGATGACACACGTTTACTATCCCGAATTATTTTATCAAATTCCTAATTTTGTTAAAAATAGCGGAGGCACACCAAGATATGAAGTGGTTGGTTCATTAAATCATAATTGCCCTATTCGAAAAAAATGTTTTGAGTTAGTTTCAAAACATCGTTCTATATTAAAAAATTATCTAAAGACTCTACCTTCTTCTACGCAAAAAAATACCTCTTCTACGTGATTTTCTTTTCTTTGATTTTCTACGTGATTTTCTTTTACTTTTTCTACTCTTTCTTCGACGTCTTCTTCCTCCAACCCTTTGGCTCGTCGAGACACATTTACTGTCTTTACAAGTATAACCACTTTCACAGTTACTTCCCATCATGCTTCTTTTGCATTTTTCCCCTCTTACTACTTTATTATATTTACCATCAGTGCGCACAAAAGCATTCTGTTTTTTAGGATCGCGTATTACTTCAACAGCTTGCTCATAACCAAGATTTCTTCCATACTGTGTTCTCCCTTGACTGAGATAATCTGTCATTACAGGAACATAATCATATACATAAGTATGGTCTTCCAAACGACGTAATTGAAAAAGAGGATTGAGAGCCGGACTGAAATCAATTTCTTTTGCTAACTTTGCTAACCTTTCTTTTCGGGTTCCGTTCCATTCCTTTGAGATCATTGTATGATAATTTTTAAAATCTATTTCATCAGGGTCTTTCATCGTCCATCCTATAAGCGTTAAATATTCATCGTCAAGTAGATCCTGATTAGTTACATTCCAATACTTTTTAATTTTGAAAAATTCACATGCTTCGAGATACGCACCACGCGCCTCTTTGTTATCTTCCCCCGCTTCCCTAAACTCCATCAGAGCACTCTTCATTCTTTCTTCTTCTACTTTATTATTAATTGCGTTTTTAACAGCTTCTACCATACCTATCGTTGTAGTTATATTT
>MDSX01010333.1_pt1 | contig 12354 bp, 10 predicted proteins | sample 811141 | NCBI WGS metagenome assembly MDSX01 (sample SAMN05326642, study PRJNA326480) | marine metagenome | isolation source: seawater | place: Atlantic Ocean: South East | collected 2010
GCCCAATAGTAACCAAACCAGTTTTCGCCTCTTTCAGCTGCCTTAGACATAGAACCGTCCAACCCGGCTGCAGAACCTGGATCAACTAAAACCCAACCCTTTTTCTCCATTTCGAAAGCTCGAAAGAGGTTGTTGTTGGCTAATTGACAGCCCCAACCTGCAGGGCATCCAACAAAAGCACCCTTTGATTTATCCTCGGAATGTGGAAATAAATCGGGTCTTTTCAGAATATCCAACACCGTTTTCAATTCAGGATGCTTCTTTCTTGTGTGAGGAGGTATCCACCAACCTTCACCTAATTCTGTAATAGGACCTTCAACTACTGAATGTAAACGCCCTTCCTTCATAGCTTTGTTTAAGGGATTACGAACAGCGTTAATCCACAATTCAGCTGCCACATCTGGTTGTCCTTTTTCATTCATAGAAGTGAATGACGGCATTGTCGCACCAGCAACCAATTCAACCTTGCACCCATAACCTTCTTCAAGAATTACTTTATCAATGTTTGCCATCAATTCTGCTGAAGCCCAGTTCATTTCAGCCATTGTGACATCGCCACACTTAGCATGTGCGCCACTAAAAGCCGACGTAGAGAGCCCGAGCAGGGCGCTCAATGCTACCGCTAAGCCTATAAATAATTTTCTCATTAGTTCAAATTCCTCTTTCAACATCAAAACAAATTTATGCATACGAAACATAATAGCTAATATCGACCTACCAATCATCATTAGTCAAGAAACGCCATTTTTTCAAAAACCGACATTTTTGAATCCTAATCAATTTTGATTTTTTATTAAAACTAAGTTGAAAATGATAAGGTTAATCTGGATAATAAGAAATGCTAAGACCACAACATATCAAAATCAGGAAAAAAAATGCCTAAACCCTCCGATATTTCCCCAAAAATCTCCCCATCCAAACATATCAAAAGTATGGCCGGTTATATCAAAACTGGGGAAGAAATAGCATCGGGTATAAATAACAGAGGCCCATTGATTTTGACTAAAAATGGGAAATTGCATCCTGATATTTTAGAAGCCTATTGGGAGCATGGCTTTTATATTTTCGAAAACGTTATAGACGAGCAGGAAGTAAAAGAGCTTAGGAGCGATGCAAATAGCATGATTGAAAGAGCCCCCACAGAACCTGGAGGCTTATATGATGCTAAAGGCAGAAGAGCTCTTGGTCGTGACTTCGCGCGTGAGCCCTATACATTCATAAAACCATTGTCAGATCCATGGGGTGGCACTGCACTTCTAAATGGCCGCCACCCGACCAAAATGAACGAACCAATCCCTGAAAAAGACGCACCGGAACACGTAGTTCATCTAATGTATGGAATGTGCGAGGCCATGCCGGCCGCATTGAGAGTGTATGGTCACCCAAAACTGCTAGCGGTAGCCCAGTCAATAAATGGGAAGGATTTTGTTCCCTATAATGACGCAATCTTTGTAAAACAACCGGGACTCGGTGGATCAGTCTCCTGGCATCAAGATGGTGTAACGCACTGGGAGTCGCCAAATTGGAATGAAGGCATCCACGGATTTAACTTCCAGGTTCAATTATATCCAACCACCCCCGCAAATAGTTTATGGATAGTACCTGGCAGTCACAAAGAAGGTAAAATAGACATAAAAAAATTAATGTCCGACAATAAAGGATCTGATCAATTACCCGGCGCAATGCCACTAGTCTGTAATCCTGGAAGTGTTACTTTAGTAAATCGACAGATGCTACATGGTTCATTTGCAAATACCTCACCAGATATCCGGATATCAATAACGTTTGGTTTTCATCGTAAAACTTCCGTTCTAGGACAAAAAGCTGCTTTAAGTATGAATGGATCCAATACTGTTTATGATGAAAAACGAATTTTTGAGCGGTCTGCAGTAATTCAGGTAGCCATTGATGCTCGTCATCAGCATTTTAATGATGAACCCGCTTTTACTTATGAGCCATTTGCCGGATTAGAAGATAAACATCGGTTTTCGGAAGAAACGTTTAATAAAGTTATAAAGGACTATAATACTAAGGATTTAGCAATCTAAGCGAGACCAGCAGCGTGTTACTAGAACTCAAGATACCTTGCGAAATCTCCGCCAGCTCTGTAACACCATGCTGACAATAATTTTGGCCTGAATAAACTTTTCAAAATATCTCCTAGGCGTACATTTTTGCGCGATTTTCTTTACAAAACGTCGCAGAAATTTTTAGTTTTCTGACATTCAAGGGGAGCATACGCTAATTTTATTTGGGTATTATTTTTTCTGTCTGCATTTGGATCAAAAGGTCCAACATGCTCTCTTCCGTATCGATACACTCGTGAAAGCCGTGTTGTCTGATCTTTATATTGCTCATGTGGTGGGGGTTAGGTCTTTGCCCGTAGCCAAAAAGAAAGTCGGCAAACCGCCAGGAAGGCACCAATGCGTCTAACGAATAGCCTTGTAATTCAAATTTATTCACAATCGTATCCCAGACTTTTTTGTTTTCAGGCATAATACGATCTAACGACATCGGTTGTGCAGGAGCCGAATCCATAGAAAACAGATCTGCAATCCTAGGCCATAAGTGATGCCAAATATAAACATCACCGTTCGTAATATTGTATACCTGGTTGCGAGCTAACTGCGTATTACCAGCCCACTCCACTCCCTTCGCAATTAAACGAGCATCTGTCGCCTCCCCCACTCTTTCAGGACCACCAGGGAAACGGAGAGGGATACCACTTTCACGAGAAATAGCAGCAAAGGTCCCAATCGCGGCCATTATATTTAAAGGACTACCCACTGCAATCCCGCATACAAGTTGTGGACGCAGGATTGTCCAATGCCAACTTTTTCCCTTTTGGTGATCCGCCAACCAGTCCATTTGGTCATAATAAAAATTAGGCCCCATTGATCTTGGATCTGTCTCCCTGGCAGGCATTTTAAAGGGACCGAGGTGGCCGCCATATGCCTTTGTGCCCTGCATTATTGTAATATGCTGAAGTTTTGATGAGGTTTTATCAACAACCGTGACAAGGTTTCTTAACATTTGAAGATTTATCAATGCATGGTCGGCTTCAGACCAGCCTCTTGTAAGATTTGGTTTCTCAAAAACTGCAGAATAAAATATGTGTGTTATATCATTTAAATGGGACAATTTGGCCTCACAAGACGCCAAGTCCTTCAAATCAATATTTATCCAGTCAAGTTTCTCGTTAAACTCTGGTTTGTTTCGAGATACCCCAACGACGTCCCAAAAAGGCAGTTCAGAAAAATACTCTATTACGCTTCTACCAACGATTCCCCGCCCGCCAACAACTAGTATTTTTCCTTTACTAAGTCCGTTCATATTATCCCGATATTTGTTTAAGGACTGTTATTTTTATTATTTAAGTCAAGCAAAAGCATTCAACGTTTCAGTGGTATGTTCTTTATTCAGCTGCTCTAGCTGTCGAATCGGAATCTGCATGTTGAGAGAATTTTGGCATTATATCTTCTGCCAAGGTAGTTAACGACCTTTTACAAAACTCTTTATCATCCCACTCATGAGCCATTGCCGTTAAGACACCAAAATGGCCAGTTAAATCTCTCAAAGCAACCAGCTTATCTAAAACGGTCTGAGGAGAACCCCAAGTACATTGTTCCTTAGCAATATCCTGCCATGTCATGCTATCTGGATCAGGATGTCCTTCAGGTGCAACAAATTTGGTCAGTCCTCTAGTGCGGATTGAGGATAAAAAATATTGATACCAGTAACTCATTGGACCCTCAGGGTTAAGTATATAATCTAGCGCTTCCTCATCCGAAGGTGCCGTTACAATGCTACGTGACACCCGCCAAATTTCTGGGTCAGCTCTCCGCCCAGCATTCTCGCAGCCTTCGGCATAGGTCTCCCAATGACTAGAAGTATAGCGCGGGTGCAAGAATGCTGCGCCCGAAATAGGTATCCAACCTCGTTCACCCGCCATACGCGCACTTCCTGAGCTGGGTGACATTATTGAAATTGCAACAGGAGGATGCGGTTGCTGATAAGGTTTTACAAAATGTCCAACACCGAATTCAGATCGCCCCATATCTTCGATTTTAACGTTCCAGTACTTGCCTTCTCGATTATAGGGCGGGTCGCCGTCCCAAATAGCGAGTATATGTTCCATCGACTCTCGCACCATATCGCCGCGGTCTGTATCTCCACCAACCCCAAAAAGCTCAACGTCCGATGATAAGCTACCCGTTCCAATTCCCATCTGAAAGCGGCCGCGAGACAAATGATCAAAAAGTGCTGATTGCCCTGCAACCTGAGCTGGATGATGGTTCGGCAAACAAAACACACCAGTACCCAATTTAATATTTTTGGTTTCGCCTAGAAGTGTTGCCAAAAAAACTAATGGCGCTGTAATCGGCTCTACAGTTGCTGCAGCATGTTCGCCTACCCAAACCTCTTCAAATCCTAGTTTATCTGCGAGGATTATTGCCTCTCTATCCTCATCTATTACTTGAGTTTGATTTCTCTTTGGATCGTGAACGGGTTGCATAAACATTCCAAGTCGCATCATTATACTCCAGTTTGATATTGGTTACGTATGGGCACCAGGGTCAAAAACCTATATCGTTAACGAAATTCTTACAGGTATATTTTTTTCATAGAGTAAGGCAACTGATGGATACAGACAAGGATACTGCTGAAAAAATCCTTTTAACTCTCTCCGTATTCACGCATATGCTAGTTTAAATTTTGTGGCAAAGCATTCAATACAAATGATCCCATTGTGGGTTTCTTCGCATCTCCCTTTTTTCTATGGCTGGATTATTCTTTTTTGCGCTTGTTGTGCTGGGTTTGTTAGACAAGGTCCCGCAGTAGCTACACTTTCTATTTTTATGACCCCTATGGTAACTGAGTTCGATTGGTCGAGGACAGCTATATCAGGCGCAGTTTCCGCAGGAGGGCTTTTAGCGGCACTCATAACCCCTTTTTTAGGACCACTTGTAGATAAGCATGGAGCTCGAGGAATACTTTGTATCGCTGTATTCCTGACTGCCTTATGTTCTATTCTATTGTCCCAAACAACCTCTTTAATAATGTTCTATATTCTATTTTGCTTAGCAAGAATGAATTTTGCTGGGCCATTTGATTTGGGGATTTACACAGCCGTAAACAGTTGGTTTATCACAAAACGGCCAACAGCTATTTCAATAGTGACACTAGTGCAAATGTCAGGATTGACCGCGATGCCATTAATTGCATTTATTGCTATGGACCAAAGTGATTGGCGAACGGGTTGGTTAACAATAGGGATTGTTATAATCAGCGTTGGTTTTATTCCCAATTTATTATTCATGTGCCGGCGGCCCGAAGATATTGGCTTATACCCAGACGGTAGCCAATACAATGTACACAAACACTCCAATAATAAAGATAGTTCCACAGAACCTAATTTCACAAGATCACAAGCTATTTCTAAACCTAGCTTCTGGCTTCTTGCCCTTTTCACAGCTTTGGTCTTTCCCGTGCAAGCAGGAATAAGCTTACATCAAGCTCCACATTTAATAGAACGAGGTCTCAGTCCTGCAATCGCAGCATTAGTGGTAAGCTGTTTTTCTCTTATATCTGGCTTATCTGCTTTGCTATATGGCTATACAATTAGGCGCCTGGGCGTAAAGGCTAATTTAGCATTTACGGGATCAACATTAGCCTTTGGCATCTATCTAATGCTGATTACCAACGATACCAACCTGGCATTCTTGGCGGCAATTCTATTTGGCATTGGGATTGGAGGCATTTTATGCATTCTCCCAATCGTATGGGCTGATTTCTTTGGAAGAGAGAGCTTTGGTTCGATACGCGGCATCGTTCTTTCAGTGCAAATCTCATCTCAGGCGCTTGGCCCTTTAATTTCTGGCATATTAAGGGACATGTCCAATAATTATGATTTGTCACTGATTGTATTTATGACCATGTCAATTTTAGCTGCTATTATTGGCACTATTATCTCTCCCCCTGATCGCAGATAGGGTTATTCTGTTAATAGAAGCAGACAATTAAGCTCAAATCCAACGCCAATTTCTTTTATTTTAAATAACCTTACGCTCATGCAGTGATTTAATCGCAGCGTTATCGAATCCTAAGTCCTCCAAGACTTCTTGATTATGCTCCCCTAGTTTAGGTGCCCTACTTATTTTTACCGGTGTTTCTGAGAACTGCCAGGGGGAACCATGGACTTTAAGTGTTTCGTCAATCTCAGGATAATGGAGCTCGGTTATATATCCATTCCCTAGCACATCCAGATCTTTAGATGCCTCAAGCAAAGTATTAATCGGAGCAGCGACGATATCCGAATCTCGTAATATCTTAACCCAACGCTCCCTGCTATCACCTCTAAATAATTCCCTTAGAGTACTTAAAATTATTTCTTTTTTCTCTTCGGACACTAAAGCGAGACCAAGATCACTGGCTCCTCTCTCCTCGAGTAAAGGAAGAAAGCCTAGTGCGTCCATTGCCTTCACCCAATGCCGATGATCCACCTGGAACACCATTGGCTTTCCATCTTTATCATCAAAACTCGCAGCTATACCGGGTAATTCTCTTGTTCCATTTATTCGAGCGCCAACTATAGGGTTTTCATTTCGCCACATCGCTGTTGTCATCGTCCAACCCATCAGCCGCACAATGCCACCGACGAGTGAGGTTTCAACCTTTTGACCAATACCAGTATTCTTGGCATGATATAAAGCTGCCAAAAGCCCGCCGAACGTAAGCATTGCGCACGACTCATCTGCAACAGAAACCACTCCGGTGCGCATGGCTTCGCCCGGTCCTGCGTATGCCTCGCTTATTCCCCCCAGGGCTTGCCCAACAGCGTCAGTCCCAGGCAAATCTGAATGTGGCCCTAATTGACCATAACCAGATACTGACACATAAACTAAAGCTGGATTTATTTTTTTTAATTCTTCATAACCAAAACCATTTTTTTCAGCCGCCCCTGGACGGAAGTTTTGACCAAATATATCTGCCGTCTCAACAAGTTTATGAAGAATTTTCTGCCCTTCTTCCGACTTGAGGTTTAAAGTAATACTTTTGACCCCTCTATTATTAGTCTCAAAAAAAGAACTAATATCACCGCGAAGTTCCCCAGCTGTTCTAGAACCATCCCCAATACCGGGCACTTCAACTTTTATAACTTCTGCACCTAGGTCAGCCATCATCATATAAGGTACCGTTCCAGCCTGCGCAGTGGAACATGTTACTGCTCTAACACCATTTAATGGACCTACTTTCTCGGCCATTTTCTTTTCCTTCGCCAATGATTGTCTATGTTTTTTATTTACAAGGCATACCCTAAACTACAAGTTACCGTTAAAAAATAACCCTAACTTATCAAGCAGCAACTCTGGTTTTTCTTCTGGAATAAAATGACCACATTCAGGGAAAATTTCTCCTTTAACATTAATGGCCACTCGTCTGAGAGACGCTTCAGGATCTTTACCTCGACCTCTCCCATTTGGATAACTAACACCACCGCCAATTGCTAATACCGGCATCGGCAATTTAAACTTCCTAATAATTTCCGCATTAACTTTAGCATCTTGAACCATAGTGCGGTAATAAGAAAAACCAGCTCTTAAGGCACCTGGTTGTTTATAGGTCCTAACATACTCATTAAGATCATTTTTAGTTATACAACCCGGTTTATAAGCGAATGTTCGGTAAAACCAAGATAAGTAAACCTTCTCTCGCCCATTGATTAATTCTTCAGGTAAATCAGGCGTCAAATGAAATTGATGATGCCAACGTCGTCCTCCCTCAGAAAAGTCACCACCACAACCTGGAACAACTACATCGAGTATAACTAATTTCTCGACCGCTTGGGGATGAGAAGCGGCTAGGGCATATGCCGTTGGCCCCCCCCAATCGTGTCCAACAAGTAAAAAGCTCGAATAACCGAGTTCGTCAGAAACTAATTTCCATATGTCATTTGCCACAGTCATTTTATCATAGCCACCAATAGGCCTAGAACTATCTCCTAACCCTCGCAAGTCGGGGGCAATAACAGTATAATTTTTTGCCAAGACTGGGATTATATGTCGCCATTCCCACCACGTTTGCGGCCAGCCGTGCAGTAAGACAACAGGGGGCCCTTCACCCGCAAGCACATAATGTAACATGACATCTCCCAGATCAGCATATTGGTGCTGCACGCCTAGATCTATTGTCATTTCTGCCCCATTGTCTGTTTCTTAAGAAAATATCTAGGAACAAGTGGGTCCTAAAAATATGTGGAAAATAAAATTATGGTTTATAAAACATTCCAAACCAAAGCACTCCTAGGGATCAAATCAACTTTTGTTTATCACATCGTTGATGCTACCGCATACTCTTTGTAATTTACACTAAGGGCGCGTAATAAAAATGGAGTATAACGAAATGTCTTTAGAAATACTTCCACTTTCAGGTTCTATTGGTGCTGAGATTAAGGGAATTGATGTTTCAATTATAGAAGATCAACAATTTGCACTCATAAACCAGGCCCTAGTCGATTATGGCGTCATATATTTTAGAGAACAAGCGTTAACTCCCAGCCAGCAATTGAGTTTTGCGTCAAGATGGAATGAACCTCATTTGCATCCATACTTAAGCGGCCTCCCGGAACATCCAGAAATTATAGAAATAATAAAAGAACCTAGTGATCCAAATAATTTTGGAGATCATTGGCATACTGATCAGATTTTCACCCCAGCTCCTGCTATGGCAACTATGCTTTACGCAAAACAAGTACCAGAAATAGGAGGGGACACTTTATTCGCATGTATGGAACATGCATATGATGCACTTTCCGATGGAATGAAACAACTGTTGGAACGTTTATATACCTTCAATCAATACAATAAGCAGGCACCTCGTTCTGGAAAAATGCAGGCGAAGATTCCTGAGTTCGATAAACCCACTATTCCTGCGGTACACCCACTCGTTCGCAAACATCCAGAAACAGGTCGGCCATCACTATATTTAACCGATATAGAAACAACACTTCATTTTGAGGACATGAGTCCAGAAGAAAGCCAACCACTCATAAAGTATTTGATACGTCATGCAACAAGACCTGAGTTCACTTGTCGACTTGACTGGAAAATTGGAACTTTAGGTGTCTGGGATAATAGAAAGGTACTGCATATGGCGTTGAATGATTATCCCGGAAAGAGAAGAGTCATGCATAGGATAACAATGAAAGGCACTCCCCCTCTTCGTTATATTCGATAACCGTATAATTTAAACTCTAGAGCAAAAGAAAGTTTTCAATGTCTGAATTCAGAGAAATTGCAACCGGCCTCGCGTTTCCAGAAGGTCCTATATTTTTGCCAAATGGCGAAATATTAATTGTCGAGATAGCATCGGCAAAACTGACAAAAATAGATTTAAACGGAGAAAAAACACTGGTCGCAAAGCTAAATGGAGGACCAAATGGTGCAGCTATTGGGCCCGACGGCCGTTGTTATATCTGTAATAACGGAGGCATGCAATTTTTTGAAAAAGACGGCTGTTTCCTTCCTCGACTCTCAACTCCTGCAACTCCTAGTGGATGGATCGAGGCGGTTGACTTAAAGACGGGGTCTGTTGAGACGTTGTACCAAGAATGTAATGGTAACCCATTAATAGGACCTAATGACCTTATTTTTGATTCAGAAGGTGGGTTTTGGTTTACAGATCATGGCCATACAAGACGGCGCAATAAAGACCGTGGTGGCGTCTATTATGCGAGTACAAATGGAGAAAGTATTACTGAAGTAATTAGCCCTATGGATGGTCCAAATGGCATAGGTTTATCACCTGATGGAAAACAACTCTATGTAGCAGAGACGCCAACGGGCAGGATTTGGGCCTTTGATATTGAAGAACCAGGGAAAATCACCCAAACAAAACAGATTATACCTTGGGAAAAAGGACGTTTAGTTGCAAGCCCCTCAGGATACCATTTATTTGATTCTCTTGCTTTAGACAGTGAGGGGAATATTTGTGTTGGTTCTATTCCTGGGGCAATCGATGTATTTTCCGCAGCAGGGAGACAGGTCACCTCTATCTCTCTACCAGATACTTTTCCAACAAATATTTGTTTTGGAGGTGATAATCTAAAAACAGCCTATATCACGTTATCATCCTCAGGTAGGTTAGTGGCATTGGACTGGCCAAGGCCAGGTCTACCCTTAAATTTTTAATCTAAGGATATTTTATGACACCTAGGCACGATCAAACAATTTCTGAAAATCCGCTAATACCAACCCCTCCATATAATGGTCCACTGCATATCAGCGCCATTAAAGGACCAAATGGATCTGTTTTAGGTTTAACAAATTGTCCAGGACGTCGCCATAGATCTTTAAGTGGAAAAATATGGGACAGGAACCTTTCCGCAGATTTCGAAACTATCGAGAAATGGAATGCCGATGCACTCATAAGTCTCAATCAAAATGAGGAATTTACAACGCTCGGCGTACCAGAATTCACCAAACTAGCTAAAGTACAGAATTTTGACTGGTATCATTTACCTATCCATGATTTTGGCGTGCCAGGTCCAGAGTTTAATGCTGCATGGGATCGACATGGTTCCAATATATTGCAAATGGTTAATGGCGGTGCACGGTTAATAATCCACTGCGCGTACGGCCTTGGTAGAAGTGGAACATTTGCAGCCAAAATACTGACAGCATTTGACATCTGTCCAAAAATAGCAATTGAGCAAGTGAGGAGCGCGCGCCCAGGGGCCATAGAGAGCCTAATTCAAGAGCAATATATCCTTACTGGTGGGAGGTTGAGCAGCTAATCTTTCACCTAATTTACTAGGTAAAAAGTATTGATACCTTTCAACACTCAGACTGTTGAGTAAAACAGAAAAATGCCAGAATAAATGGGTTCTGGCTTTCAATATTTGCTAATCATATTTACCCCTTGCCACTTCAACTGCGAACTCCAGCAACCCAAGGGCTAAAGCGTCAAATTTAGAAGTCCTAGCATTGCCGTCTGAGCCATCTTTATACTTTTCATATAGCTGCTTAAAGACTACAGCTAAACGGAACTGCGCAAGCACTCGATAATATCGAATATTAGATATATCGCGACCACTTTTCGAACCATAAAGGTCTATAATTTGCTTTCTTTTAAGGAAACCGGGGAATGTAGTAGGCATTTGCCCTAACTGTAACATTGCAGCAGGATCATTTGGCTCAGTCCAATAGCTTAATAATACGGCCAAATCCCACAATGGGTCGCCACGAGTGCCCAGATCCCAGTCAATTAGCGCGACTGGTTCTAAATTGTCAGGATTAAAAATGACATTATCTAGCTTAAAGTCGTTGTGAAGTAATACAGGTGGTTGCTCTACGATCATATTATGATTGAGCCAACCCATTATGTAATCAACAGTTATAGGTAGATCTGTCGACCACATCAATTTAGCTCTTTTGAACCAGCCATTTCCAGTCCGAGCTAAGTAGCCCTCTGGAGAACCGAGATCCAACAAACCAACTTCAGCTGGCGATATATTATGAAGGTTAATAAGCATTTTCAATAAATGCTCAGTTATTTTTTTTGGTGCTGTTTGGTTTTTCATCCATCTCACGGGTAAGGTTGATCCGATAACAATCCCTGGACGATATTCAAGTATAAGGAATGGGGCGCCTAAAACTTCTTTATTATCCCCTATAAACAAACAGCTCGGGCTCAGAGGAAAAGAACATGATAAGCTGCGCAAAATTTTTCCTTCGCGCAACATATCATTTGCACCTGGCTGAAGAGGTCCCATAGGGGGTCGCCTCAATACTGCTGATACCCCGTCAACATTTACTAGATAATTCAAGTTACCGAAACCGGCTGAAAATTGTCGAGGTTCATTTTGAAGGCATAAATTGTGTCCAACAGCTATTAAATATGATTGTAAACGAGACCAGTCTTGCTGGATCTGCAACTCTCTATGTACAAAATTTGGCTCTTCAGAAAGATTAGACATCAGCACAAATCCAATAAAGCTGTATATGAACTGGACTCAATAAAAATATAATGCCAAGCCAGACACCTTAACGCAAACATCGCAATAACATCATGATGAACTGCAATATGAAGGAAGACTAATGGTCAGCATCAGAAATACAACAAAAGAAAAACTGAATTCAGGAGACTTGGCCATTGGTATTGGGATACGACAGGCCCGGACGGTGGATATAGCCAAAGCAATGAAAACTGCAGGGTTCGACTGGCTATTCATTGATATGGAACATAATTCAATGGACATAGACACAGCAGTACAAATTAGTGTTACTGCCCAAGAAGTGGGGATAACGCCGCTAGTTCGAGTTCCTGGCTTTCAACATTTCCATGCAAGCCGCA
>MDSX01038024.1_pt1 | contig 12352 bp, 10 predicted proteins | sample 811141 | NCBI WGS metagenome assembly MDSX01 (sample SAMN05326642, study PRJNA326480) | marine metagenome | isolation source: seawater | place: Atlantic Ocean: South East | collected 2010
GCACAGAGCTTGGACTTGAAGAAGCCAGAGGCTACTATGCAATGTGCTATGGCTAAACGATTGGCAACTGACATCGGTTCAAAAGTTTGTAACGAGGCACTTCAAATTCATGGTGGATACGGATATTTAAAGGATTTCCCGTTGGAAAAACTCGTTCGTGATTTGCGTGTTCATCAAATATTAGAGGGCACTAATGAAATTATGCAACTAATAATAAGTAAAAGGCTTTTAGGAAATAAAAGTTGATAAAATTTAAGAAAATTTAGTTTAGATTGGAATACGAATGGAACCTGAAGTTTTATTAAATGCAAAGAACAGTATTGGCGCAATAACACTCAATAGACCTAACACGCTGAATGCTTTGACTATGAATATGATACGCGAAATGAGGTCTGCGTTTACTCAATGGATAAGAGATGACGATATTAAGATAATATTCATTAAAGGAAATGGTGATAGAGCTTTTTGTGCTGGTGGTGATGTTCGAGCAGTACGTCAGGCTATAATTGATCATGACGGGGTAGCTCCGCCTCAGTTGGCCCAAGAATTTTTTTATGAGGAATATATACTCAATCATCAAATTCATACTTGCAAAAAGCCATACATAGCCTTGATCGACCGTGTGTGTATGGGGGGGGGCGTCGGTCTATCAGTGCATGGGGCGTTCCGGATAGCTACCGAGCGTACTTTGGTTGGAATGCCAGAAACAACCATCGGACTTTTTCCCGATGTCGGTGGAGCTTGGTTTTTGTCTAGATTACCAGGAGAGATGGGTACTTATCTTGCTCTAACTGGTCAGCCAGTGCATTCGGGTGATTGTTTAAGTTTAGGTATTGCGACCCATCTTGTGGCATCGGATTCTTTGGATGATTTAGAAAGAAATATTTTTGGATTAGATCCAGAAAATATGCAGTACGGAGTAATTGACGATCTATTGAATAATTATTCAATCGCACCGGAAGAAACGCCGGTGATGAATTTGAAGCCTCAAATCGATGAATGTTTCGCGGAAGATACTATCGAACAGATCATTGCAAACCTAAAAAAATTAGACAATGAATTTAGCCATCAATCTCTTGGGTTATTAGCAAATAAATCTCCTACCAGCCTCAAAGTTACGCTTGAACAAATTAGAAGAGGCGGAAAAGCAAAAAATTTTGGTGAAACGATGACAATGGAATATCGTATGTCCCAGCATTTTGTCAGGGGTAAAGATTTTCCAGAAGGAGTGAGGGCCTTGCTGATAGACAAAGATCATCAACCAACCTGGGACCCTAAAATAATAGAAAATGTATCGGATGAGGATGTTATGGAATATTTTAAGTCGGTACCGTGGCGCGAACTTAAGTTTTCTTAAAGTTCTGAATCAAAATACATCAAGTGAATAATGGACGGAGTAGAACAAATGGCAAAAATTGGATTTATTGGTCTTGGTAATATGGGCTTGCCTATGGCTAAGAATTTAACTGCGGCGGGCCACCAAGTGATAGGATTTGATATAGTCGCAGGTGCGATGGAGGAATTTGTTGCTGCGGGCGGAGGCGTTGGAGAAAAAATCGAGGACTGCGTCTCAGATACTCGGGCTTTGATCACTATGTTGCCTGAAGGCAAGCATGTCGATGCAGTTTATAATGGAACAGTATTTGAGTATGCTGATAAAGATACGCTTTTGATAGATTGTTCAACTATTGACGTTGATACGGCTAGATCTGTGGGGCTAAAAGCCAAAAATTTAGGTTTTGAAATGGTAGACGCGCCCGTTTCTGGCGGGACAGGCGGAGCGGAATCAGGGACGCTAACTTTTATGGTTGGCGGTGAAGACACTGCCTTCGAGAATGCAAAGGTCTATTTAGACGTAATGGGGCAGAAGATTGTCCATGCTGGTGGTATTGGCAATGGGCAGGCAGCAAAGATTTGTAATAATATGATACTGGGCATATCTATGATTGCTGTCAGTGAAAGCTTTGCAATGGCGGAAAAGTTGGGGTTAAGTGCTCAGAACCTTTTTGATATTACTTCTTCGTCTTCAAGCCAATGTTGGGCTATGACGAGTTATTTGCCTGTTCCAGGCCCTGTTCCGAGCTCCCCTGCGAATAGAGATTACATGCCAGGATTCACTGCAGCAATGATGGCCAAAGACATGAATTTAGCTCGAGATGCCGCTGATTCGTCAGGACAAAGAGCCGAATTGGCTAATAGTGCTCTGAAAATGTACGAGAAATTTTTAGAGCAAGGAGGAGCTTCACAGGATTTCTCTGCTATTTATAAGATGATAAGTAACTCATCATAAAAAATATGAGCAAAGTAATTTTAAAAATCTCCCATAATAGTGTATTGTGTTTTCATGACAGATGTCTTCGAAAACCCAGATAAAGCAAAAAGTGCCTCTAACGCTCGAACTGACTATTTAGAAGCTATACGGCTAATAGAACGTTTGCATAGGCAGTTTCTGGAAGTGGTTAAAACTGATTTGGATGGCAGAGGCATCGTAGATATAAATAATATTCAAGCTCTAATTCTTTTTAATATAGGAGACAGTGAGTTAACTGTGGGGGAATTGACAAATAGAGGATATTATCTTGGCTCTAATGTATCCTACAACGTCAAAAAAATGGTTGATAATAATTACTTAATCCAAGAACGTTCAGCACACGACAAGCGGTCAATGCGGATCAGGCCGTCTGGAAAAGGTTTGGATTTATGTGAACAGATATCTAATATGTTTGATAGGCATTCCATTGCTCTTGGCGAGAGTACTTTTAATTCAGGTGACATCGGGGTCGCCAGTGCCTCATATAAACAGTTAGAGAGATTTTGGGCGGGACTGCTAAATTATAATCTTCGAGGAACTCTTCCTCCACTGTGAACATTAAATAGTGCGGCCTAAATTGAAGTAGGCGTGCGTCAGTAGATAGATTAAATTCCTTAATCGTAATTATTGAAGATAGTTATTCTCATTGCAACTCAATCAAGATTAATAAATGCATTGAAATCTGCTTTTTTGACACCTATCGAATTTGATGTAGTAGTATAATTTCCAAACTGAAAATTACAATGAAAAGGTTAACATGCGGCTGTCCAATTACTTTCTTCCCACTTTAAGAGATAATCCTAAAGATGCTCAAATAGTTTCACATAGATACATGCTAAGAGCTGGTATGATACAGCAAGCTAGTGCTGGAATTTATTCCTGGCTTCCAATGGGCGTGCGAGTTTTGAAAAAAATCGAGCAAATCGTTCGGGAAGAACAAAATAATGCAGGGGCACAAGAAATTCTAATGCCGACAATTCAATCTGCTGATTTATGGAAGGAGAGTGGCCGTTATGAAGATTATGGCAAAGAACTCCTCAGAATAACAGATAGACATGAACGTGATATGCTGTACGGACCTACCAACGAGGAGCAAATCACTGAAATTTTTCGCAGCCATGTAAAAAGCTATCGCACTCTGCCGTTATCCTTATATCACATACAGTGGAAATTTAGAGATGAAGTTCGCCCAAGGTTTGGGGTAATGAGGGGGCGTGAGTTTTTAATGAAGGATGCCTACTCTTTTGATTTAAATTATGACGATGCAATTAAATCTTACAATAAAATGTTTATAGCTTATTTAAAAACCTATGCTCGCATGGGGCTCAAAGTTATACCAATGGCAGCGGATAGTGGTCCTATAGGTGGTGATATGAGCCACGAATTTATAATTCTAGCTGATACGGGTGAGAGTGAGGTTTTCTATCAAAAGAATTGGTTTGAGGTTAATAAGTTAGATGAAAATGTTGATATTGAGGGTGACTTGCAACCGCTAGTTAACTCATATTTATCGTGTTATGCGGCCACTGATGAAAAGCATGACCTAGATAATTGCTCTTTGGCAGCAGAGGACCTTGTAGCAACCCGTGGTATTGAGGTGGGGCATATTTTCTATTTTGGGACTAAGTATTCAGACGCCCTTCGGGCTCGTGTGGCTGGCAAAGATGGAAATGAAAGTTCCGTGCATATGGGTTCTTATGGTGTTGGTGTTTCCCGATTAGTTGGTGCTATTATTGAAGCAAACCATGATGAAAAAGGTATAGTATGGCCAGAGTCGGTAACTCCTTTCCGTGTGGGACTTGTAAATATAAAGATTGATGATCGTGAATGTCTGGAAGCGAGCGAAAATTTTTATACTAAACTTCAATTAGCAGGCGTAGATGTGCTTTATGATGATCGCGATGAACGTACAGGGGCGAAATTAGCTAACATGGATCTTATAGGTCTGCCATGGCAAATAATAGTAGGCCCCCGAGGTTTGAAAGCTGGTGTTGTAGAAATTAAAAATCGTAGAACCGGGGTTTTAGAGGAGTGTTCGATCGATCAGGTAATGACAAAGTTTCGAGATTGAGTTTGGGTAGGTCTGCGGTGGTTTCAAGTTTTGAAGTAATGGTAGCTTTTCGATATCTTGGCTCGCGCCGTCAGGAAGGATTTATTTCCGTAATAGCATGGTTTTCTCTTCTGGGAATTATACTAGGCGTTGCGACCTTGATAATAGTAATGTCTGTGATGAACGGTTTTCGCTCAGAATTATTAACGCGTATTATGGGCCTTAATGGCCACATCACCATTTATAATAAAGAAGTACCTATAAAAAATTTTGATGCTTTGGCGGTTAGAATTGGCGAGGTGCCGGGTGTTCTAAACGTAACGCCTCAATTACAGGGGCAAGTTATGACGTTGGTAAATGGGAGAGCTTCTGGCGCTTTGGTTCGAGGTATCCGGCAATCAGCATTAAGCTCAAGAAAAATTATAAAAACAAATATTACAGCGGGTTCAATGAGTAATTTTTCTAAGGAACCTAATGTAATACTCGGTTCACGGTTAGCGGATAGACTTGGAGTTAAAGTTGGCGATAAGGCAACTCTTATATCCCCTTCAAGTACGCCGACTGTGTTTGGCAGTATGCCCAGAATGCAATCATTTAAAGTATCGGCAATTTTTAGTGTTGGAATGTTTGAATATGATAATACCCTAATTTTTATGCCCTTAAATTATGCTCAGAATTTTTTTCAAAGTGGGAACGCAGTCAATGCTTTAGAATTGATGGTGGAAGAGCCTGAATCTGTGTCATTAGTCCGAGCCAAACTTACCAAAGTTATTGAAGGGTCGCTTGAAGCGGTTGATTGGAAGCAGAAAAATTCAAGCTTTTTTAATGCACTAAAAGTAGAACGAAATGTGATGTTTCTTATCTTGACCCTCATAGTTGTGGTTGCAGCCTTCAATATTATTTCGTCAATGATTATGCTGGTGAATGATAAAAGGTCCTCTATCGCGATTTTAAGAACCATGGGAGCTACCCGTGGAATGGTAATGCGTATTTTCTTTTTTTCAGGAGCTAGTGTTGGGTTATTAGGTACCTTTGTGGGCTCTATGTTGGGACTAATATTTTGTTGGAATATAGAGGGTATTAGGCAATTATTACAGAACGTTACCGGTACAGAACTATTTTCTGCTGAGATTTATTTTTTGTCTAAGTTGCCGGCAGAGGTAGACCCTTTGGACGTAACCTTGGTTATAACTATGGCTCTGTTTTTATCATTCGTAGCTTCAATCTACCCTTCTTGGCGCGCTGCTCGAACAGATCCTGTTGAGGCACTTAAAAATGGTTAAAACGGAAACTGTGTTGGGTAGCCTTGGTGGTAACGATATCAACTCTAGACCAGCTCTTGAAATAAGGAATATATCGCAAAGTTATAACCAAGGAAATGAAGTTTTAAATATCCTCCAAGGCGTTAATCTTAAAATAATGCCCGGTGAAATGGTAGGGCTTGTCGGTCAGTCAGGCTCTGGAAAATCAACGTTACTGCATTTGGCTGGTCTTTTAGAAAAACCATCCTCTGGAACTATATTTTTACATGGTGTCGATTGTGGAGAGTTATCAGATCTCGAGCGGACCAGGTATCGCTCTACTGATATTGGATTTATCTACCAATTCCACCATTTATTGCCAGAATTTACTGCTACGGAAAATGTCATGATGCCCCAGTTAATTGCAGGATTGAACAAGGCGGATGCGAGGACTAGGGCTGATCTATTGCTAAATATGGTTGGCCTTTCAACGCGCCTTCATCATAGATCATCACGTTTATCTGGAGGAGAACAGCAGCGGGTCGCTGTAGTTCGTTCTATTGCAAATGTCCCCCGTGTCGTTTTGGCTGACGAGCCCACGGGTAATTTGGATCCAAAAACATCAATGAGCGTCTTTGATCAATTACAGGAAATAATGCGAGCTAGTAAAATTGCCATGTTAATAGCTACACATAATATCGAACTAGCTCATAAAATGGACCGTGTCGTTTCAATGGATAAAGGAAAAATAGTGGAGATTTAATAAAACAGATTTATTTGCCTCTTGGTAGATTCATTAACTCTTCTTGATGACTCCCTAATAGAGCTATGCGATGATCTGAAAGTTGTTTAAAGGATAAATTATGCCGCATAGTGATTTTGTTCATCTAACTGTTCACACCGCCTATTCGCTAGCCGAAGGGGCCATTCAAGTCAAAAACCTAATAAAAAATTGCCAAAAAAATCGGATGCCCGCTGTCGCTGTTACCGACACAGGTAACTTGTTTGGTGCGTTAGAGTTTTCTGTTTTAGCAGCAAAGGCAGGTGTCCAGCCGATAATAGGCGTAAAAATAGACGTAAATAGAAATTCTCTTAAGTCAACGAGTCTCCGGAAAGACATTCTAGATAAAATAGTTTTAATTGTGAAAAATGAGGTCGGATATAAAAACTTATTGGATCTTGTCAGTACATCTTTCACTGAATCCAATGGATCTGAGTTGCCCCAAATATCTATTGCTGATTTAGAAGATAAAAATGACGGTTTAATTGCTTTTTCTGCTGGGATTTCGGGGGCTATTGGACGATTGATCTTGGAAGATAAAAAAGAAGAGGCAGAGGCAGCGTTGCTTGATTTGAATACGATTTTTGATAAAAGGTTTTATATTGAAATCCAACGGCATGGTCTCGAAGAGCAGATAATAGCAGAACCAGCACTTTTAGATTTAGCTTACAAGCATGATGTGCCCCTGGTAGCAACCAATGATTGCTATTTTGAATCAGAGGATATGTATGAGGCTCACAATGTTCTGCTTTGTATAGCGGAATCTTATACCATAACGAATCCAAATCGCCGCCAGGCAACTAAAGAGCACAGATTTAAAACGGCAGAAGAAATGAAAAAATTATTTTCTGATCTGCCAGAAGCAATTAACAATACTACTGTTATCGCAAAGCGTTGCAGTTTCATGCCCAGTACGAGAGATCCGATACTTCCAAAATTTGTCACCGAAGAAAATAAGGACGAGAAAAGTGAACTAGAGAGAATGGCTCTAGAGGGCTTAAGAATGAGATTAAATGGTCTTGGAGCAGTATCTCATTCCGAGCTAGTGAACAGAGAGCAAACAGATAGTGAATACTTTGAACGGCTAGAAATGGAGCTCCGAATAATCAATCAAATGGGATTCCCTGGATATTTTTTAATAGTAGCTGATTTTATTCAATGGTCTAAGAGACAAGGAATTCCGGTGGGTCCAGGAAGGGGCTCTGGTGCTGGGTCACTTGTTGCTTGGTCATTGCAAATCACCGATTTGGATCCAATACGTTGGGGGTTATTATTTGAACGATTTTTGAACCCAGAGCGTATTTCTATGCCTGACTTTGATATTGATTTTTGTCAAGATAGGCGCGGAGAAGTAATTGATTATGTTCAGCAGAAATATGGGACTGAAAAGGTTGCTCAAATAATAACTTTTGGAAAATTACAAGCACGGGCTGTTCTACGTGATGTAGGGCGCGTTCTGGAGATTCCTTATAATCAGGTTGATAGAATATGTAAAATGGTCCCAAACAATCCAGCAAACCCAATGACGTTAGGGGAAGCTATTGAGAGTGAATCAGAGTTAAGGCGGCTAAAAGATGAGGATAACTCGGTAAGAGAACTTCTCGAAACAGGTTTACAATTAGAGGGCCTATATCGTAACGCTTCAACGCATGCTGCTGGTCTAGTAATTGGTGATAGACCGTTGAAGGAACTGGTGCCCCTTTACAGAGACCCGCGGTCTGAAATGCCAGCAACTCAGTTTAATATGAAGTGGGTTGAGTCCGCTGGACTAGTTAAGTTTGATTTTTTGGGGCTCAAGACATTATCGGTTCTACAGCGAGCAGTTGAGTTATTAAGTGCAAGGGAGATTAATGTGGATTTAAACCATATTCCCCTTGATGATAACATAACCTTCGAGATGATTGGTAAAGCGAGTAGCACAGGTGTTTTTCAACTGGAAAGCTCAGGAATGCGAGATGTTCTCAGAAAGATGCGGCCAGACCGGTTCGAAGACATTATCGCGTTAGTGGCCTTATACAGGCCTGGGCCGATGGCGAATATCCCTAGCTACATTTCTAGAAAGCATGGCGAGGAAGCTGTTGACTATATGCACCCAAAATTGGAACCAATTCTGAGAGAAACATACGGAATTATGATTTATCAGGAACAAGTGCAACAGGCGGCACAAAAGTTAGCAGGTTATACTCTGGGGGGTGCCGATGTATTGCGAAGAGCAATGGGAAAAAAGATTAAATCAGAAATGGATAATCAGCAAGAAACTTTCGTAAAAGGCGCAATTCAGGAAGGAGTACCGTTAGATACTGCTGTTTCTATTTTCAATACTATTTCTGCGTTTGCAGGTTATGGCTTCAATAAAAGCCACGCAGCTGCCTATGCATTGATCGCTTACCAGACAGCATATTTGAAAGCTAACTATCCAGTTGAGTTTCTGGCGGCCTCTATGACTTACGATATGGGAAATACAGATAAATTAAATATTTTTAAACAAGAATTACAGGAACTTGACATAGATCTTTTACCGCCAAATATAAATAAATCAGGGAGAGATTTTAAAGTTGAATACGTAAATAATGGAAAGCTTGCTGTTCGTTACGCTTTAGCTGCGATCAAGAATGTAGGTGGACCGGCTATGAGTGCATTGGAAGAAGAACGTGATCGGGATGGAGAATTTTCGAGTTTGGAAGATTTTACTTCTCGAATGGATGGGCGAGTGCTTAATAAAAGGAGCTTAGAGAATTTAGTTAAAGCGGGTGCCTTAGATAAATTATACACAGATAGAGCTCGGCTTTTTGCCAATGTTGATAAAGTCATTCGTTATTCAAATGCAACATTTGAGGAACGAAACTCTAATCAAGAAAACTTATTTGGCGATGTGAGATTAACTGAGAGTGAATCACTTAATTTTTCGGCTACAGCAGAATGGTCGTCTCTGGAAAGGTTAAAATACGAATTTGAAGCAATGGGTTTTTATTTATCTGCTCATCCTCTGGATGCTTATGGAGCCACTTTGGAAAAAGTGGGGGTAGTAAGTAGCTCTATGATCGGTCCAACTGTTTTAGCTAGTAATGGTTCCGGGCGAATAAACCTAGCCGGGATTGTGTCAGCATCTAGAATTCGGACTAATCAAAGAGGTAATAAATATGCTTTCATTCAATTGAGTGATCAGTTTGGTGTCTTTGAAGTCACAGCTTTCTCGGAGGTGCTTTCTGTTTCTCAGCATTTATTAGAGCCAGGGACAGCAGTGCTACTCCGCTGTGATGCTACAAGTGAGGAAGGGACAATTCGGCTTTTAGCTAATCGCGTTCAGGCGTTAGATGTTGCTGTTGAAAAAAAGGTAAAAGGACTGCTCATTTATGTAAATAATGAAAAAATCGTCGCCCCTTTAGCCAAGATATTATCCGAAAACAGTCCTGGAAATGGACATGTGACGATAACACTGCAGTCTGACAGCCAAGAGATAGACGTCACTCTCCCAGATTGGTATCTGATTAATGCTAAAATGAGATCAGCTGTCAAATCATTACCTGGTGTCATAGATGTTAGAGATTTGTGAGAACAGTAATAATTGTAAAATTTTGGAATAACGAAAAAGGATAACGTTGATGATAGATAAAAAGCGTATTGTTATCTGTGGGTTTAATCTCGAAAGTAACCGTTTTGCACCACCATGTAGTAGGAAAGATTTTGAAGAAAGTATGTATTTTTCGGGGAAAGAAATTTCAAAAGAAGCCCGAAAAGAGAACCCAAGGATCCATCTGGGTGTTAAGGGGTTCTATAGTATAATGGATAAACGATTTGGTGGGGTAGGTTCGTGGATAGAGGAGCCTATTCTGGTGATTGGTTCTAGCCCTGCTGGGCCGGTTAAAGAAGAATTCTTTTTGCAATTCCTAGAAGAATTGGAGCGGCGGTTAAAGAGACTGGGTAACGTAGATGGAGTTTACATTTGCCAACACGGAGCTGCTGTTGCTACTCATACGCATGATCCGGATGGGGATATGTTCAAATTGATAAGGGGCATTGTTGGACCAGAAGTTCCGATGGTGGCCACATTAGATTTACATGCGAATATTTCGAAAGAGATGGTAGATAATACGGATATATTAATAGGTTATAGAACCAACCCACATATTGATATGTTCGAAAGAGGCGAAGAAGCTGCTGGCTGTATGTTGGAATTATTTTCTGGGGTAAAGCTCTACAAACATTGGATAAAGGTGCCGCTGGTGGCTCCATCCGTGACGCTTCTCACAGGCAATGGTTATCCTTATGGGGATTTAATCCGATCTGGTCAGAAATATATTGGGGAGGAAATAATCAACGTCACAATATTGTCAGGCTTTGCTTTTAGTGACACGCCTAAAAATGGCATGAGTTTCCTCGTTTATTCCAGAAAAAGTGTTGAATCAGCTAAAAGGATAGCGAAAGAACTTGCGCAACTAGGCTGGAATGACCGGAAACGTTACCAAACAAGAATGCAACCTCTTAACGAAGCAGTGAGAATGGCAAAAGAGGCGGGCAACGACAGAAATTTAGAACCATTATTGTTTGCAGACCCGGCAGATAACCCTGGAGGTGGAGGTCGCGGTAACACAACTTTTATATTGAAAGCATTTTTAGAGGCTGGGGTAGAAAATTGTGTTCTTGCCGTCTTCTTCGACCCATTCGCTGTGCAAGCTGCATTCGCATCAGGGGTTGGTTCCACAATTAATGTTACTCTAAATGAACATGAGGGCAATAAATTTTCAGAACCATTAGAAGTAGAAGCGCGTGTGGAATCCCTGCACGATGGCAAATTCCAGGGCTTTTATGGGATGGTTGCAGGAACAACTGCTGATACTGGACATACAGCTGTCTTGGATTTGGGGGGAGTCAAAGTCATATGTATAAGTAAAAGACAACAATGTAGGTCTGCTGATTTTATTTCAGCCTTTGGTATAAACCCAACCGACTGTAGATCAATTGTAGTTAAATCGAGAGGGCATTTTCGGGCAGGGTTTAATCATATTTTTAAGCCGCGCCAAATTATAGAAATCGATGTTCCAGGCTTGACTTCTCCTAACTTGAACACCTTTGACTGGAAATATTTACCTCGCCCTGTTTTTCCACTGGATAATGAAACGAATTGGAGTTACCACGAAGCTTGAGTGAGCGCACTCAAAATATTGTAAATATTAAGGTTTATTCATTTGTTATAATGATAATTAAGGTTAGTATAATTTATTAATGGTTAATTGTTTTTAAATAATTACCCTTTTGGTTACATGTACTATTGGAGTTTTGGAATGGATCGAGATTTTACTGCCCGTAGTAACCATGACATGGGCGGCATGATGGCTGGTACGATAAATAAAGATAATCACAACTACGTACTTTGGGAAAAAAGAGTTGATGCCATGATGATGTTATTATCTAACGATCTTGGAATACTCACAGTTGATCAATTGCGGAAAGGCATAGAATCTTTACCCCCTGACGCATATGATAAGATGACTTACTACGAGCGATGGATGGCATCTATCGCCAATTCACTCTTGGAATCAGGAGTGTTAACGACAGAAGAATTAGGTGTTAAAATGAAAGAGATAGAGCTCAAAAGCAATAAAAGTGAGAAAAGTTCGTGATGAGGCGGTTTGATGAAGGCAGCATGGTGAAAGTTAGGTCTTACTTTCCGCCAAGCCCACCAGCACACTGCAGAACGCCGTTTTACATAAGGGGTTGTGTTGGAAAAATAGAGAGGGTGTGTGGGGTATTCGATAATCCAGAAGAATTAGCATTTGGGCGCGTTGGAGTTGATAAAAAGACTTTGTATAGAGTCAGGTTTTTTCAGCATGATGTTTGGCCTGATTACAAAGGCTCGAGAACCGACAAGATAGATATTGAATTGTATGATTTTTGGCTTGAAAAAATAGAGGGGGATCAAAAATAATGGGAGACGGAAAAAATGACCATGACCATGACCATGACCATGA
>MDSX01101101.1_pt1 | contig 12349 bp, 5 predicted proteins | sample 811141 | NCBI WGS metagenome assembly MDSX01 (sample SAMN05326642, study PRJNA326480) | marine metagenome | isolation source: seawater | place: Atlantic Ocean: South East | collected 2010
GATCATCATCACGCCCCCGCCGGGAGAAGAAGGACTTGGCGAAGACGTTTCAATGACGGCTCCGGTCAATCAATCCCTCCATCTTGCCGGAAACACCCTTTCCATCGAGGGAACGACGGACACGAGTGAGAACGACTACATGGAAGTTCAAGTGAAGCTTGAACAGTTCTACGAAGACGGTGAAAGTGACGAATTGACCAATTGGTTGAGCGCTGATGGCACAACCGAAGATTGGTACTTTGACATCACCGTCGACGACGATTGGGTGGATGCGGATGAAGCCTACACGCTCATCTATGCACGCGCCCTGACCGAAGGTGGAGAAGCATCGGTCCTTGACGTTCGCATCGTGCAATTTGCCCGCATCTCCATTTCATTGAGTGAACCTCCTCTCGGAACTGCTTTGGTCGGTTCAGTTGACTTCTCAGGAACCGTTGAGGGAACAGAACATGACCGTGTGGAATACAAGATTGACGGCCAGGACTGGCAACTTGGTGATGATTTGGATGAACAAGAGGAAGGCGTTCAGGAATGGTCGTTTTCATGGGATTCTACCCAAGTTGGCGACGGTTCTCACCGGATCAGCGTTCGGATGGTCAACGCGACTGGAGTGACCAGCGACGTCCTGAAACGCACGTACGAAGTGGACAATTTACCGGCAGCCCCCAACTTCGCTTTCACCGGTACGGTTGGCGTGTATGATGGCGGTTTACCGGTCAACGATGCCGTTGCAGGGACCGTGTTGGAAGTTCGCTTCGGACTCCGCAACATCGGAGATTTGGATGCGAACGAAGTTTACCTGACCTTGGAGGGCGAGGGCGGTGACTCCAGCACGTACCCTTCCGAAGGCAAAGTGTCATCGCTCACTCAGGGTGAAAGCGTTCAAGTCACACTCTACTGGTGGGCGACGGTGGCAGGAACACACGATGTGACCCTTTCTCTTGACCCCACACAACTTTACGAAGACCCCGACCGAAGCGACAACACCTACACCTTCAGTTTCACCGTGGATGAACGCCCGGTTGAACCGATGCTTCGCTTCCTCCCTGGCTCTTCTCGGACGGTTCCCGATGTTCCGGTCCCCGGGGCTCCTTACGATATCCGACTCCGCGTTGACAACCTCGGTCAGACCGATGCCAGCAACCTCAACCTTGGTTTGGAGCGCTGGCTTGACGACCAAGGCTGGATGCGATTGAAGGACGAATCCTTGTCGCTTGTCCCCGGCTCAAGCACCACCTCTGGATACACCTATGCTCAATTCGAAGATGTTCACAATGAACCTGGAGTCGTTTCCTACCGTGCCGTGCTCAGCGGAACGGGCGTGGAGCTTGAACACAAGGAGTTGCGGTTCAACGTGACCGTCGCTGAACTGCAGGCTGGACCGAGGGTGGGCTTGACCCTCTCCTCGGGAGAGGTTGCGGTGGATTTCATCGGTTTGGACGATGGTGCTTTGCTGTTCACCACCATCAACGGCGAACTCCACGCTCGGACCATTACCTCCACCTTGTCCATGGTTGGAGGGGTGGTATTGGAAGAGAATTGGGGCGGTGAACTCGCCGTCTACCAGCGGGACGATGGGCTCGTTCAAGTCGCTTGGACGCGTCGCTCACTCAGCCTTGAGGGCTACATTCTCACCGACATTGCCATGACTTCGATTTCCGCCGCTGGCAAAACCACACCGAAGCATTACCACATGCCGGCTTTGAAGTTCTCTGAGGGGTCTTACTACGGGTTTGCCTTTGACCAATACGACGGGACCATGGTCCTTGCAGGCTACCATCGAGACCTTTCCACCGGCGGGTCTTGGCAGGATGTGACCTCCCTTTTCGTCATTTCTTCCACCTCTCCCGATCGGGGCGCATCATGGTCGAGCCCAATTACGGTGCTGTCCGACATTGACATACGACCCGGCGATGTCCAACCCCTCGGCGTTGGGCTTGGGGAGGAATACCTCCACCTGCTGTACCAGGAATATCGAGAAGACGTCTCCGGTGTCAAACGGGTCGGCCTCATGTACACCCACGGTTCCTACACCACGCCATCGTGGAGTTTCCAATACTCGGTCGGTGATGATGCTCGAACACCTCAGTTGGACGTCATGGTTGAGGACGGCGAAGACCGATTGGTAGGGGCATGGATCGAAGGCCAAGGCAAGGTCGCCAACGTCGTGGTATCCAACACCAACGCAGTATGGGCAGGTCAAGACAACGTTCGCACGCTGGCTCCAGGAGCAACACAGGTGTCCTTTGTGCCTCGTCATGACGGCCTCTATTTGTACCACGATGAGATTAATCTGAACGGCCCAGTGTACCGTTTGGGATTGGTCGCTGATTCGGAAGGATTGCCACTCAGCGGGCTTTCAAACATGCTCGAACAGGGTTTCTTGTTCGGTGTTGGTGTGATGGAAGATGACACCATCGTTTGCTCCATCACACCCGGTGGTTCACTCAGTTTGAGCAAGATCGCTTCGCTTTCTGGGTCCAATACAGCAGTCGCCTCTCCTGGTCTCCTCGAGACGCTTCTCGACTACCTTCCGGGTGAATCCAGAGAGGTGAAAATGCGCCTCATCGGGATTGGAGTTGGGTTGTTGTTCCTGTTCTTGGCTTCAATTGCCGTGGTCGTACGCCGCTCTCGAAGCGAAGTGGAAGAACTCCTCGATGAGATGGAGGACGACGAAGGCGAGGCTTTGGAGGTCATGATCAATCCCGAAGCAGATGAAGGACCTCTTCTCATGGTGGTGGACGACGAAGAAGAACTCACCATTCAGGCCCCGGTTGCCGTGATGGACGATGAGGAAGAAACCCTAGCAAGCGAACTGGAGAAGAAACTCGAGGACGGTGAGGGCAACGCTCGGTTGGAGCGCCGCATGAAGCGAAAGCAACAGCGTGAAATGGCTGCCATCCTTGAACAAGGACTTCCACCCATGCCCGGTGCACTGCCCCCACTTCCGCTCCCCACCCTCGATGGCGACGCACCTTTGCCGGCTCCCTTGCCAGCACCGGCTTTGCCGCTGCCCGACCTCAAACGGGAGGTCTCCTGTTCCTCATGCGAAGCAACCTTCAGTGTCAAGGATTTGATGTTGAAGCGTACAAACTGTCCTGTTTGTGGCGTTGTCATTGATTTGTGAGGGGTTTTCATGTGCGGCATTTTTGGATACCTTGGCCATCAAGAAGCACTTCCAATTTTGGTTGAAGGTCTTCGCCGTCTTGAATACCGCGGCTATGATTCAACGGGTGTTGCTGTTGACGACGGAAGCAGCATTCAAACCTACAAAACCGTTGGAAGGGTCGCTGACTTGAAGGCCGTCTTGCCAGCCGAAGTTCGAGGTTCACTCGGCATTGCCCACACCCGCTGGGCCACCCACGGTGGCGTCACTGAGGCGAATACTCACCCGCATGCCTCCCATGACGGTGCGATTCATCTCGTTCACAACGGCATCATTGAGAACTTCCAACAACTTCGTCGAGGCCTTGCAGCCCGGGGCATTGAATGCGTGAGTGAGACCGATTCGGAAGTGCTGGTCCAAATGATGGCGCTCGAACTCGAGCAGGGTGCTACCCCGCTCAAATCGGTTCAGGCCACCCTCCGTCGCCTACGAGGTACCTGGGGTCTGTGCATTATGTTTCGAGACCATGACATGTTGATTTGCGCTCGCAACGGCTCCCCCCTCATCATTGGCCAGGGTGATGGCGAAACCTTCGTTTCAAGCGACCCCCATCCACTGACCACCCACACCCAACGCGTGGTGTACCTCGAAGACGGTGATGTTGCCGTCATCAACCCTGATGCGTTTACCATCACCTCCATGAAAGGCCGAGAGGTTGAACCAAACATCACGGTTCTTGAGAACGCGTGGGGCGAAGCGGAATTGGGCGATGCACCTCACTACATGTACAAAGAAATCTACGAACAACCCGATGCCCTTCGCCAATGCATTGCAGGCCGTGTCGACCGAGAGATGGGAACCGGGCGTTTGGGCGGGATGGGGCTGGACCATTCCACCCTCGTGCAGGCCCCCCATGTTCGACTTTTGGGCTGTGGTACGGCTGCCTATGCTGCAGAAATTGGGCAGATGTTGATCGAAAAAATGGGTCGCATTCCGGCCGTATCCCACATCTCCAGTGAATTCAGAAACAACGATGCGGTCATCAACCCCAAGGCGCTTTACCTTGCTGTTTCTCAATCCGGTGAAACGGCGGACACCATCTCAGCGGTCAAAGAAATCAAACTGAAAGGCGGAAAAGTGTTTGGTGTCGTCAACGTTGTTGGGTCAACCATTGCTCGCCTTTGTGGCCAGGGCGTTTACATCCACTCCGGTCCCGAACAGTCCGTTGCTTCCACCAAGGCCTTCACCAACATGGTGGCTGCGTTGACCATTTTTGCAACGCAGCTCGGACGAACCCGGCATCTCTCGAAAGAAGACGGACGGGACCTCATTCACCATCTCCAACAGGCTCCTCATTTGATGGAGACTTACTTTGAAGACCCGGGTCCAATCTCCGATGCGGTGGATTTGCTTTGCGAAGCGAGTTCGGTGCTTTTCCTTGGCCGGGGGCTTTCAGCTACGGTGGCGAAAGAGGGGGCCCTCAAGCTCATGGAACTGGCCTACATACCGTGCTTGGCCTACCCTGCCGGGGAAATGAAGCACGGCCCCATCGCCTTGTTGGAAGAAGGAAGTCCAGTGGTTATCATCGCCCCAAACGACCATCTCAAGGAAAAGACCCTTTCAGCCCTTCATGAGGTCAAGGCTCGGGGTGCGAAGGTTATCCTTATCCACGAGAAAGGGGATTCAATCGCTTCAGAAGGTGACATCTCCATCGGCGTTCCTGCGATTCATCCTTGGTTGACCCCGCTGCTCACGGTTGTGCCCCTTCAATTGATGGCGTACGAAACGGCCCTGCGACTTGGCCGTGACGTGGACCGCCCCCGCAACCTTGCAAAGTCAGTGACCGTTGAGTGAACTCAAAGGATGGTAAAGCGCTGCTCGCTCTCCTTCCAGTTGAAGGGCTTGTAGCCAAGGAGGTGGTTGGTATGTCGCATTTTCACGATCCCCAATTTACGGGCGACATCATCGCCATGCCGCTCCATGACCAGGTGCATCACGCCGTCTGAAAGGTAGTCTTCAACACCATATTCGCCAAATTGCTTGTGGTCTTCTCCGGTCATTTCGCAGATGAAGAATGAGGTCAGTTCAAGACGACGCACGGCTTCAAACAGACGGAAGATTTCATCCCGCGGGTTCTCCATTTTGGTCAAGGTGAAAAAGGCGCCAAGCGAGTCAAAAACCAACAACTCGAAACCAATGGATTGCCGGTAGGAGGTCAGTTGCTTGATGAGTTGGCCCATCCAATCCACACGGTTGCTCATTCCTTGCTCGTCAAGTTGAACCCGAAGGTCGGCCAGGTCGATGATGGCGATTCGGTTTCGAACACGTGGGTCGTCAACGTTCATCCCCATGTTGGCCATGTGGGAGCGAAGCGAATCCTTGCCTTGTTCGAGCGTGACGTAAATGCCACTGGTCTCGCCGTAAAGAACGGCATTGTAGAGCATGGAGAAGGTCAGGCTTGATTTCATCGCACCCGATGCACCAGCAACAATGCTGATGTGGCCTTGTGGGATGCCGCCTTGCATTTTTTCATCAAGTCCTTCAATGTGGGTCGGGATTCGCTCAATCTCGGACATACGGCTCGCTTGGTGGGTTGCACTTGGGATTCTTCAATATCACCCACGCATTTGATGGGAATCTCCAAGGTCTTCGTCATGGTGTTGGCAACATGGACGTGTGGTTGGCTTCCAATTCAACCCGTCGACATGCGCTGTTGGTGCCCCTTTTTCCATCGCTGCATCACCAAGGTTTGGAAGGCGTTGATGAAACACCTCCCCACGGAACCGTGGAACACCAAGTTCGCACCATCTGTCAGCGCAAGGCAGCAGCGCTTCCTTCAAGCGACCATTCGGTTATCATCGTCGCCGACACCATGTTGAGCGACCCAGATGACCATTCGTTGAGCATGGGAAAACCCCTGGACCTCGCTCATGCGGCCACGATGCTTCATCGATTAGCGGGTCGGTTCCACCAAGTTTGGACCGCGACGTCGGTGCGATGGAATGGCTCTTGGCATCATTGGTGTGAATCGGCCGTCGTTTCAATCCCGGAGTTAACCACAGAACAACTTCAAGACCTTCTTATCTCGAAATCCTGGGAGGGGAAAGCGGGTGGCTACGATTTGGCGGGCCCCATGGGTGCTTACGCCCGTTTGGTTGAGGGAGCTGAAAGCACCGTGTTGGGTTTGGCTGGTGAAGCCATGCAATTCCTCGAGGTTTTGGCCTCGACCCGTTAAGGTTCACAACAGGGGCGTAAGCCCTAACTCGTGTTTTTCCATGTCGACCACGACATTTTGTCCGGGAATCATCAACAATTTATCTTCAGCGTCAAGGGAAAAAACACTCACACGTGCTTGGTCGGCCATGTGCTTGATCTCTCGCCGACACGCCATCTGATGGCTTTCCATGTGGACGAGTGAACGAAGGTCAACGATGGCGGTGTCGCCTTGCATCACGCGTTCCAACATGGCAGAGGTTGGAATGCGCTTCATCACGTCAGGCGCAATGTAGCGAAGCGCTTTGTTGGGTGGGGGTTGGAGGCGCTGAACCACCATCCCGAGGTCGTGAAAAGCCTCTCCGTCGGGGGTTACCGGTCCATTCCACCCCAACGGCGGTGTTCGAAGTGGACCGACATCAACGGGGTTGGGGGCAGGCGTTTCCACGGCATCTGGTTGAGCAGGTGTTTGCTCGAGCGTGGGCTTCGCTTCGTTGCTGGAGAGCGAGACGGGCTCTTGCGGTGCTTGCGCAGGAGGTGGTCGTTGGTCGGCGGTGCCACCCTCAGGGTCTGGGAGACCGAAAAATTGCCACAAGCTTCCCATGGTTGGTTCCTCAGAAGTCCAAGTCGTCGAGTAACGACTGCAACTCTGTGGAGGCAGGGGTTGGTGGAGTTTGTGAAACTATGGGTTGAACCGGTGCAGGAGCGGCCTGATTGGCGGCCAGCCACTGTTCGCCGTAGTAGTTCCATTGTTCCATCGTCCACCCTTCTGGAAGTCCAGTGGCAGGTAGGGGTGGGCCGGTGTTGACCGCAGCAGTTTGTTCCATTGGGGCGGCGTAGCCGGCTGCAGCCGCAGGTTCCGGAGCGGCTTGTGTCGCCATGGGTTCTTGCTGGGCCGGTTGAGCGGCCGGTATCGCTTCCACTTGTTTTGGTGCAGCGGCGAATTGACTTTGTTCGTACATGCCGAAGTCTTCGGCTTCACCAGAGCCTCGACGAGTGAACAACAAGAACACGACCAATCCAACAATGATGATGCCCAAAAGGCCGATGACCGCTGCTGTTGTGGTGCCCACGGCGTTGGTGATGCTTTCAATCAGGCCATTGGGTGGTAGTTCAGTCACGACGACGGTCAGTTCCTTGGTGATGCTCTCGCCATCGTCGTCGGTCACGGTCAAGACCACGGTCCATGAGCCGGCTGGAAGGTTATCCATGGTCCATGTGGCTCCGGTGAAATCAACGTCTCCAGTTTTAGAGCCGTCCAAGTCGGTGTCGAGGTGGGAACTATCCCACTGATAAGCGAGGTTTTCAATGTCGTTGGTCGTATCGGTGATGAAATCACTTCCAATCAATGTGAGGTTGTCCCCTTCGGTCAGATTTGTGAACGCCATTTGGCTGTTGACCAACTCGCGTGGAGGGAGATTCAACACGCTCACGTTCATGCTTTGTTGGGCCGTTGCGCCGTCGTCGTCCGTCACCGTGACGGTGATCATTTGAACGCCCTTGGTCGTCCATGTCGGGTTGATGGTCGTTCCTGACAGTTCACAATCGTTGTCGGCAATTCCATCGTTGTCTCCGTCAAGGTTGGCATCCAAATCCCAACAAATCTCTAGACTTTCTACGTCGGAAGGGGTGTCGGAAGCGACGACGCTCAAATTCAGCATGTCTCCTTCAATCACGGGCGTGTTTCCAGGGAGTCCTTCGACGGTTGGAGCAACGTTGTGAATCATCACCATGGCTTGGCGAAGGTCGGATGTGGCCCCGTCAGCATCGATGGCTCGAACCTGAATGATGTGCTCTCCGGAGGTGTTCCATGACACGGCTTCTGACGATGAAACACCGATGCTTGAAACGGTCCAGTTCTCGTCGTTCAAGGAGGGGTGCCATTCGATGATGACGGTGCCTTCATCGTTGGCGGAATCACTGGCTGTAGCGCGTAAAAGCGCCACTTCGTCTTCGTCGAGGTGCCATGTTCCGTTTTCATCCGGCATGACCTCTTGTCCACCTTTGAGCAGTGAAGGAGCAGAGATGGTTGGGGGGATGTTGAGTACCAAGATCTCTGCAGTGATGGTTGTTGCTTCTCCATCGTCATCTCGTCCTTCGGCGGTGACAGAAATCATTCCTTCTTCGGTTGGTGTAAAGGTGCAGTTTTTGTCCGACGTGGGGCTGTCGTTGATGTTCCCGCAGTCCGTCCATTCTGGCCAATATACCTTGACAATCTGGCCTACAGGGGCGACGGTGTCAATATCGCTCATGTTGAATACTTCAATTGTAACTGGAGACTCTACAGCCACAGATTCGGGGTAAGTAATCTCAAATTTCGGTGCTTGGTTGAGGATTGTCACATCGACCTGCAACTCATCCGTGTCAAGCTCCTCGTCAATCGCCAGAACGGTGACGCTCCAAGTTCCGCTGTTTGACCAATTCCATTGGGTCCAACAATCCGGCGCTTCAATGACATCGATGAGACCTGCTCGTGACTCAATCTCAAATCGGCAATCAACATCTCCACCATCGAGATCAAAGCTCTCTGTGGCGTTCAAGGTGACGTTCTCAAAGGTGTATTTCCCTTCATCAACCTGCAAATCGGCGGTGGGGGCACGGCCGATGAAGATGGATAGCGATGCAGCGTTGTTGCTTCGGTTGGCATCGGCGGTGACGTTCTCGTCGGGATCAACGGTGAACGACAAGTCAGCGATGCCAATGGCCATGTCGGCGGGAACCGACCAATCCACTTCCAACCGTTCTTCAGCATAGGGTGCAATCGCTGGCAGTGCACCCCGGGTCACTGTCCCATCCGGTGTTTCAATTTCCATGAAGGTGGAGGGTGCTGTGAGCACACCGCGGTTTTGAGCGGGAAGGGAGAAACTGAGGACGTCGCCGGGAAGAGCATTGTAGCCAATGGAGGCACTGAGCGTTGTCGTGCTGCCGTTTCGCGTTCGCTCAACGATTACTGAACTCGCCTGAGCGACAAGGTCCACGCCAACGACGCTCAAATCTTGGACCACCGTGGTGACTCCAACCAATCGGCCAATCGGGTCGTAGACAATGACGCCATTGCTGGTGTAGTCATCGCGTGTTATCGTATCATCGACCTCATCGGAGACGTTCAGAGCCACTTGGGCCTGGCCGTTGTTGTCGGTTGTTGGATTGGCGATGGTGTCCGCTATTTCGTAGCGGAGTTGTAGGTTGGTGTTCTTCATGGGTATGCTTGGTGAACCTGCTACGCTGTATTCGATGGAAATCTGCTCAATGGCATTGGGTAAGGTCGCCGTGGTGGCGGTGCTCACGTGGATTTGTGTGTTGCGTCCCCCAGGTGAGGAGGATGGATTGACGCTGTTGGAATCCACTGGAGAGTAGGTTTTCAAAAGCCAATCAATGGTAAATCCAGCCGAATTCGATATTCGAATCCATGAATTGAATCGAACGTCAGGACAGTACCAGTTGAATCCAGCACTTACACCGGTTGCGTTCCACTCGTTGATTTTGTATGAATCGTCACATCCTCCGTACTTGATGTTGAGGTTATCCTCGGTTGGAATGCCTTCTGCTGTGACTTGCCACGAAGTGTTTTCAGCGCCGTTGGTGTCAAATTCAGTTGGATCGAAATAATCCGAAGAGCCACTCACGCTGGTTCCGGACATGAAAGGCATGTACCATTGGTCCCCTGTTCGCATTGGGAAATCGTACTTTTCCTTCGGAGGGTTGTAATAGGTGTCGAACGAAATTGTCGCAAGGTTTTGCGACAAAAATCCTAGATTGAGCGGTGCAAAGTTGACGTCAAGTTCGAATTCTGAATTGATCACAGCAAGGTCTCGAACACGAATGATGTCTTCTCCCGTGTATTCAATGTTGAGCCTCCCGGTAATTCCTTCAAGCGTTGCTCCACTGTTTCCTGAGGAAAATTCTCCCTCGATTTTCATCTTGTACGCTAACGTTTGAATCCCGTTAACCGTGATGAAGAACATGTCTTCAATTTCGTAATCCGTGTCTCCAGTTAGGGTGTTTAAACTTGCTGAAACATTGGCTTGCGCAAGGAGTTGGGCGACATCAAACCGAGTTTCATAGACCCATTCGTCGCCAATTCTCCAACTGGGGACATCCACGGCCCCGTTCGCACCCTGAGAACGCTGTTGAGTTGGCGTTTCATCAAGCTGAATTGATGATTCTACAACGCCCAAGCCCAGCGAGGTGAGGAAGAGGGCGACGAGGAAGGTGGCTTGGCATGTCCGTCCGAACATAAAACGAGGTGGGAGTTCTGATACAAAAGAGGATGTCCTTTTTGACTTCCAATTCACTCTTGGGATTCAAGCCACTGTTCTCCATAGTGTTCCCATTGTTCCATGGTCCATCCTTCGGGCAGACCGGTTGGGGGCAAGGGTGGTCCGTTGTGAGCAATGGCGCCGTTTGGCGCTTGTTGAAGCGCATCTTGGAAGAGGTATTGAGGGGGTGGGCCCTCAGGACGCTTTTGCTTCATCTTTTCCTCTCGTTCGGCGAAGAGATTGCCCGTGAGGGACTCGGTAACCTCATCCCACGTGTCCGTGGAAGTTTCTTGACGACGTCGTCTCGAGAAGAGCATCACAAGGAGTAACATCACGGCCAAGAGGCTGAGTTGAGCGACTGGATTGGCTTCTTCACCCACCAGAGCAGAACCGAGGTTTTCCAGCGCTGTCCGGTCCGCAGGGAGCACGGCAAAGGTTACCACTTTCGTCCCAGGCCGTTCTGGGTCTTCATCCCACGCCATGACTTTGACCGATTGCAGGCCGTCCCGCTTGAAGGTCCATGTCACGGTTTTACCGATCAAGTCGGCGTCGTTGTCAGGTATGCCGTCTTCGTTGCTGTCGACCGTCACGTCAATGTCCCATGCCACGGTAAGGTCTTGGATGTCGTTGAGGGCATCGGAGGTGCTGCTGGCGTCCATGATGCAGGCTTCGTAAGCCACGCATGCGAAGGGAGCAGTCTGAACGATGGGCGGCGTGTTCAAGACCAGCACTTCCAGCACTTCACTGGCGTGGGCACCGTCGTTGTCGGTGACGTGGTACACAAGTTTGTGCGTGCCGCTTCTGTTCCACGAAACGGTCAGGTTGTCACCGATGACATCGCAGTCATCGTCGGCACTTCCGAGGTCGTCGGAGTCCATGCTGGGGTCGATGTCCCAACACCGAACAAGGGTGTCAAGGTCGGAAGGCGTGTCGGTGGACGTTCCAGAAACGCTGACCGTTTGGCCTTCGGCAACGGGGAGCACGGAAGGAATTGGTTCAATGGTTGGTGGGGCATTTTGTACGCTAACCCATCGTTCTTCCACGCCACTTGATGCGCCGTCAGAGTCGGTGACCTCAAGGCGCATCTTGTGCAAACCCGCTTCAAGCCATACCATTTCAAATTCAGAAGTGCGACCGTCAAAGACTCGGATCAAGGAAGGTTGAGCATCATCGGGCCACCAGGTGTGCGTGAGGTCATCGATGTCGTCGACGGAATCTTGGGCTTGGCCTTTGACGGTTACCGCTTGGTCTTCTTCCACGTGCCATGTGTCTTGTGCGTCCATGACAATCGGACCTTCGTCGTCAATCATTTGGACGTTGATGCTGTGCGGTTGGATGTTGGTGAATTTGACATCAAAGGTAGCGGTGGCGGTTGAACGGTCGTCGTCGGTGCCAACGGCGGTGAAGGTCTTCCACCCTTCGGTGGTGGCGGTGGTGGTGCAAACACGTGTGTAGTAGCCTTCCTTGCAATTCGCCCCCGGCCAGTATATGTCGACCACTCCGGGCCAAACTTCCTCTGAGTCCGAGTCGTTGGCGTAGGCATAGAGCGTGATGGGGTATTCCACTTTGGCTTCCGTTCGTTGACTTCTGACTTCGATTTTTGGAGCACGATTTTCCACGGATACGTTGAGAATCAAAACGGTTTCATCCCGTTCCTCGTCCTCAACGGTGATTTCAACAGGATAAATGCCATCGTCAATCCAGGTGTAATTGAGAAGACAGGATGGGGAAATGACCCGTTCGTAAGACCAGGTCCGCGTCCCATCGTCGA
>MDSX01051858.1_pt1 | contig 12347 bp, 12 predicted proteins | sample 811141 | NCBI WGS metagenome assembly MDSX01 (sample SAMN05326642, study PRJNA326480) | marine metagenome | isolation source: seawater | place: Atlantic Ocean: South East | collected 2010
TTGCAATTCTAATATCGCATGACAAAGCTAGTTCACTACCACCGCCTAATGCATATCCATCAATTAGAGCAATTGTTGGCTTTCTTAATTTCCAAACGGCTTCCCAAACATTTTCTTCAAATTCTGGACGAATGGCGATACTATCTTTCCCAACAAATTCACTTACATCAGCCCCAGCAACAAAAGCATGAGGTTTCTGTCGTTTTCCTTCTGGAGGAGGTAATGGAGATGCACCACGGAAAATTACTACCAAAACTTCGTCAGATTCTTGTGCCCAAGCACAAAGTGATTTGATTGCCTCTTTCACATCTATGTTTAATGCGTTTAATTTCTCAGGTCTGTTTATTGTTGCAGTGATAATAACTCCATTTTCAGTTGAGCATTCTTCGATAGTAAGTTCTTCCACATCAGGACGTTCGGCCATGTGCCTTCGACATGAGTTCGATACATAGCATCATTGATGAAAATTCAGAATTTATTGGTCTGAATTTGGAGGGGGGGGAAGTCCACCAATTTCTCCAGGTAAAGGTGGAGGTGGAAGGTCACCAATTACTCCGGGTAAAGGAGGAGGAGGCAATCCTGCAAGATCAGGAAGAGGTTCTGACTCGCTTTCAGCAGCTCTTAATCCTACATCTAATGGTACCCGAAGTCGTAGAATCTTATTTTCATCAATACGAATCAATACTCTTCCATATGGATGCCCAGGGGTTGGATTTTCAGGTTCATCAAAAACTTGAATTTCATTAGATTGTTGAAGAATTTTCTGAAGTTCTTCTCTAGAATCTGCATCATATCTAGATCTCAATGAATCTCCTCTAATTTTGGCCAATTGCTTCCTTCTACGCTTTTCAATTCCTTCACGGATTTCTTTTTGAGATTCTCTTCGACTTAAAACCACACTATCTATCTCGGTTTCTAACATCGATTGAGCATCTACTTCAACAACGTATTCTTTTGCTTCGACAATATCATCATCCAAGGCTTCAACTTCGATAATATCTTCGTTATCTACAGCTTCAACTACTGGCGTAACTACATCTACTCCTCGTTTTCTACTTACCGGAATAATAATTTCTTCTTCCTCAATTTCTTCTTCTGCGTTAATTGAAGTTGTTTTTTTCTTCTTTTTTACTGGAGGGGCTGGTTCACCTCCTGTAAACATTAGATATGCTAGGAGGATCAAAAGTCCGCCTGCTGCTCCGAATTCTCCATTCTCTGACAAGCTCCCTCTAAGTGTCAAGAAACCTGCTCCGCCAATGAAGAGCACCATCCAGAGCATTAGTCTAGAGAAACCCGCCACTGTGTCTCCTCCTTTGCCTACGACCCGCTGCATTGGTTTGAGGTTGGCGATTGATTTCTCTCATGTAAATATGCTCTTAGAGATTCTATGGCCTTTCCACGATGTGAAAATTTTTGTTTTTCTTTGCTATTCATTTCAGCAAACGTTCTACCGTTTCCTTCATTTGGAATAAAAATAGGATCATATCCAAATCCGTTTGTTCCTAGAGCTATTTCTGAAACTCGTCCCTTACATTCACCTTCAAAGAAAAATTCTTCCCCATCAAGATGAATTCCTATCACACATTTGAAACAAGCATCACGATTTTTTATGCCTGTTAAGGTTTTTATTATTCCCTCTATTCCTAATGTCTTGTGAATATATGATGAATATACTCCTGGAAAACCGTCGAATTCTTCGATAAAAAAACCAGCATCTTCTACCATTACTCCCAATTTATTCGATGTATTTTTTACAATTGTAACTGCCTTTCTTAATTTATCCTTAGCAACATGTCGAAGTTCAGATGATTGTATTTCTTCAATTTCTGGAAATTCTTCGTTAAAATGAAATGATTCTATATTCAATCCAAATGGATTTAATGCTAATTTAGCCTCATTTAACTTGCCTGAGTTTGATGTAACAAAAAGAATGGTAGTTTTTTCATCCATGATATCTAACTCTCCCTTGGATTTCTTGATATCTTGAAATAACATCCTCAATTCTTACTCCATTTTTTTCTCCATCTGTGTAGCCATTAAGTACGAATCTCATAGCATCAGAATGTTTAGGATGACTTGCTGACAAACATTCCGATAAGACTTGAAGATCTTGTCCCAGAGATTCGATTTCAGGAGATAACCTGCCTAATCCAAAGTCAATAATTTGTATAAAATTAGAATTATCAAAGAGCAAATTATGTGTAGTAAGATCTCCATGAGATACCCCAAAAGAATGTATTTTACGGATTAATTTTCCACTTGAATACATTATCGACGAGACCAACTCAGGATCGTTTGAACTTCTAAGAATCTCAAATAATGGTACTCCAGGTAATCTAGTCATTACAATAGTGGCATTTTTTTCATCAAAATCTAGTAAATTAGGAATGGGTAGTTCAGAATTAGAAAGATGAATTAGAATTCTTGCTTCCGCGAATAATCGTCGTTTTGTTAACGATTGATCTAGGCTTGGATGTCTATATCCCTTTGGACGACGAATTTTCATTACAGCATCAGTTCCAAACCACCTTCCGCTAATTGTTCTAGCTTCTGCACCATCATGGAGTACGACTTCCTCAACCCATGGAGAGGTGCCATCCATGTTTGCACGGAGAGGAAGATGGATTCAAATGCACCGGGCGTAAGGGCTGTTTGCCCATGTCTCTTGGACTACCACTCGCCTCATGTTCGATCGATGATGCTGTTAGCGATAATGAGTATAGAGAGAGGATTCAAAAAGCGAAGCAAGAATTAGGAGATAGGGTGATGATTTTAGGCCATCATTACCAACGAGACTCTATTGTAGAACATGCTGATGCAACTGGTGATTCTTTCAGATTATCTAGGATGGCTGCAGATAGTACCGCAGAACACATAGTTTTCTGCGGTGTTCATTTTATGGCAGAGAGTGCAGATATTCTTACTAATGATCAACAGATTGTTTCAATGCCAACAACAAGAGCAGGTTGTTCAATGGCAGATATGGCCAATGTGCCCGATGTTGAGGAATGTTGGCACATTTTACTTGAAGAGCTTGATTTACAAGATCCGTTACTAAGAGAGAATCCTGATGAAATTGCAAACCAAGAAGATAATTTTCTTGTTCCTGTGACTTATATGAATAGTTCTGCAGCACTCAAAGCATTTGTTGGAAGACATGGGGGAATTGTTTGTACATCTACCAATGCAAAGGGAGTTTTGGAATGGGCTCTATCGAGAGCAGGAGGATTAGGTAAAGTGCTATTCTTCCCGGATCAACATCTAGGAAGAAATACAGCATTCAAGATGGGGTTCAAATCAGAAGATATGGTCGTTTGGGATCCTAGGGAAATCCCTGACACTAGTGAAATTTCTACTGCTAGGTTTGTTCTATGGCATGGTTATTGCTCTGTCCATCAACGATTTACTGTCTCCCAAATTGAAAATTTGAGAGAATTATATCCCGATGCTATGATTGTAGTTCATCCAGAGTGTGATCGTAAAGTCGTACAAGCAGCTGATGCAGATGGTTCTACAGATTTTATTCGACGTTATTGTGAGGAAGCACCTTCAGGATCCATTATCGGAGTAGGCACTGAAATTAATCTTGTTCAACGACTGAATTCAAAATATCCAGATAAGGAAATTCTTTGTTTAGATGATTCAGTTTGTCCTTGTTCAACAATGTACATGATTCATCCAAGATTCTTAGCAGAACAACTTGAATCGATAATTAATGGAGATGAGAGAAATATCATTGCTATCGATAAACAAACATCTTACGATGCGATAAAGGCTCTAAACAGAATGCTAGAAGTTTGACTTAGTGGAGTTCGCCAGTACCTTGGTCTCGAAGTCTCCACACGCATATATCGTATCGGCCTGATAGGGCTCCTCCTCTCTTTGTGGTAGATACCTTCTCAATATCCTTATCTTTGGATAATACATTTCCTAGTTGCTGAGGTGTAGTCCCATGCCTAGTGGTTGTATTTACATGTTCTAGAATTTCAGTAGTATTTGCTTCTCCCTTTTCAGCTAAAAATCTCTTTATTCGTTCTCTTAATCTTGTTGTTCTCATTGTTCTCCTCTCCTATTTTTCATCCAATCGACTGTTGCCCACTCACAAATTTTGTATCCTGAAGAAAGCACACCACTTCGTCGTACTAAATCTACTCGAACAACATGAGCATCTGATTTCAGTAGTTTTTCGATTTGCTCGATACTAGTTCCATCCATGTTAGCTCTGGCATGTTCTACGATTTCTGCGGTATTACGCGGGCGTGACTGGAGGTAAGATCTGATGAGATGTCGCAAATTTTCGCTCATCATTTTCACCTCCTATTCTCCTTTCTTTCCTTTGCTGTTGCATCGGCGGCCGATGTTGGGGGGAGAGTCGGGGGGGTTATCAAATGACCGCCGTTCTTTCACAAATTTCGTTACACAATCTGTTAATAAATTACCATTTTTTTGAGAAGAAAATTGTAAATTGGTTATTTTTCACAGGATATTCTATCAACTATGTAACAAAATGTAACAAATATAATAATTTTAATTTAACAATATCAATATTGAAATAACTAGTGATATTATAGTAATTTCAAGGGGAGAGGAAAAATTGACAAATTCTTCACCCATTATTCGAAGAAAGGTTCGAGGACGCCACAGAAGAATTTTGCTTCTTACATTATCGGAAGGTTCCGGTACAGTATCATCAATCGCTTTGAAATCAGGTCTACGTGTCCCACATGTTTCTGTTGAATTGAAAAGAATGCGTGAAGATGGGTTAGTTATCTCGACAAGTATTTCTGGAACAAGAGGTGGAGTGCTAAGTCTGACTTCAAAGGGCTTCAAAATGCTTGAAATGGATGAATTATCCAGGATCCCTTTAGGACTTTTTAACCACATTGTTGATGAACAGTTTCAGATATTGGATATTCTGGGAAACTATGTTTTATTGATGATAACGCGGAAACCAACTTCTCCATTGATTTATCTTCCAACAATTGATGGTAGAAGAGTTCTAGCTGAAACAAGAGAAAGAAATCCTAGATACTATGATTTAGATTCATTTGAACGGATATCGATACCTGTACAGTCAGATCCTGGAAATATTGAATCTTGGGACAGATCTGGATTTGGATTGATACGTTCTAGATTGGTAGATGGTGATTCGGCTGATCGTCTTTCTATTGGTCGTTGGTTCCATTCCATTCCTGATTCAGAAAATATAGATCAATCAGATGAGTTTGGATCTGAATCTTGGCAAATTGGTTCAATTGGTAGAGGTGGTACTGAAGTTTTTGCTTCAGGTCCTGTAATTTGTACTTCTAATTCAAATGAAATTGCTGGACAATTAATGCAGAATTCAGATCAAGGATCAATTTTAATCGGTCGAGAATCGATAATAGCTACACAAACGGGCCCCATTCCAAGAATTGTATTGGAAGAATGGATTCAAATCATCCATCCTCGACTTCGTCAAGTAACTCGCCGTTCTAGACTTCAATTACTTCTTTCTTGGATTGATACAGGTAGGATTGGCCGTCCCTCTAGATTACCTGATATCACTATTAGACGATTTAGAGAAGATTGGGGAAATCGACAATTTCTTCAGTCTAATTCTCCTTTTCCTGCAACGATAGTTACTGATGGTCTCGGTCCAATGGCAATTAAAGCTCTAATATTGAGCATAATGAATCATCAATTTATTGAATGGGTTTCAATAGACTTACCAGAACCAATTGATGAGTCATTATCTAGACGCCTTTTTCGATTTGAACGAATACGTTTGTTAATTGCCCCATGGTCTTCAACTAATGATATTGGACTTTCAATTCTTCAGACTGACGAAATTCATGATTTACCCTTTCTTAGGTTTACAGAGTCAAATGGTCGTACTCTTCCAGTATATATTGGAGATACAAGAAAGAGAAAGACAGTACTACCTAAAGATTGGAAAATACCCACAAGTCCAGACGAATTGAAGACAATTTCTCAGAAATTTCATCTAATGGATTTACCTAATAAAGAATCTAATGAAAACGAATTATTCCTATATGCTTGTTCAGTTTTCCCAGAAGGAGATGAAGCTTTTTCTAATAGAATAGAATCAATTAATCCACTTATTTCTTGGATTTCATCATCAAATGATTCGAGAATTGATAGATGGATTAGAATTTGGGATCTTCTTCCATCAACATGGTCTAAACTAATTGATCCAAATGAGGCATCTTTGGATCGAATTGTAGATCTTTGGGACAAAGTACCCACTTCATGGATGGATAATTTCAACCAAAGTGTCTCTAATCGTATTATTTCTGATGAGAATTTGCGTTCAAACTTGAAGAAATTAACAATGTATGCAAATAATCCTGAAATTAGAGGTTGGGCTGCAGGAAGATTGCTTTCAATTGCCCATTGGTTGAATTCCAATGAGACCAGAGAATTAGTCAGATGGGCAATAAACAGTTGGATTGAAAATCCTCCTTTGAGGTGTGCCGATTCATTAGAGGGAGTTTTGTATTTATTGCAAAAACATCCTGATATTAGACAAGGAAATATTGATGACATTTCTGAACGGTTACGTCGTTTAGCTTGGTCTTTACCAGAGAATCATGATTTGCATCTTTGGATTCTTCTTTCTGAATGGAATGAAAGAGGAACTTTACCAACGATAGTGAAACAAATTTTATTTGTAAAATATCTGCCTTGGAGGTGGTGGAGATCTCATTCAGCTGATATGTTAACGATGATGACCGAACATTCAGATGCTAGAAGAACCATACTAGAAAATCCATTACCCTGGCCTGCAATTGTTTTACGTCCAGAAGGTGAAAAAGCCCCTCTTCCATTTGGATTCGATGGAGTCCATCCGAAAATGAGACTTTCTTTAGCAGACAGACTGAGACGATTTGTATCGATGGAAACACCAGAAACGAAATCTTTCAATTCAATTATTGACATTATTGATTCGTTGGATGATCTCCGTGATGGGAATTCACCCAGGAATGGAAAAACACATAGATATGTTGGATGGCTAACCCGTCCAGTAGATGAATGGCCCCCATTCCATAGATTAGGAGAAGAATCAGGAGATATATCGATAACCTTGGCAATTGGTGAAAGATTGGGTGAATTTTCCTAATTCTTACTCGATGAGTTCATATTTGATACTGTTTAGGATATTTTGCCCCGACGGCAACACCGAGCTGACGACCTCCCTCGCCGGAAGGAAGGATGACGCCCGGCACCACGTTCGGGGATTATGCCGCCGATCGAAGTTCGCGGGGACCATTTGGAATGATCCGTGATGCAAACGGCGGCTGGACGGTATATGGGTCCCCAGTTGACCAAATGGAATGATTCATGGGACAACCACACCGTTCAACAGACGTCCTGGGGCAGGGTCAGGCCCATGAGCTACGGCAATGATACGGGAAGTTACGCCCCGGGACACATTCTTCATCGCATGATTAATTCGTGACAGCCGTATCGCTAACCATGGAGGGTTCTATCGGGCTGTTAGGCGGAACATTCGATAGATTACATGATGGCCATCGTGCCCTCATTTTAGGCACTTCATTAGAATGCGATCATTTGCAAATACATGTAACATCAGATGCGATGATTACCAACAAAGGTCCGCTTATCCAAGATATTGATACAAGATTGAAACAACTTCAAGAAATGTTGGTTCAAGAATCAATCAATGCTAGTCTTCATGTTTTACATGATAGATATGGGCCTGCAGTTTCCTTAGAGAAAAGTTCAGTTATTGGTTGTACTGAAGAAACATTATCATCTTGTGAAGAAATAAATAAAATAAGAATTGAGGGCGGTCTTTCTCCATTACGTATAGTTAAAATAGGTCATATCTTAGATGAAGGAGGTCATATATTATCTTCTTCAAGAATTCGTTCAGGGATAGTTGATCAAAACGGTAAATTTTGGCTTAGTAATTCTGAAACTACTTTTGATTATTCGATGCCTAAAATTTTAGATGAAGAATTGAAGAAACCGATGGGTAAATTATTTTCAGGACCTAGTGAGGATCCTAGTATCGCTATGAATTTGGCTTTGGAATCAATTTCTGATGAATTAAAAATAATTGCAGTAGGTGATGTTACTGTATACTCTCTACAAATTGCGAATAGAGGAGCTTGGATTTCTGTGATAGATGGGATGACTCATCGAAAGAAATGGGATAAATTTGAGCATATAGACATGGATGAGAAATTATTGATTAATGCGAAAAATCCACCTGGAATGTTGACAAATAGTATTTTTGAAGCTTGTTCTAAGGCCATTTCTCAATCGGAAAATGTTACTATTTTTGTTGATGGTGAAGAAGACTTAGTCCCTATTCCGTTGATTTTAATGGCTCCATTGGGTACAATATTGTTGTATGGCCAACCAAATGAAGGACTCATAGTTAGAGAAATTGATATTTCTGCTAAGCGTCGTGCACGCCGTTTTCTAGACTCTTTTGTTGTGAGGGATTCCTCTTGACTTTGGTGAGTATCACTGTATGTGCCAGAAATGCTGAAAATTGGGTAGATCAGTGTCTCTCCTCCTTATTTTCTCAAGACCATCGCCCTCTAGAGATAATTGCAGTAAATGATGGTTCTACAGATTCAACATTTGAAAGAATGAAGACATTCAAAGAAAAAAATGAGACTCCTGATATCAATCTAACAATCATTGATAGTGATGCTAAGGGACTTTCAGCAGGTAGGCAGATTGGTTTAGATTGTTCGAAAGGTCAGTGGGTTGCAATTACAGACATAGATTGTTGTCCAGAATCTAATTGGATTTCATCAATGATTTCAGTATGTAACGGATATCCAAGTGAGGATGTTATGGCTGTAACAGGAAGAACAGTATTCAATAAAGGAAATACTAGAGTTTCTCGACTTAGATCAGAGGAGATTCGTAGAAAGTATATCGGTAGATCGAGGGTGACTACTCTTGCAAATGGTCCTTGTTCTATGTTTAGAAGAGATGCTTTGATTTCAATCGGTGGTTTCAATCCTTCTTGGTATCATGCAGAAGATATGGAAGTAAGTCTAAGATTAATTGAGAAAGGCGGGACAATTATTTATTCTCCTGAAGCTCTTGTAAATCATGTTGCTGAAGAACAATTATCTATTTTCTTAAAGAAACGAATTAGAGATGCTCGTGCTCATGTAAGAATAATTAGAAAATATGGGCTATATGGTGGACGGTTGCCAAATGGTACTTCTGTTAAACATGACTTTACTGACGATGCAGTAAGGGCATCAAAATATTTTCCATTACTTCTTTTATCGTTGGTTATTTTAGGAATTATTTCACAATCCTCCCAAAATTTAGGAATTATGTTGGCTTTAATCCCAATTATGATTGTTGTAATCCATCCTGAGTCTAGATTACGAATTCTGTGGAGTATTTCTCTATGGGTAGGAGTGTCAATGGGGATATTTGATTCAGTATTTAGAAAAAAAGGTCATTGACCTAATTTTCTGAACCTTCTTCATCATTCTCAAGCAAAGGGAGAACTGAACCAAATCCAATAAGAGGTATACATACTGCGTAAATTCCCGGATCAACCCAAGTGTTGTTGGCTATTGACCAACCGAAGTACATTACTACTCCTGTAACCAGTAACCAAGATCCTAAAGAAGCATTCAGTCCTTTAGAGAAATCGAATAAGGGAGTCCATCTTTGCGGAGAAAACAGAGAAGAAATCCATGAAGTAATTCCTCCCTCTTCTGTTTTATTTAGCACCAGAGTTCCAAATCCTAGAATTAGCGCTGCAATAATCGTGAAAACTACGTCTCCTGGGCTAACTTCAATCCCATTGTGGGCCGTAAATGTGTTTTCTGCAAAGGTACCGTAAGTGACAAATCCTGCCCAAACAACCTTTTGTCCTGTAGCATAAGCGCCAATTAAGATATTTACTACATTAACAATTAATGCCCAAATGCCGACCAAGACTGCTATTTTACCCAGTATAGGAGTCTCAGGAATCCAATCAAATTCTTGAGATGGTTCAGGACTTTCGTCTTCGGCCATGATTTGCCGACCGTTGAGACCGTCTTAACCGTTGCCGGATAGATGGTGTTTAGAATTACAACCGTCGTTGTAGTTTGTAAGTGCCATTAACTGCTAAATTTACAGCATCATTGTTCTCACGCATTATACCTATTGCATCTATTCCTCGAGGTATCAGGCTAGATACATGTTTAGTACGTCCTCTTCTTCCAAGACTGACATTTTTTACATGAGCTAAACTCACAGAATGGAAGCCATTGATTATGGATGATACTGACCTAGAGGTGAGGGGTTTCATCCCTGCTATGTTACATGCTTGAACATACGTCTCCCAGATTGTTCCAGTTGTTTGAGTCATAATACCATTTCTTTCGTTAATGATAATTGACGTTAATGTGAGTTTTTGATGAAGTGGAAGTCCTTGAAGAAGTCCAATTACTCTTTCATGTTCTACTTGCTTATGGGCAGATTGAATATGCTCAATTTCTATACAATTACTCTGAGACATCTCAGCACGTAGAGTTGAAACTCTTAGTAGATCTATCGCTCTTCTAGCATCACCATGTTCTTTTGCAGAAAGATCGGCACAGAAACGTAGAGTCATTTCTTGCCAAGATCCTTTTCGTAGTCCTACTTTGGCTCTATCTACTAAAATTTGAGCTAACTCACTTGAACTGTAGGGGGAGAAGATGATGTCTTCTGCAGACATTCTTGAACGAATAGGGTCTGGAATTTTTTCTGTAAATCCTATATCATTACTAATTCCAATAATTGAGGCTCTACTTTCTTTTAACAGAACATTAAGGTTGGTCAAATCATAGAGTAATTGATCTTCTGATCTAGTGGCAAGTTGATCCATTTCATCTAGAATTAGGATATGTACTCCACCATGACGATCCATTCTGCGGATTGTCTCAGAAAGAACTCTATCTGCAGGCCATCCTGTAAATGGAATAATTGGGTCTTCGGATTGTCTTAATTCTTCAGCAATTCTGTGGAGAACACGATAACGTGTGTTGATATGTTGACAATTAATTTCATGAGTAAAAACTCTACTTCCAATTATTTGGGCCCGTTCTTCAAGTTGTTGAGCAACGAATCTAGTTGCCCCAGTCTTTCCAGTTCCAGATGGTCCATACAGAATCATATTTCCTGGAATATGTCCTTCTAATGCATCTGCGAGATTCATGACCATAGTTCTAATTTGAGATTCTCTGTGATTGAAGGTAGATGGAGAATGATGAGGATCGAAAATGCGCCTATCGATAAATACCGAATTTTTTCGACTGGTAGAATCGAAAATATTGGCCATGTCATTCATCTTCCTTCACACACACTCAGGTTCGGACTAACCGTCTGAGCGAACGGGACTTGGTGCACACTCGCGTCAATGACTTAATCCTGTTTATGAAAAATCGATTATCATGGTTTTTTTGAAGATTTAATATCTCCTTTCCGAGGGTGATTGAAGAATAGTAATTCCTGATAATTCTAAATTGTATAACTCTCGATCTTCTACTTGTATCGTATTTTGAGGCAAAGCGGGCATATCAAATCCATTTTCTTCTTCTTTTCCAGATGCAAAAGAATGAGTGATCAAAAATTGTTTTTCATTTTGTTTTTCGGCAACTTCGATAATGTCTCTAGGAGTATGATGATATGGAAAATTGTCTCCGTTAGGAACTCCCATTTCTAACAAAACAGCATTGGAAATTGGAATTCTTTGGTTTATTGTTTCACAAGGTCCAGAATCCCCAGTATGCAGTAGAACAAATCCTCTTGAATCACGAAGCAAATAACCATGAGGATCTGTTTCAGGGGTATGTTTTACTGGAAATCGTTCGTAATCCCATCCATTTGCATGTCCATTATCTTCAACGATCCATTCTACTCTCTCTTCGATAATTTGCTCAAGTGTATTCGGAAAGGCCAAAGAGCAAATTTCCTTCATTCTTTCAATTCCATTAGGATGCAGATGGATTCTGAGTTTTGTATCTCCCTCCCTATCCGAAATAAATCGTCTATCAAGAAGTAGAAAAGGAAGTCCGAAAACGTGATCTCCATGCCAATGAGTGATAAGTAAGTCTGTGATTTGTGAAGATGAAATATGATTTTTTTGTAGTTGAAGAAGAATTGTTGGGGGGGCATCTATCAAGATTTTTTCATCTAAAAGCATACATGAATGCATTCTACCAGGTGGGCAGAAGGCATTACCTGAACCCAATACTCTCAACATAGAAGCCATTTATTATGTCTGACAGATCCCTATTCATTCAACCTTCCTGAGAGAGATGCTTACGTCCTTTCATTGAAATACTGATGACGATCCCGACCAA
>MDSX01058616.1_pt1 | contig 12346 bp, 15 predicted proteins | sample 811141 | NCBI WGS metagenome assembly MDSX01 (sample SAMN05326642, study PRJNA326480) | marine metagenome | isolation source: seawater | place: Atlantic Ocean: South East | collected 2010
GGAGGAGGAGTGGGAGGCGGTGGAATGGGAGGCGGAGGAGTTGGAGGTGGTGGAATGGGAGGTGGTGGATACGGCGGAGGAGTGGGAGGCGGTGAAATGGGAGACGGAGGAGTTGGAGGTGGTGGAATGGGAGGTGGTGGATACGGCGGAAGAGTGGGAGGCGGTGGAATGGGAGGCGGAGGAGTTGGAGGTGGTGGAATGGGAAGTGGAGGAGTGGGAGGTGGTGCCGGAGGTGGTGGAGACGGCGGCGGAGGTGCCGGGGGTGGTGGAATGGGAGGTGGTGGAATGGGAGGGGGTGGAATGGGAGGTGGTGGAATGGGAGGCGGAGGAGACGGTGGTGGCGGAGAAGGAGGCGGTGGAGTTGGTGGAGGCGGAGATGGAGAAGGAGGCAGTGGAGATGGTGGAGGTAGTGGAGGTAGTGCAAAGAAAGGCGCACCATTGCATGTATAAAATTGAATATATCCTTCGTTATCTATCACATTTGTTTGCCACCAACCGGGGGTCTCATCTATCACTCGTAAATGTGCACACTCATCCATCATGAACACCAAGCACCAATAATTGTGACTGCTATCGTTAAAGAAGACCGCATACGAACAATTTTCACATTTAGTATCGAGACAATCCGCCAAATCAGTGGCAACTCCAGAATAAAAAGCATCTCCAGCACACCGGTAGCCTGCCAAGTTGGGAAAATAGTGGCAATTGAACGGAGGAGGAGGAGGAGCGGGGGGTGGAGTTGAAGGCGACGGTGGAAGAGGTGGAGGTGGTGGTGATGAAGGCGACGGTGGAGGAGGAGACGGTGGTGGAGGAGGTTGGGAAGCTGTTCCTTGACATAAGCATATACGATAATGATTGGTATATGTTGATCGTGCATCACATGATGACATTTGTGAGGTATAATAGGCAACATTTACCAAATTAGTTGGATGTTGAATTAATATCGGCGTAGTCCCGCCGTTCCAATTGTGACAACTGTTTTTGCTGGTCACATTGTAAAAATCATCCAAATAAAGTGTTCGTGTTACCCCCCCCATTGACAATGTAAAGCTCATACGGATATCTGAGGGATTATAACCAACAGTTCCACAAGATGTGACTATGTTGATACTCCCGCGATTATCTACACATGTTTTTGATGGAGATAAACTATTGCAATGAGAATTGCAACTTGTACTCGCTGCATTTTGAACACTATTAGGATTAATGCTAATTATTATATTATCTAAAACATTAGGAGGCGAAGGCGGCGATAAAGGCAAAGGTGGTGGAAAAGGCGAAGGAGGTGGAGGCAAAGGCAAAGGAGGTGGATAAGGAGACGGAGGTGGCGGTGAAGGCAAAGGAGGTTGACAAGGAGACGGAGAAGGTGGAGGTGGAAAAGGAGACGGAGAAGGTGGAGAAGGCGGGGAAGGCGGGGAAGATACTTCTCGTTTACAAATAATCCCACAAACCATCGCATTATCATATTTATCAACAGAATTGGTACTACCATAACATCCATACAGAGTACTCGTACTTGTATCTGCGTATACAGCATGAGTGGGTTCTACAGAATTGTAATCAGTAAAGAAAGATATTGCATTCTTTCGATAACTGCACCCTAAAGGTATGTTATAAGAACTTTGAGAGTATTGGGCATTGAACGACATACCACTGAAATCAATGCTTGTACCTTGATAAACAACATTTAACGATTCTTGTATATCACTATAGCTCACCTCAGAACACTCATCTGCATCTAATATCTTAATGTAGCCCAACGGACATGCTGTGCGTGGTCGATTAATTGATGTATCGATGCCATGCTGTACTACTATAAATTCTAGAGGTGACGGTGGTAAGGGAGGTGGACTTTGAGGAGATAAAATTGTAGGTGATGAACATACGCGACCGCAAAATCTGTTTGTATTGATAAACGGAAACGGATACGGCGAACGAGCAGGATTTGCGTTATAAGAAGTCGCATATTGTATTCCCTTTCCATAGCAATTAGCATTGGTAACATTTGGAGCATGTGGATTGCTGTTAAAGAAAATATAAGTTTTATGTGCATTGTCAAAGAAATTACATCCATGAGCTAACATTAGAGTTACATCTGATGTACTTTGGAATTCAATTGCAGATGTCGGGTTTAATCTTTGAGCATGATTCGCCATAGGTGCGAATGTGTCTCTCATCGAATCTTTGTACGAATTAAAACTATCATGAATGGATTGACATTCAGATTCAGATGTAAGAAAAATTCCATTTGCACAACTCATATCGTATTTGACAAAGCTGTATGGCAAAGAAGGTGGCGGTGGAGAAGAAGGAACATTACAATAGTGAGTCCCCAAATAAACATTACAAGCTTCTCGATCCGGAAAATGAAAAGCGACCCATAGAATATTTGACTTAGAACCAGACCATATTAATTCAGAATTACAATTACCATTTGCATAACAATTTGAAGTAAAAGTGTAAGTATGTTTTAATTTTATCGCTGTATTATCATAATCTCTCAAGTTTGCTGCTGTGTTTGTGAGAGTGGTTGCTCTCATGGGTTGAGCATTTAAAGAATGTGTGGGATTTAGAGCCGGAGTCCACGACCAGCTGTTTCCATCTGCTGGCCAAGTAGCCTGTTGTGGTGCAGACCACATATACACTTTAACCTTACTTACCGTATCTTGAATATTTGAAGCTTGTTGCCAATATATTTTTGTAACTGTTGCAGGTTCTTTTAACTCAAATATTATATAGTTCTTCAGCGCCAAATTACTACCATGAGAATCTTCTAAAAAATCTTTATCATTTCCTACGGAGGTACACGAACTATAAATTTCGTTAATATTATCATAAGCAGTACCACAACGCTTACCACCATGTGCAATACACTCTGTAATATGGCGCTGCCAGTAGAAATATTGGCCTTGAAATTGTGCGCTTTCAGTATTACTTGTAAAACCAAATGCGTCGTCATGTTGTATTGTAGAATTCAAATACCGAGGAATATAAGGACCAGCTACATATCGTATTTCTGAATCACTTACTATTTTACTGCCACATGTTTGTGACACTACAAATGGAATAGTCCATAAAAATAATACATATATCAGCATTTACTGACATAGGCATTTTTTTTTATTCCGACTCCGTTTTAAAAAAAAACAAAATCAGATTTTATGAAAATATTCCATAATAAAACATGCTTGCAACACCATGGCACATATCATCCTGCGAAGTCAAAAATGTAAACCCATGCTACGACGGTCATTGTGAAGAAATAAAAAGTACAATATTTGATGATTTGGAAGACACAAAACATCAAGTTGGAAATTTCAGAATAGAAAAAGGTCTAGAACAGTGGAAGCATTCAGTAAATTCTATAGATACGAATGTAAAAATGCCACTCACACTTGAACATCCAATTAATCGAGCTTACTTCAAGATGGTAGAAATTATTCGAACTTGTATTGTTCCTCCGAAACGAAAATCATTTCATATGTGTGAAGCACCAGGCGGATTCGTACAAGCGTGTTTAGAAGAATTCTCAAAAGAATTAAAAGATATACATTGCTCATCTATGATTGGTATAGAAAATCCTACCTTTTCTCCAATTATAAAACGAGAGGACATTTCTTGTCATATATTTTTAAACAATGATGTTACAAACCCAAAAGTCAGAGAAATGCACATAAAAGAAATAGGAAAACATTCATGTGGTTTAATCACAGCAGACGGTGCAATAGATAATGACAACAACCCAGAATTAACAGAAGAAAACTCTGCTATTTTACTAGCAAGTGAAATTGAATTGGCTATGCAACTTCAAGAAGAAAATGGAACATTTATTGCCAAAATATTTGGACTTCGTCTGAAAATTACATATGAATTAATCGCAATATTATGTCATTGTTATGCTCATGTTCAAATAGTAAAACCATTTACAAGTAGAGCTGTAAATGACGAAAGATACATTATATGTCAAGGATTCAAATCGGGGCAAAAAATTGAACTAAACATTATAGAGAATAAAAGGCTTGTAAAAATTTGCGAAATAAATGAAGGATGGTTTCAAGAAATGCAAAAAATTGCAAACCATTTTGCAAACACACAACAAATATATTTGAATAAAGCATTAACTTGTAATGGAAAAGGAAAGGGAAAAGGAAGAGGAAAAGGGAAAGGAAGAGGAAGAGGAAGAGGAAGAGGAAGAGGAAGATATGAACCATATTAAATGCATTCACCTTAGATACGATATCAAACTCTAAGCTTCATCCAAAATAAATCACGACTTAATACCAGTTTGCGTTACTTTGTAACAAATAATGACGCCACTCGGCGAGAGTGATAATTTTGTTGTCGTCTGTTGTATCACGCCCTTTCCTGAACTCCATATAATTAATTTTTAAATATTGGCATAAATTCCGATATCCATAACGTCTTTTATTTTGGGGAAAAATCTCAATCACATTTGATACATCTGGTTTCATAAATGCGACATTTACCATGCCTGCGCCGTGCATTCCTATAACAACTCTTGATTCTCGCATCTTCTGTATTTGCAATTGTTGTGTTAAATCTTCCATGTATAGACCACGGACTTCATAATGTGACAACAGACGCTGTGTCTCATCGATAATATACTCCTCATTCATGAGAATCCTAGTTATAATTCTCATTCTTTTGCGAACGGCATATTTCTTCCGTCTAATAAATGTGATAATGGGTAGTACACTTTGTACTGGTATCACAGACATTGCTTTGCAGCAATGATCAAAAAAATCAACAATCATTTTACTCTTGCGGCATGGTTGGAAATCGTTGAGATGCTGCATCATTGGTCCAACATACTCACTTCTAATAAACCATGCTTCATTTACTCTAAATCGTTTCGGTAAATCTGAAGTATACATTATTTTCCCCCCAAACACTCGTTCCCATAAAATGTCTATATTTTGCACTATCTTTTCGCCGAATACCATAATAGTTGAATTCGAGCCAATGTGCCCATGCGATATCCACGCGTTAAGTAACAATGAAAGTTGAAAAAAAGGGTTGTGATCATCATATCGACTCGTAATAATTGCCTTCTTGAAAATAATAACATTCTCAATGCTATTTTCTTTAGACCAAAGTCGTGGTTGAATACTGAGGTGCGACGGAAAACGTTTGAAGCCGTCAAAACAGAAAGGATATACACAAGAAAAACATGTATTAAATATGCTTACATCGCGTTGAGCCGGAACATGAGAACCACCATCACGAATTCCAATAAGCGGTCTTTCAAATTTGGGCTGCCCTGTATCTACAGTAATATTTTTCAATTTTACATTATGGGAATAAATTTCAGCACACGCCACAGAATTCTGGTTGACAACTCCCCAATCAACTTGATGAAAACAACTACTCATCTGCACAAAGTAAGGCGTCCAAAAAGAAAAGAAATAAACAAGAATATGCAGCTTTGTTTCGATTTTTTTTTAGTATGAATCTATACTTACCGACATGTCCGAAATCGGACATAGTGGTAATTCAACACGCATAATAGTTTCAAGTAAAAAAAATCTGTTATGTTACAATGTTAATTATTACATATATCTCCCTCAAACAAGTCATTCTGTATAATTTATGAACACTTTTGTGAAATATTTGAAACGTGAAAATAGTCGATGTTTTAAACAAGTACAAACCAGATCAATACAATTTTGAACATACTAATTCTGTGGTGACATTGCAAAAAAGAATTTTAAAAAAAATTAAAAAAATCATAGGTTTCTCGATTGGATTTCACATCTTGCCAAGCCACGAAGATTTACAAAGTATCCACCATTAGAAACGAGAAACACAACTGGCATTTTAAATGTTGAGCCAAGTGCTCAAAATCACTATCAAGTGAAGTCTTGAAAAAATTACAATCGTGATTTTGATTAAACATACTAATTATGTTGTGACATTGCACAAATCACAGCACCTAATACATTGTACTCCTTTTCTGATATACCATTTTTATCTTCCACTTTAATAGACGGAATGTGTAAACTAGTTAATAAATCACATGTTGTTTCTAAATCATCTATCAATATGGTATGTTCAACACCTACATTAAACTTATTAGCAATTGCATGCATATTTTCTAACTTTTGTAACTCCACTGCAGGCCCATCTTCATGACGACTATAAACAGGAACATTAGCCAATTGTGTTTTCACATCTGAAGGAATATTGAACAATATGTCAGCCTGAGGAGGCCGAGCAGTATTAATAGCGATTCCAAAATCTTTAGATACACACAAGTCGATTGTTTTTTTCATATAATCTACTTGTTCCAGGCTACATATGCTCTCACAAGTTAATGTATAATCTATGTCAAAAACACAAACCCCTTGAACCATTTATGTATACATTTATTTTTTTTCACCACTCAAAAATTGACTATGTGCTGCGACCACAACTTTAGAATTTTTGCTGTTTAAAAAAAAAATAATTTGATGTCGAATACACGATTTAGAAAAGCTATATTTCGCCTTATGTGTATATTAAAATGGTATTTTTCCAATCGCTCAACCTGGAGATTTAAACAAAAATTAGATCAACATTTTCATAAAAATACAGACTATTGTTATGACTATGTTAGTTCTTCTGATAGTGATATTTAAGCTTCATCAGTCTGTGATTTTTTAGGCATAGGTAATCTCACTTTCTTAAGCAGTTTGAATGAGAAACTATGAGATTGATCTTCACATGAATATCTTTTCTGTGGTTTTCCTCTTCTCAACCATAAAAAGTACCATAATCGCTTTCCTGGTACTTCATTGACTTCACATGCCATTGTTACTACTCTATTTCTTTGATTCTTGAGTTCGGATCTGGTAGAAGGAACTTTCTTTCCTTCTGTCTCCGACATTTCTTAATACATTTAAAAAAAAAATGGAATGTTAAGAAAATTTCCTCTTTATAAGAGCTATCTTTGTCTTCACTTCAGAATTAAAATATTTCTAATATACAAATTAAGATGTAGATCTCGTCTGAGAGTGTTTCTTACACTCTTTTTGTTCGCTAGGAGTGTACAAATCCGTCGTTTCTCTTGATAAAGGTTTTAACGGATCGTATCTTGATGAAATATTTTTGGTTGTTGATAAAGTGCTTTCTGTACTATTTTGTGTGTTTTCGCTTATATGCACATAAAATTCTGACGACCATAGAGGCTTCCACATTTTATTTGAAAAGAAAAAAAAAATATGTTTACATTAAATGATCTTACTTTGCACTCTCACTATCTTCATAATATACATAGTAATGTTTTTTATCAAATTCGATACAGCTGATAAAAATGCTATTTATCATAGTATTTTGCATAACATTAAAAGTGAAAACAAATCCATTACACTCAGACTTAAAGATATGTTTTATTTCCTAACATATCCAGTTCAATCGCCACACTTTATGATGCGCTACTCATCTGGCAAAATGTTTGCGAATTATATTTCAAATAATATTGGCAACCAAATCAAAAGTAATTTATTTTGGGCATACACTCTTGAAAAATATAATATTTCTCACTTGCCATTAGTTGCACAATGTGATGAAGTTCATTGTACAGAATATAAAATCATAAAAAGTGAAAAATTATACCTGGAAAAACAAGAGTTCTCCACTTATTCCAAGCAAGTAGAAGGTAGCCAGATCAAACTCGTGCCCGGTAAAAAGACATTATGGTTTGAAAATTTAGATATATGTTCTACAAATCATTCAATATTCAGAATCATAACTCTTCCTCACAAAATATTTGCAATTTGGAATGTCGATATCAATACAAAAGAAAGTTCTAAACTAGAATGGAATATAGGAGACACCAAATTTCAATCCTTTACAAATTGTGAAACAACACTATTTGAAAAACGAACAGAACTTCTCAAAATGTGCAAAAAATTACTAGAATTACATGCACAAGAGTTCAAAGATGTCTTAAATTTGAATTGGGAAGTTGCATATTGTGCTGAAAAATGTGTTGTTTTAGGTGGTAATTCAAATTTATTTGATTTTAATTTAGAAATTACTGAAAATTTCAAAAAAGAATATTTAAAATTTGTAAAATAAAACCGTCTTGTTAAAAAAAAAAATTTCTTCCTCTAACTTTGAATGTAACCACGGTATACTTTTTATATCTTGGCTGTGCTTTTGTAAAACTTTCAAAAATGAAGATTTTTGCGATCCTTCTATCATAAATGTCTCTGCAATTTTTTTAACCTCTTTTTTATACATGTTTGCAAGAAATTGTTCCATCGTATTTTTTCTGTCGCGTGCTTCCTTTTTCGCAACTTCGTTTTTTATGTATTTTTCACAATCAGTCAATTCATCATTCATATAAGTTAAAGCTTGACCCAAATTTTTTTCCTTAAAACCTTGATACATCAAAGTTCTTATTACGCCGGTAACTCCCATAGCTTCAAGCATATCCGCGTCTGCTATATTTCTCCATATTTTTCTACTTCGACTCGTTTTCAATTTGGGTACACCTTCCCTTTTTAGTTTTGAATATGAAGTGTTATTTATTGCATCCAAAACGTCTTCAATTTCACTTTCTCTCAAATGCTTGAGCAAGAAATGTCTGGTTTCCTTAAGTCGGTGCTCTTTATTCACATATTTAGGATCACATGTATCATGTAGAAGAGCTGCAAATACCGATAATCTTACTTCTTCCTTTGCTATTTTGCAAACATTAAACGCAACTTGTATTGCATGAAAAATATCATGAGAACCGTCGTAATTTTTTAATTGTTTTTCCGTATAACTCAGTATTTCATTCATAGTTCATCAAAATTACCATTTTTTTTATAAATTTGATCGCAAAAAAATCAACTGTCATCACATTTTTAAACAAATGAGATGATGCAAAAATATAATGTATAATGTAAATATGAATCTTGGTATTATTGTTGGTGTGTTGTCTTTGTTTATTGTCATATACAGAGTAGTTGCTATTATGATTCCTATGATTAAAAAAGGAATCGACGAAAAAAATTGGACTCTAATACTTCAATCTCTGACTTTGCTTGTGTAGGTCTGCATACATTCTATGGGCTATTCTCTGGGTATCCCCTTGTATACTTGCTCTTACTTTCGCGTTCGCGTGCTGTAGCTTCTAGATGTTTGCCCGACATGACAAAGAAACTGACAAACACAACAATAAATATAATTGGTATAAGTATATAAGTATTGCTAAGCCTAATTTAAGTTTTCCTTCTTCATTTTAATATTCATAGAATATTGAGCAAATTCATTTTCTTCTCTCATTAGTGTTTCGATTGCGATTTGCACATTCTTTGGTTGTATCCCATATCGTTTGAAAAATAAGACGATTGTTGGGAAGCAATTTCTAGTCCATTGTTTGATTTCGTTATGTTGACAGCGTATTTTGATTCGTCTTAATTTTTTCCATTCGGCTAAGATATCTTGTTCGTCAGAAGGGATTTCCGGCATTGATTGAAGACATCTTGTACTATAATTTTTGTTACAAATATTGCATCTCGTGTTATTTTTTGTAACAAAGTAGTCTGCACATTCTTTATGTGCAAAACTGCACCTACATATTTTGGTGTTGCAGTCGTACATACATACAATACATTTGTCAGTAGTGTTACTGAAACAACAATTTCCCATTTTGTATTGTTATAAAATTGGATTGTGTGCGCAGTCTAGAATGGGAAAAGACACAGTAGCAGATCACATGCTAACAATTTTAAAAGGTTGGGGTAGGCGTTCTTTTGGTCATGAATTAAAAAGTCTTGTTAGCAGATATTTTGATGGAGGCTTTACTTTTCTTCATCATCTTTGGGGGTGTTCTCCAAAACCGTATTAATAATCAAGCCGATAATAATGATAACTAATGCTACTCCTCCATATATGAATGGTTTGAATGTTTTTCTCGGTTTTTGTGAACCGAGAATGGATTGATTCACACGAGTTCGGGTGGGATCCGCGTAGGCTCCGTCCATGTTTATCATATCATACATATTTTTTTTCTCATTCCTCTTCATTTTAATAAAAAAAATTTCAAATGTTCATTAACATTTTAGAAATTCTTCTGCAAAATGATAATCTTAGTTTAGGGAACATCATTAGAATTTCCCGAATAAATAGTGCCACACACCATTTAATACATTCACATCAATTATTATGGCAATTTAAATCATACGACCTAGGATTCAAAAGAAAATATGATTGTTATCATATTATACACAAAATAAATGAGAGCAAACGATGTAGAGAATGTGGTCATAAAAATGGTTTAAAAGCTATATCTCATAATCGTAATCAAGTATACATATGCTCCAATTGCATACAAGAAAAAAAATCATATAGTGAACTTGTTTGCAGATCTGAGATATTTAAGAATGAAGGAAAAATCTGGAGCAAAAAACGCCGCATAATTTTAGCGGGGCTGCATTTGGCACGTGTTGGTCAGAATAATAAATATTACTATTGGGGATTTCAATGGAGACAACCTCTTCGAAGGTTTTAATTGTGCGTTCTTCCTAACATTTTTTTCTACATGAAAATAAACGCCCATGTAGCTCAGTGGTAGAGCATTGCACTTGTAATGCAAGGGTCACGGTTTCGATAACCGTCGTGGGCTATACTTTTTTTGACGTTCACTTTTACCTAATTGAATAGACTCTTTGCAAACACGCTCCAAACATCCTCGTTTACGCACACCATTTCCGCCAAATTTTGGTTTGTCTTCACAGTTTATACAAGCGCCACAATCTTCAGTTTTGCACGATCTGCATTCTCCACATCTCTTTCTTATTAACTTATATTTATCAGGCAGTTGGTGAATCAATGTATGTAATATTTTCTTTTTAGGTTTCACTTTATACTCGACAGGAAGCCGATGGTTTAATGCATCACATAATTTTTGATCACTCCAAAATTGTTCAAACTCTTCATCTAATTCTTTAAGTGTCATTTTTTTAACAAATCAAGTTTCGATTTTTTTCGAAAAAAAATGATGTCCAAAATGATGTCCTGGAAACTGAAATACGCTCAAATCGCAGCTATTATATTAGGAAATAGCAGATTCAAAGATGATATTGAAAAAATAGTGGTAGATAGACCTTATGAAATTTTCATGTTGTTCAGTTTCATGTTTTCTGTGTTCTCAGATGAATTATGTTTTTTACTTGAAGACTATTATCAGAAAACAGAAGTTTTCACTAACCTTATAAGTTGCGCCGACATATCTAAAGTTTGTTGGAGTGATGAAGACGAACTTTTATTAAAAACACAAGAGCTACAACAACTACAGTATACATTCATTCATGTCAATTATACAGATCAACTTCATACAGATATGATGACTACAAATGTATTGAGGTCTTTCTGTTCTTTTCAACACGGACTAATTTATAACCGCCTTCCTCGATCGCTGATAATTAGCCTAATTAATCATGAAACGTCACATCAGATGTTTTTTGACAAAATTTTCAAAAAACAATTGGAAGGGCTTGATATTCCAAAATCCCCAATGATCAGATTCTGAAAGTACAAGCATTATATTGTCATAACTTTTGTAACTTTTTCTTGCTTTTTTTAATGTAATACACGAATCCTCCTTACCATGTGTCGCATAAAGAGTTCTGATACCTTTTGTAGCATACTGTAGAATTGGAAATCCACTTATAGACAATGTTGGTATTTGATATTTGGTATATGTGAATGCTGCGTCAATAGCTGTACATGCACCTTGCGAATATCCTGATAGTAATAGTTTGGAAAAGCGTTTTTCCATTGTTTCTATCAATTTGTGCAAGTAAATTCTTGTTCTATATAATTCATCATTGTCGTGTTGAAAGGAGGTTTCATTTTTATAAGAAAACCACTTTCTACCAGGAAAAAAAATAACAATGGAATATTGTTCGAGTAAATCGACATGTATTGTTTCCATTAGTTTACTTTTTGCATCTGTGGGGCTTTGATTATATCCATGTAAAAATAACATTGCATTTTTTGAATTTGTGTTGCCATAAATAATCATTTACATTTTATTGTCGCAGAAGAATTTGATGATTCTTCTATATTTGCATAAACAAAATTACTTCCTTAATTTGACTTTGTCTTCTTAATGCCTTTTAAGGACTTCTTGCAGTAAGCCACATGGGGCTTCTTCAAGCCAGACTTCTTCCCTTTTACCCATGAACACGTTTTGCTCTTGGTGCAAGACTTCTTTGATCTTGACTTGCCACTCTTGTATACAGCGCACTTAGCAGACTTCTTGGCAGACTTCTTGGCAGACTTCTTGGCAGACTTCTTGGCAGACTTCTTGGCAGACTTCTTGGCAGACTTCTTGGCAGACTTCTTGGCA
>MDSX01020111.1_pt1 | contig 12332 bp, 8 predicted proteins | sample 811141 | NCBI WGS metagenome assembly MDSX01 (sample SAMN05326642, study PRJNA326480) | marine metagenome | isolation source: seawater | place: Atlantic Ocean: South East | collected 2010
CAACGACTGCATCGCTTTCGTCGTACGCAACGACTGCATCGCTTTCGTCGTACGCAACGACTGCATCGCTTTCGTCGTACGCAACGACTGCATCGCTTTCGTCATATGCAACCACAGCAAGCCTGGCTAACGTTGCCACCTCAGGGTCTTACAATGATTTAAGCGATAAACCAGCGGGCTCGGGCTCGGCGGCGGGAGAAATAGTGGCTTGTTGTAAGATGGCGTCGAATGGGAGTTTTACTAGACAGACTGGTTTTACTAGCGTTTCTCGTAGTACTACAGGAACTTATGTTTTTACTTTATCCTCCGCAGCACAAAGCAGTGATTACATTATAAATGCGATTGTTATAGAAAGCGACGACAAGGACGACATTATAGTTCAATTGAAATCATCAACACAGTCGACGACGACTTTCACTTTGCTGGTTCACGAAGGCGATAATGGTACAAATGCAGGTGCTCTGCGAGACCGCGGGCTTCTAATTAGTGTGATTGATTACTAATATCAATCGCCAATTGGGATTTCGTCGTCGTTTGGGATATGGCTTTTTAATGCTTTTATTTTTGTCGTGCAATGTTTCAACAAAAGTTTGCAGTTGTTCTTTCACATAAAAGAACGCTAAGTTAGATGAAAGTCGAGACCATATCATACAAAAGCAATCCAAGAATTACATCAACTGGTATTAACACAAGCATCTACAATTGCGGCTCTTGAATCTCGAATAAGTACATTAGAAAATACATAATTAATATAATTAATATATATAAATTATATAATGGGAAGATCAAGAAGAGGCTCAGGTATAGATTTAGGATCAATTTTAGGAATGTTTAATTTTCACAACATAATAACATGCAAAAACGAAGATAATAGCATGTATTGCAATATAGTTAAATTTTTTAATTTATTTTTTATTTTTATATTCTTATCTGCTGTTTTATATTTTATTTATTCTATTTTTATAGCAAAAAAAAAGTCTAGAAAATAAGTTAATTATCTTTAAAACTTTTAGCAGATATTTTTATATCATTAAATAATCTAGATTTGAATTTATAAAACAGTTCTTTTCTATCACACCATATTTTATCATTAACATCTAAGTAAATGTTAAGTGTATTTTCTCGATTATCTTCAAAACATGAAGATTCCCAATCTTTAAAATATAATACAATAGAATCAACTATTGTATTATATATATTTTTAACTGATACGTCATTATACTCCTTTTCCCAGGATTCATTGTATATGAAAAATATATTTGGTTTTTCTACAAAGCATTTAATAGGTGATGTTAATTTATTATAAAAATTATTAAATATTAATAACATAGTATTTAATAATGAGTTGTCATACAAATATTCAAACTGTTCATTTGATATAATATTATATTTCGATTTAAAAGTATTGAAATCACAATCTGTATTAAAGGTATTTAATAGTTCTTTGTAGTTAATTTTTTTATTATTAATTTTATTAATATTTTCAAGTGCTTCTACTCGTTCAACTAATTTGTTATTAATTTTTAAAAGATTCATTATTATGCTATTAAAATGTGATAAATCGTTTGTTTCACTTAATTTGATATATCCTCTGGCGATATCAAAACTTATGTCTCCTGTTGTAGCGCCCATTTTTTTAGCTTGCTTTATAGTATTGGCTCCTTTATAGCGTTCAAATCTGTTATAAGCTTTTGTATATGGTCTTTTAGGATTCTCTTGATTTATAAAGATTGGCACGTTAGGGTCATGCCGCATTCTTAATATAATAATAATAATATTTACCAAAATCAATTTTATATAATATATATATATATATGAGTAAATGTTATAATTGTGATTATGATAATCAAACCCTGTTAGATCAACGTCAAAAAATAATTCAAAATGTTGTAAGAGTATCTTCAAGTGAATATGCTATGAATCTTTCCAGTAACGTAGTTTATGATTCGAATAACAGTAATCTGGGTTTAGCGGATAGAACCGCAACCACAGGAACTCATAAAGAACAATTAAAAAAAGGAGTTAATGTAAAACATAGCTCTTATGACCGATACCTTGCGAGAAAAAAAGGTAAATCGGTTTTAAAAGCTGATAACACAACAAGCACAAGACCAGCAGCGCAAAGTGGTGGTAAGAATTATAAATTTGCAATAATCAACAACTGTGCTCGCTGTTAAATACCCAAATAACTGTATGTTAATTATAAATTTAATGAATGGATGTGTTTTAGAAACAAATACATTATAGTTAATTGCAATGTAGAGAGTTTGACAAGAAATTGTATATCTGTAAACATAAATTCAAAATTCTATAAATGATAGATATAAATAAATAATTTTTCACCATAAATGTTTCTTGTTCAAAATATCCCTTTTTTCTATAATAATTTTTGACGCCTTCGCCTGAAATTATTGCAACTCCTTTGCACCCATTTCTTAAAGAACACCATTCGGCTTTTTTAAGCAGATTACCCCCAACTCCCATATGTTGCGCCGAACCACCGCCATTATTTTTACCACCAACGGGTACTAGATTACCATAAACATGTAATTCTCTTACCAATCCCTTATCCTTCAAGCATTCAAATAGGGGTCTGTGATTATAAGGTGGGATCCGCAACCTAATAAATCCAAACAAGGAAACAGCATCTTTGCTTTCAAGAGATATGAAGTATTCCCATGAACCCGATGCATAATATTTTCTAACAACATAAACGGCATCTTTCAAAAGATATTGTGAATGCCTACCTGTCTCGCGAGTACGCATATCTTTGGAGAATCCACCGTCTTTTCTTAGCTTATCATCAATAATTTGTCTTAGATTAGGCATTGCATTACCAGCCTTAATATAATGTAGTGGTATATCTCTAACAACCCTTGGTACTCTTACCCATGGAGGACATATTTCCATAGCATATTTAACAACATCTACTAAATCATTTGGATTAGTTTCCGCATATGGTTTATATTTTCCCTTTTCATACCATTTTTCTATAACAGTGTAAGGTGTTACTTCACAAGGATAAATCTTTACTTGATCAGGTTGTATTTTATCTGTAAGAAAGACATAATTAAACATTTCCCGATCCAAGTCAGGTGAAGAATTTGGTAGGTCAGGCATCAAATGAATGTCTATTTTAAAACAATTATCTTTAAGAACTTTTATAGTTTCAATCGCACATTCTACATTGTGTCCACGATTAACTTTTTTCAATATATTATTATCAGTATGTTGCAATCCCAATTGAATTCTAGTAACACCCCATTCTCTGAATTTTTTGATCCAAAACTCATCAACAGCATCAGGACGAGTTTCAATGCAAATACCTATAATCGGAACCTTTGCAGATTGATTAATTTTAATTTCTTCTGAAATACTTAGTGGATCTCTTTTAATTTCATCAAAATATGTGTTAGCACTCCAAAATATATCTCTGTGGAATCTTTCCAAATATTCAACAGGATATTCTGTATATGTTCCTCCTTCTAATATAATTTCTATTTTATCAACTTGATTTCCACAATTGTATAAACTATTCAATCGATCTATCATTTGTCGCTTAGCATCCCACCCATTTCGGAATCCTCTTTGTACTGCTGGTTCCCATAGTAAATATGAGCGAGGCATATCATATTCTGCACCATTTTTAACAGATTCATCCGGGCAATAATAACAGTTGTGTTTGCAACTAAAAGATTGTCCATCTGGGAAAGGGTCTAGTAGCAATGTAATAACACATACACCTGAAATATTTCTAGTTTTACATTTTTGTAGTAATGACCATATAACGTCATTTTTTTTAATAACACCTGACCCTATCATATGTCTATAGACTTTAATAATATTACTCTTTTTAATCATTCCTTCTTTGCGTCTCATCATTTTTAACAACCTTTTATTTAGTTTTTCTAAATCTACATTACTATCAACTAATCCAATAAAAGTTAAAATGATTTCTTTACAGATATCTACTGTTGTTTGTGATAACTCATTATCAAAATTATGCTCAATATTAATATCTCTTGTTTTACAAGCCATTATAGTTTATGTTATTATATTATGTAAGTAATGTTTAGTTTTCAATTTAAATATAAATAATATTATTTATATTTATATTATATGAGCAGTTTTGATTTTAACATTGATAGCTACACTATTGATGATTTAGAAGATATGTTGTCTTTAAATAAACCATATACTAATCAAGAATTATTTAATAAAGTTAAAATAGTTGAAATAGAAGGTATTAAATCTAATCCAGATATTGAAGATCAACTAAAAGAATTTTTGTCGGTTGTTAAACAAAGACTAAAAAAATATGATGATTTTTTAATTGAGAAAAAAAATGATAACGAAAATAAAATGAACCCATTAACAGTTGAAACTTTAACAAAATACTTACATTTTGACAGTAAATTCAGAAGAAATTATTATAGTACAAACGCAAGCGATGTGCTATTCACGTTGCCATACACGATTAATAATACGGTAGAACTAGGGCTACATGAAATAGACATTCCCGATTCATATTATCAAATATCATCCTTACTTGGAAACAATTATTTTATAATTGTTTGCAAAAGAGGTAGTTATTTAGACTCAGATCCATCCTGGAATTATTTTACTTTTGAAGTTACAATTCCAGATGGTAATTGGAGTACTGATACTTTTGTTTATTATTTAAATAATACCGTTTTTACGACAGATTGGGATACAGCATTAGCAAGTAATGATAGCAACGGTTCACTTGGACTTAATACTAAATATTATAAAAGGCCTACACTAATAGAAAGTACTACAACCGGAAACCAGAGATTATCAGCATCTTATTCCACATATTCAAATAAAATTACAATTGGGATTAATAATATTCCAGTATCAGATATATCTAATGCAGCCACAAATTTTGTAGACTTATCTGGTATAGAATTATGTTTTAGTATTCCATCAAAAATAACTGCTGATAATGCGACGGGTATTTTTTCTGAGACGTCGTCTAATTTGTCTATTAGAGAAAAATTAGGTTTTATGATGGGTTATAAGAATGCTAAATATATAGGGAGCACAGCTTATGTTTCGGAATCGCCTGTTAATTTATTATCAAGTAATTACTTTTATTTGGTTGTTAACGACTTCACGGGTAATCATATAGAATCAAATATTATCGCTTATACAGATTCATATAATTCAAAGGATATATTTGCTAAGATAGGTAAAAATAATATGACGCCTATAAGTACTACTAAAAAAAATATAGACAGTCAAACGCCTAATCCATTATTTGTTGTATCAAGAAAATATTTAGGGCCTGTTAATATTAAAAAACTAAAATTATCTGTTGTAGATGAATTTGGTAGAATTATTGATTTGAATAATTTAGATTGGAGTTGTACTCTTAAATTTACATACTTGTATGATTAAAGTCATCAAATTGGCAAAAATTAGTATCTGAAAGCTTAACTTTTTCCCAATCAACATTACTTTTTTTTTTTCCATCATAAAATACTGCCAGATTATTTGCGAGCATCCAGTCGTTGATTGATTTATTTTTGTAAATAACCTCTGCTAACAACCTACCATATTTGTCTGATTTTAAAATTTTTAGATTAACATATTCATTTAATATAATTTTTTCTAATTCTGTTTTTGCTTTTATTGCATAAGTTTTTTCATTATTATCTTTACTTTTAATTTCCGGACAATCTATGTGTGCGAGTCTTACAGAAAATCTGTAATATTGGCAATCTAATGGGTTTATCTTGGTAGCAATAGTTATAGTATCACCATCATAAACTTTAATTACTTTTGCATATTTAATATTGGGTATAAATGGTTTTGTATTTTCCCAACTAATTTGTTTTCTGCATAAAAATGTTAAACAACACATAAATAATTTCATCATTAATATATTAAATTGTTTCAATTTAATATATGAGAATTATACATATAGATGAAAAGATTAGAATCTAATGTAACATCAAATTCTGTAACTGATAGAATAAATAAATTAAAAAATATGATATTAAAAAAAGATACATCTTGTAATATCATAAATGAAAATAAATCATTAAATCGAAATACGTCAAGAAATTTAAGAACATTTCAAAGTAGCATGAAAAATATAACTGCAAGTGAAAAAATTAATTTAACTAAAAAAAAATGTCTAAATGAATCTACATTAAAAAAATTAACCGATTGCAGTGGAATAGAATACATAGATAAAACTTATGTTAAAAAACAACCGTCTATATTAAGAACGTTTGCTAATACAAGTCGTGATTTATTTTCAAGTGAAAAAACAAAACTAATTAAAAATCAAGTTATTGATATATCAAGTAATTGTAATATAATTAAAAAAGAGGGAAATCTATCATATAAACCTGTTTATAGAACATCAGGTAGAGCATTTGAAAATAATAGTAAAACTATATCATATAGCGAAAGATTAAAAGCATTAACAAGTAGATGTAATAAAATTGCTCCTACTTTAAATTCCTCTACACCAGGTATTGTGAAAAAGGTAGTTGAATGTAGTAACAATTATATAGAAGAAAATCTGCATATCGCCAAAGACAAATCATATCCGGTCACCAAGTTTGAAAGTGATGTTCCTACATTGGATTCTAGTCAGTATACAGAAGTAATTAAACAAAAAACAAAGTTTAATAATCTTAGAAATGATGTCGTGGATTTCAATAAAGGACAACAAGATGCTTTAAAATATCAAGAAACTACCATACATGAAAATGGTGATTTAAAAAATGTTAAAAATTATTCAGAATTGTATGATTTAACAAAAGGGTATACAATATGCACAAGGGATACAACTGACTGTTTTGCAAAAGAATTTTTAGGTATAGATCCTAATGAAAACTGGGTAAAGGATTTTACCCAAGTAAACTATTCTAATTATACAACTGTTTCCGATTTTTCTTATGACGGAAAACGAGTAAATAATAAAATAAATCAACCGGATGTTGAAAGAAACATTGTTCAAAATATAACACAATCTACTAATCAAGGAACGATTAATAATACGAGAGTTAAATATAATATCTCTTATTCAGTTGGTGTTAAAACAGATCCTAATTACGAATTATTTAATTCTGACTATGAATCACAGAGGAAAAATCAGTGGAAAAATTTGATTTCTATACAAGATAAAAAAGATAACAGAATAGTAGAGACACCACTATTTAAAAAGTTCAAGTCAAAAAATAAAAATAGACCTCTCAGAATACCTATTTCTAAAAAAATTAATATTCTTAACATTAAAAATTCTACTGTTAGAGTAATAGATGCTTATCTTGCTTACTCAGTAGTTACTGTTTATGATCCTTATGATTATTCAATTAGGTATCAACAATTTGATTCGTCTACTGATAGTAATGGTTTAATGTATATAAATATTAATTTAGTTCGAGCTATGGGTTTGACACATTTGAGATTTGTAGCTACCGGTGGATACGAAATTACGACCGGAGCTGCGTTTCACGGAACAATGACATCAGTAGCTAGCATATCTTTGAATGTTATAGTTATTAGTCCTTTAACTACATTGGTTGAAAAAAACTATATACCAAGTGAAAATATATCTAACTTATCTAACTATATAAATTCTATTTCTGAAACCATTGCAAATAAAGTTGGGTTAACTCCAACTGATATTTTCAGTGATTATATATTAGATAACAATTTAGATGCTGCAAAGATAATAGCGTGTATTATGGTCTCAGTAAAAAGTGTACAAAGTGCTGCTTCAAATATTGATGATGTTTTTCCAGCTATTATTGATCAGATTCAGTCTCCCTCTATTTCTACCTTAGTAAAAGTTAGCGATTTTGATTTACTTATAAGAAATACTATTTCAGCTGTATCGATGAATGTACACTCTATTAATAATATTCTTAATAGAGCTAATAACATAATAACTGTTATTTTATCAAAAACTTCTGTTCAGGATATACTACAATATATTGATGTACAGCACGATACAATTTTAAATATAAGCGCAGAGCCTGAACCCGAACCAGAACCTGAACCTGAAATACCTGAGCCGGAACCCGAACCTGAGCCGGAACCTGAACCCGAACCTCCTGAACCCGAACCTGAACCTGAAATATTTCTACCTCCAAGGTTTCAGCCTCCTCTTTTACCTACTGAACCCGAACCCGAGCCGGAACCCGAGCCCGAACCCGAGCCCGAACTTCAATCTATACCAGAACCTGAACCTGAAATACAAATTCCATTACCAGTTACACCATTATACTGGTTGCAAGCCCAACATTACAATTCTACAACAAATATATGGTACAATCGCGGATCGGGTTCTGATGTACAAAACGTAGTTTCAAGGGGGAGTATTAGATATCAGTTCAGCAATGTTTATACAAATAATGGTGTTATTGAAAGAACGCTTATGGAAATAGTTGGAACTGTTTCGACTGAAATACAATTACCCGTTCTACCCACTACCTATACGTTATGTGCTATGGTTAGATATTCTGGTAATATTAATAATAGAAGAATATTAACAACAGATTCGTCAGGAGGAACAAATGAATTTAATGGCGGTACAACATTTTTTGGACATCATGGTGATATAGTAAATAATCCTACTAACGCGTTCAAACGAATCGGTACCGTTTGGTCGCATGGACTACCTGAAAAAGTTATTGAAAATAAATATTATAGTAAAGCCGGATTCATGACTAAACCATGGGCTGATACTAGTAGCAATACTTCGCAACACTCATATTGGTATCAAAACAGTTGGCAGTATGATACAGATAACTTTTTGTTTTCAAAACCTAACTCTCAGTTCGGTATTACTAAAAATTTAACAGATTGGTTAATTATACAAGTAACTAATGGAAGTGATTTATCTAATTCTAGGATACCATTTAATGTTTTAGCTAATGGTCATGCAATAGGTATAAGGGAACCATGGACAGAAGATAATACTCCTTATGGTAAAGCCGGTGCTGGTTTAAAACTAATGATCAATCCTCATAATTCTCAATATAAGAGTGATTTTGCTATTTCTGAAATAATTATATTTGATAGAGAACTTACGCCATCTCAATTATTTACAATTCAAAAATTCATGTATAACCCGTCGTATAATAGACCCAGACCCGTTCTTACACACTTTAATCCAATACAATCTTCGTATAGTACGAATAGAATTATTGCAACAAATACCTCACATACTACTCTTATTTATCCATTACAACCAGAACCAGAACCTGAACCTGAACCTGAGCCTGAACCTGAAATTACTTATATTACTGGATTACAATCAAACAGATATACACAAGGATATTGGAACGAGTCGTTAACATGGTTTGCTAATAAAACTCCTACAACTACTACTATTGTAGATGATACCATATCGTTAAGTCATCCAAATGATAACACCAGTAATTATTTCTCATATATGTGGGTAGGCAATATTGTTCCATCTATTTCTGGATTATATCGTTTTTATATAACAGGGGATGACAGGTGCAACGTTTTTATAGGAAATTTAGGACAATTAAACAAAAATAATTTAGCATTGAATTATTTATTACGTGTTAGTACAAACCAAGAACTTTCTATATCACTAACATCTAATACAACATATGATATTATAATAGCATATGGTGAGAAATCTGGTGGTCAATCTATAACCTTTGGGTGGAAATATCCTGGAAACAATACCCGACAGTATAGACTTGATGGAAATGAACTTTTATTTCAATTTTACGTTTAAAATTACTAATATTATTTAATTGTGGTTTGCTATATTTTTTAAATTTTTATAAACATCTTTGTTTGCATCTATAAAACTTTTTTCATTATAAGTTAATTTATGTTTTTTTAAGAATGATTTGACATAATATTTACCAACTTTATTTTGACGAAATTGTGGCATGTTTGGAAATAGATGATGCTCTATTTGAAAATTTAAGAATCCCATCCACCAATTTGTTAACCAATGATCATAAATATTTATAGTATGTTCAGACGAAGGTATGACCCATCCATTATTCTCTGTATAAGCCTCAGTTGTTGTGTGAGAAACCGTGAATGTTGCTAACAAAATCATAGTTCCTAAAACTGATACTATATGAAACATAACTATTGATTCTATTATACTATATCCCGATAAACCAAAAAACCAACTATATAATGATAAAGATGCGCTTTTAGTTGATATATATTCTATTAGATGGTTTTTTTTATATGCAAACATTGGGTAAGATATGAAAGACCATACAAACCAAACAATAGGATTAATAACCGTCCAATATAAAAAATGTTGATTTCTAGTTAGAAAATTATGGTTCTTTTTATCTAATAACTTCTCGTTAAATGCAACGAGAGGATGTGTTTTGAGGTCTTTATCATAATTTATATTTTGTGTATTTGCATGATGTGAAAAATGTTGATCATTCCAAAATCTATAATTACCTCCCATAAAAATATTAAGATATATCATTTGTAAAAAATTATCTATTTTAATATTTCCTGTAAAACTTTTGTGTCCACATTCATGCTGAATCCATCCACACTGTACATAATTTATAGCCATCAATATAAAACTTGTAATAATAAATTTGTTATATAAAAACATACCTGCAATACCCCATATACCTGCATTTGCCACTATTCTTTCACACACATGATAATAACTAGGTTTATAAAATCCGTCTTTTATTAATTGATGATTTAGTTTTTCAAAATCCATTTCTACATTATTTCTAGTATCAGTTATCATTGTATATGGTAATGTTTTAAGTAGAGATATAGCTTTTTTGGATCGCATATGTAATGCAAAAAAAACATTAGTTGCGTCTATTTTAGACTCGTTATTCCATTCATGTGTCTTTATTACAGAACCACCTGGATGCTCAAAATTTGTCAAATCATATAATTTATTATGAATTCTAATCTTCATTAATAAATTATATTAATATTTTTTATATTTATTACTTTAAATATTTATTCATAATCTCTAATAGCTACACCAACTGGGAAACGAGGAATACCTTGATCTGTTAATTCAAAATACTTTACCGTTAAATATTTTCCAATATAATTTTCTATATTTTCAAGCATAGCTTTTCTTTCTTCCCTTGTACCACGAGGTCTAACTTCAAATGTTTTGTAGTCATCGTTAGTTTTACAAGTAAATATAACTGTTCCTTTATCATTACCTTTTCCTTCTTTGTAGTCTACGATCTCAAATTCATCATCTGTAAAAGATTTAAATTTTAATAATCCTGAACTCCTTTTATCCGGTTCGTATTTACCATCCGGTTTACGGATTATTAATCCCTCATATCCTCGTTCAACATAATCTGTATGTGCTTTATTAATATCGCTTATATCATTAACTATTTTTAGTTCACATACTTTTATATATGTTGTTTTGTCTGGAATAATTTTAAGTAATTGATCCCATCTATCACTAAAAGACAAATCTTTTTTATTTAAATCATATAAATCATACATGTGGTACTCTATTTTATTCTCTCTGGGATCTGCTGTTTTTCTTTTAATGATTCCTGTCGCTTGTTGGAATGTAAGTTCGGGATTTAATCCAAAACTTCCCAATTCACCATCTAATTTAATATTAGTTGGTAAATTTAAATTTGCTATTTCATCTTTAACATGTTGCAAAACCTCTATTTTTTTACCTGTTCTAGATTCAAGAACCACTTCACCCGATTCATCTTTATATGCTATACACCTTACACCATCTAATTTTGGCTGACACATGTAAGGATAATCTTTGTTTTTTTTAGGTTCAAATGATTTAGCCAACATTGGTCGGAATTCTATTTCTGTTTTATCTTCTATATTTTGTGAATATAACTCCTTTTCTTGTTTATCTTTCCACATTTTAAGTGCTCTTTTTTCAGCTGTTGTTTTATCCGTAAATTCAGTAGATTTATTTCTAATTAGTTTACCATCAACTACCCCATGTTCTGTATAAAGTTTATTTTCTTCTACCCACACTCTCCACTGTCTTTTTTTATTTTTATTATCAGTTTTATAAATCGTAATATTAAAATCTTGTTCGATTTTCTCTTCTGGTTTGGGGTCTGATTTCAGATTTTTTTTTAACGATTTTTTCTTCTTAATTTTAAATTTCACCTCTGGTTTGGCTTCTGGTTTGGCTTCTGGTTTGGCTTCTGGTTTGGCTTCTGGTTTGGATTCTGGTTTGGCTTCTGGTTTGGCTTTTGGTTTGGCTTCTGGTTTGGATTCTGGTTTGGCTTCTGGTTTGGCTTCTGGTTTGGATTCTGGTTTGGCTTCTGGTTTGGCTTCTGGTTTTTTCAAGG
>MDSX01017656.1_pt1 | contig 12326 bp, 10 predicted proteins | sample 811141 | NCBI WGS metagenome assembly MDSX01 (sample SAMN05326642, study PRJNA326480) | marine metagenome | isolation source: seawater | place: Atlantic Ocean: South East | collected 2010
GCGTCATGCACTTCAGCAACAGACATGTCCTTGGGTCCAGCGCCCGCCCGCTCGTAAGCCTTTTGCGAGGCCAGCCGGGTGACGTGCCGGGTTGCATCATCCGGATCGCGGTCACTGCCGGTAGCGATCACGGAGGCCGACACCTTGATCGCGCGAGACTTGTCGAATCGCTCCAGCCCATCCGCCGAGCACAGAATCGCCGCCGCACCGCCATCACTGATCGGAGAGCACATCGGCAAGGTCAGTGGCCAGGAAATACCGCGCGCCGCCAGCACTTCGTCGACGGTAAAGGCCGCACGAAACTGCGAAAGTTCGTTGTGCACAGAATGCCTATGATTCTTTGCGGCAACGGTGGCCATCTGGCGCTGCGTGGTCCCGTGTAGTTTCATGTGATGCTTGGCGATCGCAGCGTAGACGTCCATGAAGACGCTCCGAGGGCCGTTTTCGATCCCAGCTTCGGGCGGCATCTCGAATCCGTCAGACAAGGCAAATAACCGGTTGAGGGTCGCATCGCGCCCGTTCACGTCAATTGCACCGTCGAAGACGGCCATGTTCTTCACTTTGTCCTCGGTCAGCATCTTCTCCGCACCGACCGCGAGCACGACGGATGCATCACCCGAACGGATTTCCTTGCAGGCGAGCGCAAATGCAGTGGAGGCGCTCGCGCAGGCATTCTCGACATTGACGACTGGGACCCCCTCGATCCCCATCTCGCGGAGCGCGACTTGTCCGGGAATCATATACTGACCTTCCAACGCACCCTGCGTCGCATTGGCGAAATAGGCGGCCTCGATTGCTTCGGCTCCGATCCTGGCATCGAACAACGCTGCGCCGACCGCACCCGCTGCAATATCCTTGACCGAATTTTCCTGCAGTTTGCCAAACTTGGTCATCCCAACACCGACCAGATAGACGTCCATCATTAACACTCCGTACTTTGACGATAAGGTTAACCCATGCGGCATTGAACACAACTGCGCTGCGATTAACTTGGTGGCGAGCGCGTATAGACGAGGTTCGGGCGATGCCAATGGTCGAGTGCAAGGACGGTGATATCCATTTCGAACGAAACGGCACGGGGAAACCCATGGTCATGCTCCTGCCTCAGAGCAGCGGGCCGGTCGGAATGGGACCGTTTCTCAACCGCCTGGGCAAGGAGTTCTCTGTCATACGGTACGACCAGCGCGGCACTGGACGAAGTGCGCCGGTTCCCACGCCGGATGGCATGACCATGGCTGGACGCGCGGAAGAAGTCGTAGCACTGCTTGATGCCCTCAAATTGGAGCAGGCCATTCTGTGCTGCCATTCGACCGGTTGCGGTATCGGCGTTGCGACAGTTTCGGTTCACGCGGATCGCATCGCCGGCATCGCACTAATCTCGCCCTGGAGCCACGGCGACACACACCTGACCACGATGCAGCGGCTCCGGGTGGCCGCAGCACGCGGGCTCGACCCCTATCGCTACGCTTGGTTCAACGCGAGCCTCTTGTTTCCGCCGGACTATCGCCGAGAACATGCGAAGGGATTCGAAGCGATAGCCGAAGCGGCGCACACCTCACCACAGGACGCGGACCAGATATCAGATCGCCTCGAGGCCATCCTCGCGTTTGACAGTCGGCCACATCTAGAAGCCGTTTCCTGTCCCACATTGGTAGTGACAGGTGCGGATGATCAATTGATGCCGGACTGGTTCGGACGTGAGTTGGCCGCAGGCATACCCCACGCCAAACTAGTCGCGCTCACTGGAGGTGGACACATGCTGCCGGAGACACGGAGCGACGACGTATCGAATGCCGTGTGTGCGTTCTTCGGAAAGGGTTCCTGACATACTTAGCTTGCTCCCGCCGCTGGCACACCGCTTCGACCCTGTTGCCGCACGGGTCCAAAAGGAAGGCGGCATAATATCCAGGTGGCAGCGCGGCCAAAAAAGTCGATTGCTCCCTCATCTTGGACACCGTTCGCCAGCCCCGCCGTCCAAACCGCGTCCACAATGGCACGGTTCGCAGCCTTTGAAACACCAGCAGAATTGGCACACTGGGAAAATCGTCGGTCATTTAGTCACCGGGTTCCGGAACCTGACAGCTAAAGCCTAGATGAAGCGGATAGCGCCGAAACAGACCGGCTTTTTCGGCCGAAAGCTGATCAGTTCAAGTATATTGCGCGACCAGAGACTGGCAGATCGCATCAGCCATCTGCGTTATCTTCGAAGCCAGATAGGCTTCGATCCGGCGCGCATTATCGATCTGGACGAGTTTTTCCATCACCCGTCTTCTCGGTCTATTCTCTTTAGACACAATTCCAAGAATAAATAGCGCTTCGCGGCAGCAGTCTTCAGAATTTTGGCGCCGCGAAATCGCGCGGAAAATCTTACTTCTTCAATCTACCCAAAAGATACGCCGGGATCATCGCACAGAGGAAGAAGAAGACCAGAAGCATGAAACCATCCTGGAAACCGAAAGTACTGGCCTGGGCATGTACGACATCGCTCAGGTAATGGAGGGCGCCGGGCGCATGCAGATCGCGCGGTAGGCCGGCCTCGGTGAAGAACTGCGAGACACCCTGAATCAGTGCCTGCGTCGTCGAATTGTCGGCGCTCTGGGTCGCGGTGAGCGCGTCGCCGTGGAACTGCGTGCGGAATTCCACGAAGGCCACCCAGGCGGTCAGGCCCATCGACCCCCCAAATTGGCGGCAAAAATTTATCATGCCGCCGCCAGCACTCAATTGCTCCGGCGGTAGCGATCGCAGTGCCGTACTCATAATGAACGGATTGGTAAAGCTCATCCCCATGCGGCTAACGATGAAATAGAGCGTTATCAACAGGACCGGCGTGTTAACGTCAGCACGACCCATCGGTATTGTGCCCACCGCGAATAGAAACAAGCCTATCAATATACCGATGTGCGCGGGAATACTGTCGGCTAGCTTGCCTGTGAACGGCAGCGTCACGACGATCAATAGGGCCGAGGGCAACATCATCAGCGCTGCGACGATCGGCGTCATGCCCTGAATCAATTGGCCGAAAACGGGAACACCGTAGCCCGTACCAAAATTCCCAACGCCGAAAACAAAAGCGATCAGTGCGGTCATTGCGAATTGCTTGTACCGAAAAAGCGAGAGATCGATTAACGTCGACCAATTCTGCAATTGCGTCCAGATCAGCGTCGCGCCCGCCGTAATGCCAACGAGGAAAAGCCCGAGAATATAGCTTGATGTCCATCCCTCTCGGTTGCCCTCGGTTATCGCCGTGACCAAGCAATAAACCGAAATCAGAAGCAGGATATACCCTATCCAGTCGAAGGACTTGCGTTTTTCACTAGGCGCCTGCGGTACAAATATCCATCCCATGAGCGCCGCGAAGCCGATTACGGGCAACGGCGCCCAAAAAATATAGCGCCAGTGCAGCAGATCGATGGCGATACCACCGAAGACAGGGCCGGCGGCCACAGCAAGGAATATCCCCATCGAGTATATCGCCATGGCATAGCCGCGCCGGTCCGCCGGAAATACCTGAAACGCAACGACCATGACGAGGGGCTGGATAATACCGGCCGCCACTCCTTGAAGAATTCGACCTACAACGATCATGTCGAAAGTCTGGCCGAGCCCACCGATAATGCTCCCCAGTGTGAAAACGGCAGCCGCTAATAGAAAGCCGAAGCGCTGGCCAAAGGCGGCCACCAACCAAGCATTCAGCAACTGACTCGTCACCATCGCTATGTTGAAGCCTGTGGTGATCAGCTGTGCCTGATCCAAGCCAATGCCAAACGCACCGATTACGCTGGGCACCGCGACGTTCACGATCGTACCGGAGACGACCATCGTGAAGGACGCCGCCATGCCCGCCGTCATCACCAAAATGCGATAGGCCCTGCCGTACCGGGCAGATAGATCTTCGATCGTTTCGCTTGCGAAGAAGATGAGTGTTCGTCCGTTCTAACTGAGCCTATCCGTCCGCCACACCGGCACGGGAGAGCATCGCATGCATGAGCACGTCGCATCCGGCGCCAAGATCTTCCAGTGTCGCCGTCTCCGCCTCATTGTGGCTGAGGCCGCCCTCGCAAGGCACGAAGATCATGGAGACTGGCGCTACATTCCCGATATACATCGCATCGTGGCCAGCGCCGGAAAGAATCTCGCGCGCGGGCAGTCCGAGCTCCGTCGCGGCTTCGCGTACGGCATCGATACAGTCCGGATCGAAATCAATCTTAGGCACATGCGACACGACACGCGCATCAAGTTCGAGTTCGTACTCCTCGGCAACTTTTTCCAGAAGGGCTTGGACCTCTCGATGCATTTCGGCGAGTGGCGCCTCCTCCGGATGCCGGATATCGATGGTGAAGTCGACGCGGCCCGGAACGGTGTTGCGGGAATTCGGAGAGACCATGACTTCGCCGATCGTGCCGACCGCTTCCGGCGCAAATTCTGCGACCATGTCTTCGATCGCAGAGACTATCCTCGCAAGACCGAACATCGCGTCCTTGCGCATTGGCATCGGAGTGGTACCCGCGTGACTGTCCTGACCGATCAAGGTGACGTCGAACCACCGCTGCGCTTGCGCACCCGTGACGACGCCGATTGTCTTGGCCTCGGCCTCGAGTATTGGGCCTTGTTCGATATGCGCCTCGAAGAAGGCGCCGAAGGGGCGGCCGCCGCACGGCAAGTCTCCCGCATACCCGATGCGGGCCAGCTCCGCGCCAATCGACTTGCCATCCGAGGCCTCGATGGCGAGGGCGTCATCGAGATCGAACTTGCCGCCGAAGACCCCGCTGGCCACCATCGACGGGGCGAACCGACTGCCTTCCTCATTGGTCCAGACGGTGACTTCGATCGGCGCCTCGGTTTCAACACCATGATCGTTGAGACTTCGGATGACCTCGAGGCCAGCGAGGACACCGTACACACCGTCGAACTTACCGCCATGCGGCTGCGTGTCGAGATGGCTGCCGGTCACGACCGGCGGTAGGCTGTCATCGCGTCCGGGCCGTCGTGCGAAAATATTACCCATGCGGTCCACCGACACGTCGCAACCGGCGTCGCGCGCCCAGGCCACGAAGAGATCTCGCCCTTCCCTGTCTTCGTCGGTCAGCGCCAAACGACAGCATCCGCCGTCGGGCAAAGCGCCAATCTTCGCCATATCCATGAGGCTGTCCCACAGACGATTCGCGTCGACCCGTAAGTTTCGCATCGTTTCCCTCCCGGCGCCGTTCATGCCGAATTCTTCTCTGCAAACACACCAATCACGCCCTTTGCATTCAATGCATCGATATCTGCGGACGAGTACCCTAGTTCCGCAAGCACTTCCTCGTTGTGTTCACCAAGATGCGGGCTATGAGTCAGAGGGTCGTCCGTCGCGGGTATTGGTTGTCCCGGAACCGAAGCCATGGGTACCCGGCCGAGCGTATCGTTCTCCACCCAGCGTAATGCATCGACGGCACGAACCTGCGGATCATCGAAAAGATCGAGATGCGTCTGTACCTTCGCGTTCAGGATATCCGCTTCAGAAATCAATTTGTTCCACGCGTCGCTGGTCTTTGTTTCGACGATCGGCCGGATTTGAGCGAGCAGTTCATCCCGGTTCTCGACGCGACTGCGAGCGTCCGCAAATCGTGGATCATCGATCCATTCTTCCTTCCCAATCAACTTACAGAACCTCCAGAAATGCGGATCCCTTCTGGCGTTGATCGACATATATCCGTCCTTCGTCTTGAAACCGCCGACCGGCATGCCGATTGGCTCGGCCTCTCCACCCTGAAGATGCGATTCCATGATTGCCGCCTCCTGAAACACCATAGCGGATTCCAAGAGACTGGTTTCAATTAACTTGCCTTTGCCCTTAACGGCCTGGCCGTACAGTGCCGCCGACGCCGCCTGGAATGCGAAAAGCCCGGTCGAAAAATCAATCGCCAGCATATTAATGCGTTGCGGCAAGCCGTTGATGTCACGATTTATCGACATCATCCCGGTATAGGCCTGCATAACGGAATCGGTTGCCGGTTGGTCGCGCCGGGGGCCTTTCTGACCGAACCCGGTGACCGCGACATAAACCACCTTGGGATTGACCTTCGCCACAGCCTCATAGTCGAGCCCGAGCTTCGCAAGCTTACCCACCCTATAATTCTGGATCATCACGTTGCATTCTGCCGCGAGCTTCTTGGCGATCTCCAATCCCTCGGGCGTCTTGAGATCGACGGCGAGACTGCGCTTGCCACGATGAACGACGACCGAGTGGGCGGTCTGGTCACCGATCGCCTTGCCGAGTTGCCGGCTCCAGCAACCTGTGCCGGGCGGCTCAAGCTTCACCACATCCGCGCCGTTGCGCGCAAAATGCATCCCGCAATAAGGCCCGGCCACGCCCTGGCTGAGGTCCAATACCCTGACGCCCGAAAAGGGCAGGTCTTCATGCGCCATCGATGTCTCCTGTTCGGCACGCCACTACCGGCACGTTCCGTTAATGTACATCGGTTTTCATGGACACACACCTCCGCGGGAAATCAACCTTGCGGCTTCGGTGGACGAAGTGCGCGGCGGAGACATTTCTATAGGAGGTAGCAGCGTAATATTCGGCATGGCTGTCACGACGAAAGGGATACGGCATGAAAGTCGGTACAGATATTAGCGTATTGGCGGAACCGGGACGCTCTGACGCGGCGGTCCTCTCTGACCACTTGGCTCGAGCCGATTTGGCGGAACCGCTCGGTTTCGATTCCCTGTTCGGACTGGAGCACCATTTCACCGGCTATTCGATGTCGCCACACCCCTTGCAGCTATTGAGCTACTACGCCGCAAAAACCAATAAGATCACGCTCGGCACCTGCGTTATCGTCCTACCGTGGCATGATCCGATCCGCGTTGCGGAACAAATCGCGTATCTTGATCTCCTTTGTGGCGGTCGCTGCATGTTCGGGTTCGGACGGGGAGCGGCGAGTGTCGAATACGCAGGCTTCCGGATACCAATGGAGGAGGCCCGCCCACGCTTTGCCGAGGCCGCCCAGCTGGTAACAACCGCACTACGGGACGAAGTCTTCGAATGGGATGGCGAGTTCTACAAAATTCCCAAGATGTCGATCCGGCCGCGGCCGATGTCTAATCCAGAACGCCGGTTTTACGCCTCCTCGGTCAGTCCGGAATCAGCCGAGGTCATGGCCAAGCTCGGTTTCGGCATGATGGTCATCATGCAAAACGAATGGAGCAAGGCCGCAGCCGATATCCACGATTACCGAAGCATCGCCGAGAGCGTCGGCCACAATCCGCCGCCGCCGGTCGTCCTGACCAATGTCTCCTGTGCGGAGACGCGAGACGAAGCGCGGGAACGCGCCATGCAGTACCTTGGCGCAAAGTGGGATTCTATCGACTCACATTACAAGTTCTCGGACGGGCATCTCGCTAGCGTCAAAGGTTACGAGTCCTACGGCAAGATGGCGAAGACCTACTCCAAACTGAAGGACGACAGCGCGCGTCAGAAGATGACCGAGTTCTATGTCAAGATTCAGATCGTCGGCACACCGGACGATTGTATCGAACAGGTGCGCGAACTGCGGGCACTGACCGGCACTGATCATATCGTCTGCGACTTCTCATACGGAGGGATGCCACACGAAGACGGCGAGCTCAACATGCGGCTGTTCGCCGACCGCTGCCTTCCGGTTCTACAAAGGGATTCGGCCTTCACCGGCCCTCTTGAAATTCAACAAGCGGAAAGCCAGCAGAGCAACGTCTTCGCACCCGCGTGATCGGACCATGTCGGGCGAGGCGGACCAGCAGCGTATTGCCGAGGGTCTCCATTGCATTGTTGTAGACGGGGCCACGGTCGGGCGCGTCGAGTTGCAGGTCGCTATTTTCGAAGGGACTGCGCATCGTTCAGTCTCTTCAACCTTTCTTTTCGTAGCGATTATCTCCGCCGGGCGGGCTCAGGCTAAAAACGTTCTCTGGCACGATCCGGGCGTAGTCGAGATAGCCAAGACGCGCGAGTGGCTCCACCTTGCGCACGTCGATAATACCGTCAGTGATGACGCTCTCATCGATATGAATGCCGACGACCTGGCCGATCACCATGTTCTGCCGGCTGCCGTCGCGCGCATCCGGTAGGTGGACGGTCTGCATATAGGTGCATTCCAGCGCAATCGGCGAGGCCGCGACGCGTGGCGGCTTGACCTTCTCGCAAGGAGCTGCCTCTAGTCCCGCCTTCGCCATCTCGTCAACACCAGCCGCTTCGTGCACAGCGGTCGCAACCATCGGTTCTCGCAACTCATAGGTACACATGCTGTAGACGAACTGTTTCGTCGTCTCGACATTGGCGAGCGTGTCCTTGATCTCCTCGGTCCCCGGCTTGCGGCCGTTCGGACAGAACATCACACAAGGCGGATCGGCGGAAAGCGCATTGAAGAAACTGAACGGCGCAAGGTTGACGACGCCATCCGCGTCGTGCGTCGATATCCATCCGATGGGCCGCGGGACCACGAGCGCGTTGTAGACCGTGTGCTTGAAGGGAGGTGGCTTCATGCCGACTTCGCGGGGATCAAAAAACATGCACTCTTATCTCCGATTGTTCGGACCGTTAAAGACAATGATTGGTGAGGGAGGAATTGGCAAACTTAGGCGTTACGATCAACTGCGAAACAGCAGGCCTCACGATATTGACCTGGAGTGATGCCAAATATCGCCTTGAAGGTGCGGCTGAAGTGCGCCTGATCAGCGAAGCGGCAATCAGCGGCGGTTGCCGCCAATCTTTCCTTCTGCCTAATCAACCGGCGTGACCTGTCAAGGCGACGCATTACGAAATAGCGGTAGGGGAAGGGCTGGTGCCGCATCAACACCGAAACTGGCGCACCAATTCGTAATACAAGAAGCCATTCACGCGATCCAGTTACCTCGCCGCGCCCTGCCGATCATGATTTGCGCTGAGGAATTCCCGCGCCGGCTCGACTGCAGGCGCGTCAACTTTCTCGTTCGCGGCGGAATAGCTGGATTATCGAGCTACATGGAGCTAGCCTCTCGCCAAGCCTACGCTTCCTGACGACTGATTGATCGCACCACATCTTCAATATGTTGATGGATGGCCTGCTGGCTCTTTCATTGCCGATAATCCTGTTTTGAAAAGATATGGCGAGAACCGCAATCGACCTATCTTGCTGATAAGACACGGCCACGGCGATAGGAGATAGGAAATGGCACAAGCGCTCGACGGCATTCGCGTGATCGACATGACGCACAACCAGGCAGGACCTGCCTGCGGACAGATTCTCGCTTGGCTTGGCGCCGACGTCATCAAGCTCGAGACGCCTGGAAAGGGCGACGTGGCGCGCGCGCAAAATAACGACGAGTTGTTCTTCCTTTCCTTCAACGCCAATAAGCGAAGCCTGACGCTCAACCTGAAGAGCGACGAAGGCAAGGTGCTGCTCCGCAAGTTGCTCGCGGAGTCCGATGTCTTCCTCGAAAACTTCGCACCCGGCGCCGTGGCCCGCATGGGCTTCGACTTCGCTACCCTCCAGGAAATTAATCCGCTCCTGGTCTATGCGACGATCAAAGGTTTCGGCACATCTGGGCCTTACAGCGACTTCAAGAGTTTCGAGCCGGTAGCCCAGGCCATGGCAGGGGCGATGAGCGTTACCGGCCAATCTGACGGGCCGCCAACCTACCACTGGCCAGCGATCGGCGATTCCGGCACCGGCATGCATATGGTGATAGGCATCCTCGCCGCGCTCAACCAACGCCACGCCACCGGCAAGGGGCAGGAAGTCGAGGTGTCGATGCAGGAATCCGTGCTTAATATCATGCGGGTCAGCCTGCGCGATCATCAGCGCCGGGGCTCCGCCATGCCCCGCACGGGAAACCAGCTCGGCAAGAACGTGCCCGGCACAGCCTATCGCTGCGCGCCCGGCGGGCCAAACGATTACGTCTACGTACTGGCCCAGCAGCAGATGTGGCAGTCGATGCTTGAAGCGACGGGCCTGACCGAGACCCTCGGCGACGAAAAGTACAACACGCCGGCCGGCCGTTGGGATCACCGCGAGGAGGTCGACGCGGCGATCGAGAGCTGGTCAATGCAACACACGAAATACGAGGTCATGAAGATCCTCGGCGACGCCGGCGTGCCGTGCGGGGCGACCCAGGATACAGCGGAACTGCTGGAGGATCCGCATTTGATCGAGCGGGACATGATCCTCGAAGTCGACTACCCGAAATACGGCACCTTCAAGACAGTCGGTTGCCCGATCAAGATGAGCGGCTCCCCGGTCGACGTGACCCGGCCGCCCGAGTTGAGCGAGCACAGCGCGGAAGTGCTGGCGGAGTTCTGCGGTGTCTCGCCGGAAGAGTTCGAGCGCCTTAAGGCCGAAGGCATCGTCTAAGGAGGCATCAGTGAAGGATAAATCGATCCTGATCAGCGGCGCCTGCGGCCTCGTGGGCCACCCACTCTCGCAACTTCTGACGAGCCGCGATGAACGCGTCATAGGCCTCGACCCCGCCGATCCGCCGGCCCCAGTCGAGGGCATGATCCATATCAAAAAGGGTTTCGGCGACTTCGAGATGCTGCTCGACCTGCTCAAAGAGCACAACGTGGGCAAGATTGTCCACGCGGGTGGCATCTCCGGGCCGATGCTTTCAAAAGACAACCCGCACCATATTAACCGGGTCAACCTCGTATCGACCATCGACCTCGCCGAGGCTGCCCGGCAGACTGGGATCAAACGTTTCGTCTACTGCTCATCCGGCTCGGCATACGGGGTCACGCCGGAATCGCCGGTGACCGAGGACACCCCCTTCCGACCGACCTCCGTCTACGGTGCCACGAAGGCGGCTTCCGATCTGGTGCTGATAGCCTACCGGGACGAGTACGACCTCGACGTGATAGGCCTCCGTTACTCCTCCGTCTACGGCCCACGGCGTGCCACCGACTGTGCGATCCGCACAATGATCGAAGACGCAATGGCGAAACGCCCGACCCAGCTCGACTGGGGGGCCGGTGAGTTCTGGCCCTTCGTCTATGTCACCGACATCGTCACCGCGACGGCCGCCGCCCTCGACGCTCCAAAGACACCGCAATATGCCTATAACGTCGCCGGCCCGGACATGCCTGCAGTGCAACGCATCGCCGAGCTGGTGTATGAATTCTTTCCCAATGCTGATATCGAACTCGGGTCCAAACCGCGCCGCGACACGCGCGGCCGCTTCGACCTCTCCGCCGCCGCCCGTGACCTCGCCTGGACCCCGGAATGGGATATCGAACGCGGCGTGCCAGCCTATATCGATTGGTTCCTTAAGCAGGGGCATGCCTAAGCCCTTGCTCTGCGCCCCCATTCGCGCCTACACTCCACACATTATGACGATTCAGACTGCCATTCGGCTTCTTGGCCTTCGACTTACCATCCCGGCGTAAGCGCGTCGGGGTGCGCCCGGTTGTGGCCGGGCACGGGATCGAAGGAGTAGCCGGAAGGGATGGTCGAAGATGATCGTCGATGTTTCACATAGAACAAAGTCTCACAGGGATCGGAGCGCAAACAAGCGTGCTGTATCCTGTGCCCCTGCGTTGGCCGAATGTCGTCTCGCCAGTGCGCGACTTAGAAACGGCTGTCGGTCCTTATCGCGGCCGCTCGACGGCCGTATCCGCGCCGCATGTTAGACACAAAAGACAGCAACGCCAATGCTAGAAGACAGATCCAGGAGTAAGACCCATGGCTATCATGCCAATCGAAAAATACAAACCGGCCGCAACGGTCGAAATGCGCGACCGAACCTGGCCTGACAAGACGATCACCAAATGCCCGATCTGGTGCTCCGTCGACCTGCGCGACGGAAACCAGGCCCTGATCGAGCCGATGGGTGCGGAGCGGAAGCTCAAGATGTTCAAGACGCTCTGCGATATGGGCTTCAAGGAGATCGAGGTCGGATTCCCGGCAGCTTCGGAGACGGACTTCGACTTCTGCCGCCAAATCATTGACGAGAACCTGATCCCCGACGACGTGGTGATCCAGGTCCTCACGCAGTCCCGGGACGAGCTGATCCGCCGCACCTTCGAGGCGATCGACGGCGCCCATACGGCGATCGTCCATCTCTACAACTCAACATCGACGACCCAGCGCCGAGTCGTCTTTAACCTCGATATGGACGGAGTTAAGAAGATCGCGACTGACGGGGCGGAACTGATCAAAGAACTGGTGCCAACAGTGCCCAACACCAAGATCATCCATCAGTATTCACCAGAGAGCTATACGCAAACTGAACTACCCTATGCGATGGAGGTTTGTGAAGCGGTGATGGATATCTGGCAGCCGACGCAGGAGAATAAGACCATCATTAACCTGCCCGCGACGGTTGAGGTTACGACACCA
>MDSX01001967.1_pt1 | contig 12325 bp, 13 predicted proteins | sample 811141 | NCBI WGS metagenome assembly MDSX01 (sample SAMN05326642, study PRJNA326480) | marine metagenome | isolation source: seawater | place: Atlantic Ocean: South East | collected 2010
AGTTCCTATTGCAATGAATCAAGAGGTCAAATCAGTCCATTCGACCATGCATACCAACCAGCAGCCCCCAAACTTGTGAAAATTACTATCACAATAAGTAGGCGTTTTGCTTTACTAGATTTCTTCTTCTGTTGAATCCTTTCTTCGACTGGTAGTGGATTTATGGGGAGTGGAAGAGTGCTCGGACCAGGCAAGGGTAGAGGTATTGGCCCCTCGTCCTCTTCAATTTGAATCATTTCTTCTACTGGATGAATCGTGTCTAAATCTTCCAATCCAGGAGCATCGGGGATGGGGCCTAAGACCAAGTTCCATATCGAGTCGATTGCTGACGCAGTGATTGGTTTTTCAACCCACCCAATTGCTCCAGCGGAGTGTGTTGCATCGTTTGCAAGTTGTGCTTGGCGTTTTGGAGCCGAAAATAGAATCCTGCAGTCTTTGCCGTGCTCTCTCATCTCAAGCGCAGCTAAATGTCCGTCCATAGAAGGGATGTCGAGTGCCAAAACAACGAGTTCGGGATCTATGCGGATATATTCATCCACAGCTTTATCGCCATCTTCACAGGTTACGACATTGAACTCTCTCTGTCGGAAAATATTGGTAAGTCTGTGCAATGACATTTGGTTGTTGTCAACAAGAAGTACTGTTGGTGCTTCTTCGTCTTTAACATCGGTGACTCTAACCATGGCTAACAGTCGTGTGATAGACTTCACACTCATGAATCAACCGCTCAAATAAGTCCAAACAAGTCATTCTTCCTCATCAGCGATGATTTCCGATGGCGAGTCTTGTGGGTTTGTGAAAGTTTCACGAACTGCTTCTGATTCGGCTACTTGATCTTCTAGCGCCCTTTGTCTTGATGGGGCTTTAACGAATTGTAGTTGGAGTTCTGAAATTATACCATTTAGCATTGTAGATTCTTTTGGTGTAAGGTTGCCAGCCATTTTTGTCTTCAACATCGATAGTGTATCTATTGCAGCTTTGGTTTCACCTAAATTGTAGTGCACCCTTCCTTCGCTATCCTGGATTAATCCCATGTGCATCATTGCGCTTCTTTGTAGCATGTGTACTAGCTGAAATAAGTGAGCGCTGCCCTCGTCATCAAAGAATTCTTGCGCCATATTTCCACCTTACTCGAAGAGTTGTTGAAGTAACCAATCTGGGTCGAATTGCATCAAATCGTCATATTCTTGCCCAACGCCACACAAAACAATCGGTTGCCCTGTTGCATGAGCTATTGAAAGCCCTGCGCCGCCTTTAGCATCAGTATCTAATTTGGTTAGAACGGCTCCATCGAATTTTAACATCTGTTGGAAATTTCTTGCTTGGTCGACAGCGTCGTTGCCTGCTAAAGCGTCTCCAACGAATAGTGTAAGATGTGGATTTGCAACGCGTCGGACCTTTTCTAACTCGGCCATAAGATTGGATTTGTTTTGCATTCTTCCTGCTGTATCGACTAAAACCACGTCAATTCCTTTCGCTCTAGCAGATTCGACCGCGTCTCTAGCGATTGCAGCAGAGTCTCCTCCTCTTTGTGATGATACACAGCGGATATTGAGTCGCTCACAGTGGGTCTCTAGTTGCTCGATTGCCCCTGCTCTAAATGTGTCTCCAGCGGCAGCAATAACCGATAGTCCGCGCTGCTGTAAATTGTGGGCAACCTTCGCCACAGTGGTTGTTTTTCCAGTTCCATTTACCCCGACAAACATGATTACTACAGGTGTGTCTTCTTTGTCTATGAAGCCTTGAATTGATGCATAAAAATCCCAATATCCAGCCTTCAAAATACCCTTCAAAGCGCGTTTTAAGCTCGCTTCTAGAACTTTGGATAAGTCTGCTCCTTTGCGTAGCCTTTGTCCAATTAGATTTCTTTTCAACGCCCCCATAACGGCAGAAACTGCGTCTGAAGATATGTCTGATTCGAGCATTATCCATTCGAGTTCTTCCATTAGGTTGCTAAGAGCTTCGCTTTCTTTGATTACTCGGCCCCCGGATTCGACAACACCGCCGCCAAGATCGATTGTAATTCCATCGTCTTCAACCGAGCCAATTCCACCTGTAGGTGCTGCTTTTACCTCTACAAGTTGTCTACCAGTAGTGGTTCTCATCATGTGTAAATCAACATTTGATCCTGCTAATCTTTTCACGGCTTTTGCTCCGCGCTTTTTCATTTCTTTTTCTTTGGCTTTCTTTCTAGAAGCCTCTTTTTTTGCCTCTTTGGCAAGAATTTTCTTTTCTTTTCTAGATAGTTTGGTAGGGAGAGTGTATTCTTCCTCTTCTTCCCAATCATCCCATTCGTAATCATTGCTTGAAGGAAGTTCTAATTCTTCTTCTTCATCAAAATCTTCCCACTCTTCATCATCATCTAAATTGGAGTTAGAATCGAAAGGGGTTTTTTCGGTATCGTTTGGTTGTGATTCTGCTTGAATCACCTGTTCTTGAAAGGATAGTGCTTCCTGGGCTTCTTCGCTGCCTTCTTCTGCAGAAAGTTCATCTGAGTCAACTTCTGATGCCGCCTCTCGAACTTTATTGCGGAATTTGTCGAATAGCCCCATAGTAACACCTAATCATCCAATGTTAGTTCCCCTCCGACTCCTCTTCTTCGGCGTCGTGAGGTTTTTTCTTCGGGTTTTTCAACGGGTTCTTCCTCAACCTCTTGTGATTGTGTCATTTCTTTAGCGGCTGATTCAAAAGCAGTAGCTAATTCCTCAATTCTTTGAGTAAGCATGGCTGCTTCGGCTTCAAATTGGGATTTCAACTCGGTCAAATCTTCGAGTCTTTTATTGACTAATTTTTCAGCATTTTCAGGAGTTCTTTCTCCAAAAACACCACTTCCCAAATCCACAATAGTTGTAGAATCTTTAGGAATTGGGACCATGACTCCAGCGCCCAACGGTATGTGGCCATTCAGACCTTCTGAAAGCGATTTGAGCGCCCTTCTAGTATCGTCGTGTTCTAGTTGAACGGCTTCTATTCTCTCTATTTGTTGATTTATCTCTCCCAGGCGTTGCCGATTCATGTCGACAAGTCGCGCCATTCTCTGAAGTTCGTTTGAATCTACCATGGCACTCAACCGTTGGGAGAAGCCCCTCTATGATGAACCCGACGATTGGGTTCACTCTTCTTCGGCGACTGGAGCTATCGGTCCGCCTTCTGCAGCAATTTGGTCTCTAAATGCATTGAGAACCATTGGTTCTGAAGAGGTTCTTGGGTCGATCTTTGAAATAGAATCAATTGTTATTGCTCTTCTGTTTGCTTTATGGCGGGAGCCGATGATAGAATAGCAGCGGTGTTCAGCATCATCTGCAGAACTTGCTACGATGTCCATATCGAACTTCTGTCGTTGGCTGCCAAATGGGGCTGTGCCGGATACGCGGAAGGCTTGCATATTCCCGCCGACCTGTAAATGTGTCTTAAACGCGCTGGCGCGACCCTTTGAGTCTAAATCTTCAATCGTAAGGAGGATTTCAGGTAACTTGTGCGGGCAGTTTTGTTGCTGATTTTATCATTGGTAATGTGTACTATATCGCCTGTTTTAGCCTCTTCAGAAATCCTGGGTGTTGATGAAGAGTCTTCGCTTTCATCGCTAGACGGTAGTGGCGTAGTTATCGCTGTAGCAGATACAGGAATAGATATGGACCATTCTTGTTTTAGAAACTCGACGGATGAAGTTGGAACTCCTGGTCCTGAACATAGAAAAATAATTCACCTTAACGATTCAATAGACGATTGGGATACTCAAGGCCACCAACAATTCAAACACGGCACCCATATTGCTGGTATTTTAGCTTGTGACCAATTAGAAGGCGATAGTGGTATGCGCTCACTATCTCATGGGGCAAAATTAGTAGTCCAGGATGTTGTTGATTCTAGTGGTTGGGTAGTGCCTGATGATGTTACATCACTGTTAGCAGAATCTTCTAGATATGGTGCGATAATTAATTCCTGGTCGTGGGGAGATAATACTGTAAATTATACTGAAAGAAGCAGTATGATTGACAAATGGACTGTGGAAAACCCTTGGTCCCTAGTTTTCGTTGCTCCTGGAAATACAGGTAATACTATGTTAGAGCCATCTAATGCTTACAATGTAGTATCGGTAGTAGCAAGTGATTCGAATGAAAATGGTACTTTGTGGTCTGGGAATTCTCACGGCCCCGATGTAAATGGCCGCCGAGGGACGTTTATTGCAGCCCCTGGAATGGATATTGTATCTGCTAAGGCTGATGGGACAAAATTCGGAATGAATAACGAATCTTACGCCATGACTGGAACATCGATGGCAACACCGATGGCAGCATCATTTACTGCACTGCTCCAGGAATTAATCCAAACAGAGTACGGCCACGCCCCCTCTGCACCATTGTTGCGAGCAATGTTAGCTGCATCTGGAGAGAGTTTGAATGGTGGCGATCCTGATTCCATGCAAGGATATGGCCGTCCTTCTCTGAAGAGTTTTGAAAGTGGATATATCATGCACGATTCCTACGCTACTGAAGATTGGGTTTCTTTGATTGAATCTCGTGGAGGTACACTCGAATCCTTCACCTCTAACCCATGGAATGGTAGTGGTGCTGTGGGCCCGTTTTTAGCTGAAAATGACTCGTGGAGTAAATTGTTCCAACCAATACCGGGAGAAGACGTAGAGGTTGTTATGTCTTACAATGCCAGGCCGGGCGGATATGAAATTGATGATTTGAGATTGGTTGTAAAAACTTCAGATGGAAGGTTTGCTGTTGATGACCAAATGAGTAATTCTGGTTTTAGCCAGCTGTATTATGGGTCGTTTACAAACCCCCTAATGATGAATTCTAGTAATGAAACAACTGTGATGATTCGATTACCAGCCTCGCAATTAGAAGGTGTGGAGTGGGTTAGTGTAGAAGTTGTTGCAAATGATATCTATGATGGTATGAATGTTGGTTATTTAGGACTTGAAGGAACAAGGGTTGGTTTTGGATTGGTTGCAACTGGTCTGCAAAACTTTACTCAAAACACAGCCCCGGAAATCACAGTTATTCAAGGGCCTGCTGGAGGAGAAAATTATTCTGATAATTTCTCAATAAATGTGAATGTACTTGATATGGAGAATGATAGTTATGTGTTGGCAATTAGATTGAATAATTCCAACTTCACTGTAGATTTGAGTGATTGTGCAGCAGTATTGAATCATTCATCTGATGTTTATTGTGAAATTGATATTTCTAGAGATTTAGTCCCTAGGCCTGTAAATAGAGAAGATTGGCGTTTTGAGATTATTGTTGTTGATAATAATGAGTCAATATGGACGGAGTCTAAAATGACTACATATTTGAGTAATAATTTCTCTATTTTCTGGGTATCTCCGATGGTGGATTATGAAGAAGATGTTCCAATTATCGAAGAAGAAGAGGGTGTTGAGCAAAATCGTGCTCTGATTTGGGGGATTGTTGGTGTTATTTTTGGTATGGTTGTGGCCGCCAGTATTATGTTTAGAGGTTTTGAAAAACGCGTTCTGGATAATGTCCCCCCGCCTTTCAGAGAGGAAGAATGACTGTATTTTACGGGAGTGAACATTAAGACTAGTAACGCCGTGGGCGTGATGTCCGAAGGACAAAGGTGAGACAAAATGGGAGAAAGACTCTATGTTGGAATTGATTTGGGAACATACCAATCAACTATTGCAAGTAGTTCAGGATCGTTAGAAACTATTGAGACAGTTGTAGGTCGTCCAAAAGACCCAGTAGCTAGAAATTTTCTAGGTCGTGATGTTCTATTTGGTAATGATGCTTTGAAAAACAAGTTGGCTTGTAACCTATACCGCCCAATGGCCGCTGGTGTAGCACAAGATGATGAAGCAAATCTGGCTGCTGCTAAGGCTTTCGTAACTCATCTAATCGAAACCGTCGGTCCTGAAGATTACGACGAAGTGTTCGGAGTAATTTGCTCACCATCACACGTTTCATTCACCGACAAGAGTAATTTGGTCGCTACTCTACGTGGCCAAGTTAACGCAATCATGGTCGTAACCGAACCATTCGCTACAGCATACGGTATTGGAGAAATTTCTGGTTCTATCTGTGTAGACATTGGTGCAGGTACAACAGATATTGCTCGCCTTTACGGAATTTTCCCATCAGAAGAAGACCAATTAACAATCCAGGAAGCTGGAGATTGGATCGATTTACAACTTATGGAACTGGTCCAAAAGAAGTACACAGGTGCTCAGGTAACAAAAGACATGGTCCGCAAGTGGAAGGAAGAGTTCTCCTACGTTAACGGAGATGACCGAGAACAAATGGTTGAATTGTCTGTTGAAGGAAAGAAGCAAGTTGTCGATATTGGTGACTTGGTAAAGTCGGCTTGTTCAATGGTAATTGGAAAGGTTGGTGCAGCGATTAAGTCGATTGTTGCAACTGCTGACCCGGAATACCAACCAATCCTAAGAAACAACATCATCCTATCTGGCGGCGGCTCTCTAATCGATGGAATCGCAGACGCTATTGCAAACGATATCGCAGATATCGGAGATGTTACTGTTACTTGTGTTGACGACCCAATCGAGAAGGTTGCAACTGGTGCAATGGCTTTAGCCCAAGATATGCCTGATGAGCAATATACCGCCATCAACTAAGGGTCTCACAATGGGCCCATAGGGCCCTCCAACCAATGAAAGGTTGAAGAATGGTAGTTGTGCGATAACCCTCAATGACGTTCAGCGCTGATACTCCAAGCGGCATCCGTCGAATGACTGAAACTACTGGCGATGAGCGAGCAGCACTCGAGGGAATGTTACGAGCATACCCTGTTGATCAGCTCGTAGAAGAGGTCCTGGTTGCATGGCAAGAGTTGGCTGATAGAAATGAGGATTTAGTTACATCAAAACAGAGATTAAGAGTCCTGGAATTAGATCTTGCCGAACGTAAAGATGAGGTCGCTCCAGAAGTTTCTCAATTGAAGGCTGCTGAAAATGATTTAGAAGAAGCGGGGGCAAGAATTGTTCACCTTGAAAGATTGCTAGAAGATACTCGTAAAGAATTGGCTGATAGCAGTTCTAGTATTTCTGTTGAAGAAAGAGAGGCTCTCGAGAAAGAGGCTGCTCAACTAAGAGATTTAACAACTCAACAAGACGATGTTATCGCCGAAATGGAAGGTAGAATGGGTCAAATGATTGAGGCTTTGGAGCGTGCTGCAAATGCTGGTTTGACAAGTGTAACTGCTGATGAGGTGCGTGCATTGAAGTCCCAGGCTGATGCTTTGGCTGCCGATTTAGATGCTGAGAAAGCAGCTAACGATGCTTTGGAAGAAGAGAGGCAGCGTTTGAGAGATATTGCTGACAGGTTGCGTGGGTTGTTAGATGCACGTGATACACGACTTGCAGAACTGGAAGAGCAGTTAGAGCGCGTCATGCAGGGGCCGAGATCTGTTTCAGCAGAACATGACTATTTGGTTGAGCAGATTGAGGAATTGAAGCGCAGGCTGCTTGAAAGAAATCGCGAATATGAATCTCTAAGAAGAAGAGAGAGAAGATTGCATAACGATGTATTCGAAAGGGATGAGAGAATCCAACAAATGTCTCTAACTATTGGTGACTTAGAAGCAGCACTTACTGACAGAACCTCTGAATTGCGAGAACTAGAATCGCAGAGAGATACTGCAGTAAACCAACTAGATGGTGTAAAGCGATCGGAAAGAACTCGTGAAGTAGTAGGTAGAGTGTTTGCCGATTCCTTATCTTTGGTACGCAGTCATGATGAAAGAGAATTAAGAAAGGAGATCTATTCTAATTCACCTGATGTTGAAAGAACCATTTCAGCACCAACAGCTGACGATATGCAAACATTGGCAGATGGTGGTTCTGTTGACCTTGATACTGCTTTGGAAGTTATTGAGAAGGGGATGGATGTTCCTAAAGAAACCCGTCCAGAGTCACCTGGTGGAACTGGAGACCCTGTGCTTTACGAAGACGAAGATTGAATTGAATCAACTATACTTTTGATTCTTTGACGGAGTTCGTCCATATTTGCTGCATCCTCTGTAAGAGTCCCTGTGACTATCCAATTTGCACCTGCATTTGCAGCCTTTGCTGCTTGGTCTCCCGTTCTTATACCTCCACCGACAATTAAACAGAGGTCTTCTACTTGGTTTGCTGATTCTATGCAATTAGGATCCACTTGACTAGATGCCCCGCTTCCTGCTTCAAGATATAGGATTTTGAATCCAAACATTTGAGCTGTTATTGCATAAGCATGAGTTAATTCTGTCTGACCCGTTTGGACTAATTCTGCTTCTCCAACTTCACCAACTTTTCCTCCCGGGGAAAACACAAGATATCCAGTAGGTAATGCTTCTACTCCGAACTTCTGTAAATATGGTGCACCACGTAGTTGCTCTCCAATCAGGTATTTCCTAATCTTAGAGTTCATTAGCATCATGAATGTTATTCCATCGGCGGCAGGAGAAAGAGCGTGGGCTCCCCCTGGGAAGAGTACCACTGGTATCTTCCAGAAATCTTCATCTGAATTCGGGTCTTGGCTAGAAGCAAATATTTGCAATTCCAAGGCTTCTTGAATTGATTTACATGTTTCATGTACTACTTCGTCAGGAGTGTCTGTAGATCCACCTACAAAAATCATCTTTGAACCAGATTCTATTGCTGAAATAGCTCTTCTTGTTGCAACTTCAGCACTTTGTTTTCCTGGGTCAATAAGTGTAACATGTCTGCACCCTCTGCTTTGGTCGAGAACATAATTCAACAATCCTTCATCGGGTATCATGCTAATCTAACTCCTGAAGGGAATGAATGATGTTTTTGGCTATTTCCTCTCCCTCAGATATGGCTTCATCAACCCATATTTTTTCCGAAGAGTCTGGATGTTCTCCTTTCATTATCTCTAACCAGCCTTGAATTGGCCGGGGTAAATCACCTTTTATCCAGCATTCTACCAAATTGTCTCCTCTCTGAAAACAAAACCTATCTTCTTCTATTGAATTAATTGTAAACTCGTTGGGAATGTTTTTCTCAATCGTTATTCCACCACTCCAATTCTGAAGTGTAGTGAATTGAGTTCCTGTTTTAGGCCAACCAGGAGATTTTGATTTACCACCCGTACAATCTATTGAACCTTCAGGTGCTGTTGTTTTCAATTTAATTATACCACCAGAATCTGTTACTTGTTTTGCTAATTCTTTTTCATACCATTCTCTTCTGAAAGCCCAACCGAAATCGGTCTTTTTTGCAGATGTTTTTGCAATTAACTCTGGTGATAAATTTTTGATGATCCCTGGTGAACGAACAGGGTTTCCGATTTCTTGGCGTGATTCAAAAATTGTAACAGGATGATTTTTTCTTAGAAAGTAAAGAGCACACGACATCCCACGCACCCCTCCTCCTGCAATATTAATCATCTATTACACCTTCAATTCTTAATGCAAATACAGGACAAGATAGAATGCAGTGTTCGCATAGAGTACACTTATTTTGTTCTACTATTGCTAGTCTATCTTTGAGATCTAAAGCATTAGTTGGACATAATGCTATACATGCTCCACAGCCATAACAGAGCTCTTCATCAACAACAAAAGTTGCTGTTAAACTCTCGGCCATATTACTTCCAGTGGATATTTACTCATTGTTTCATCGGCGGGATGACCATTGGAATATTCTAATTTTGTAATTATTCTAATCTACGAAATTAAAAATTAGTTACACTAGAAATGGAATTTGTTTATTTGTTAATACAACTAGTTTATGTTATATGACCCCCTTATTTCCATTGGAGGATATTAATTAGAGGTGTGACTAAGTAAGGAATGATGATTATACAACGTGAACGAAGTAAGACCCATTGATGTTTAACGCGTCTATCCTATAACTATATCCAGAATTGATTTGATCCAGACACCTTCAAAATTATTCCAGTGGAAACACAGGGGTCCGACATATTCATCCATACTATCTACTACCGCTCAAATATGGTATTCTATTCTCCAGGTAGAACCACTTCCTATCCTGAGATTCCACCGTCAAATGGAATACGTTATCACTATCTTGGTGGAGGTAATGAAGTTGGAAATGTTGGTTGTGTATTCGAAGACAAATATGGAACCAAAATGTTACTTGATTATGGATTAGCTCCAACAGATCCTCCAAAGTATCCTCATGAAGCTCCTAACATCAAAGATGCTGTGATTACACATTCACATATTGACCATCTAGGAATGGCTCCTTGGCTTTGTTCTAATCATAGAACAAGATTACACGGTACTCCATTAACTGCAAAAATAAGTCAAATGATGTGGAATGATTGTTACAAAGTAAGCAGACTGGAAGGGTATCCTCTAGCATGGGATAAGAGAGATATCGACATTGCAACTTCTTCTTGGTATACTCATAACTTTAATGAAAAGTGGGAGAAAGACTCCTGGAAACTTGAACTAACCAAAGCAGGGCATATACCAGGTGCAGCAATGTTAAACGTTGAAACCGAAACTCACAAATTACTTTTCACTGGAGATTTTGATACTAGAGATTCACCACTAGTTTCGGGTGCAAAACCAGAAAAATGTGACGTTTTATTTGTAGAAGGAACATATGGTGGAAGGGACCATCCAAGTAAAGATGAGACGATAGAATCATTTGTTGATAGAATTGTAGAAGTTACCGATCGAGGAGGAACAGCATTAATCCCTGCTTTTGCAAATGGAAGGACTCAAGATATTGTTATGACACTTCACAAACATCTTCCTGAATTAGATGTACATGTAGATGGAATGGGTAAGAGTGTAGCAAAACTGCAAATGGAACACCCAGAAGCTTTGAGAGATCCTCAAGCATTAGAGGATGCATGGAAATGGTGTAGACGGGTTTCTTCAAAGTCTGATAAGAAGAAAGCTTTGGATGCCGACTGTATAGTTTCAACATCTGGAATGATGGATGGCGGACCATCAATTTGGTATCTCAACAGATTAAGAATGGATCCTAAAAATGCAATTTTACTCACTGGATACCAAGCATCTGGTTCAGGAGGAAGGATGCTTTTAGATGAAGGACACGTTCCAATTTGGGACAAAAGAACTCCAATAGATCTCGAAGTAAGTCAATTTTCATTCTCTACTCATGCAGGCCATTCAGAAATTGTTGAATTTGCAGAAAAATGCCAAGCAGAAACAGTAGTCATCTATCATACAGACCCTAATCATGCGAGGCCACCACTCGTTGAAGAATTGGAATCTAAAGGCCATACAGTACACACTCCAATTAATGGCAAATCAACAGTATTGGAATGATAATTTCTCCGAAGTGATTGAATATAGTGACATTCACCGTTATCCATGGCAACCAAGAAAACCCCTCCTGGTAAGCGCAAGAAAAAGAAGCGTAAGATTCGCCTATCTTTGAAGAGCTCAAAGATGAAGAAAACAGATTCTTACACAGACCAAGTAGGATGGTCGACAGACGTAGGTCGCACATTGGGTGAAAAATCAGCTCCAAAAGCGCCAGACACAATCAAACACCAATGTAAAATGTGTGGAACAATTATGAAAGTTCCTAAACCAAAGAAAGCAAGGTACACCATCACATGTCCACATTGTGAACACCAAGAATTCTTCGAGTGATTAAAACCACAACCCAAGCAATTCAAGGATTTGCCTAATTGCAGCAATTAGCATTACAGACACCAATGTGTTCCTAACAGCAGTTTGAGAGAATTTCTCAGAACCAAATTTAGAACCCATGTAGCCACCGATTAACACAGCGATTGCAAAAGGTATCAACACATCAAACTCAATTACGTTCTGACCCGATATTGAACTGCCAATTAATCCAGCAGCGGAATTAACCCAAATGAAAACAGCAGCAATACCAGCCGTTGTTTTTGGATCACTCCATCCAAATAACAGAATAATCGGTGATAAGAAAATTCCACCACCAACTCCAATCATTCCACTTAGTAAACCAATAATTACACCCACAATCAAAGCTACGTAAACTGGGGGTGGGTTGGAAAACAAATCTTCAGATTCTTTAGATTTCGTTGTATATAATTTCCAGGCAGCAAACACTAGAGTTATCGATAACAAAGTATCGTAAATATCATCATTTATTCTTAGATATCCACCAATTAATGCTGCAGGTATACTTGCAACAATGAAAGGAGTTGCTAATTTTGAATCAAAAAAACCACCCTTCTTGTATGCAAAAAAAGCCATTCCAGCAACTAATAGATTCAAAGTCCAAGCATGTTGTTTCAACCAGATAGAATCGTTAGATGCATAAACAGTTAGTGATAACACAGCCAAATAACCAGAAGCTCCACCATGGCCAACGCTAGCGTACATTGCTGCA
>MDSX01037280.1_pt1 | contig 12325 bp, 9 predicted proteins | sample 811141 | NCBI WGS metagenome assembly MDSX01 (sample SAMN05326642, study PRJNA326480) | marine metagenome | isolation source: seawater | place: Atlantic Ocean: South East | collected 2010
AATGTTCCGCCCAATCCCCCCCCCCCCTGGCGAAGTTTTAGCGTAATCATCAATTAATATATTATGTATTTTAACCTCATATATATAATACCTGCCCGACGCGGAGTCGGGAACCATTAACACTACTTTGTTTTTTAACGTATCGCGCATGTCCAGGTCAATATCCTCGCCGTTAAAATTATTCTTAGCCTCGGTGTTGTTGTACGTCTCGCCGCTCACCGAGGCAGTGTAGGATATTTCTAGTAATCTCCCAACAAGATTAGAGTCACCTACATAATGTTCCTTTTCGTAATCCTGCTGTATAGTGGTGCTGATATCGTCGTTGTCTACTAATTTTAATAGGTTTAAAAATGAATTATTAGTATCCATTATAACGAGATCAGTCGGCGTTAGCGCGGACGCGCGCGCCCCGAAGGACGGCGGCGTGGTAATTTTGCCTTCACTATTAGTTTTGCCATAAAAACTACCGTCTAAATTATTTGGTGGGTCACCTTCATTTTGGTATATTTCTGTTTTATCATTTAAATTCACTGTTTTGGCTTCACTATTTGATGTTGTCATATATTCGCGTAAAGGAACGTTCGTTTTTATTACTGAATTTTCGCCCTGTATAGTTTTACTTCTCACAGAAAGTAATTGATGTTTTGGTTCTTCGTAATCACTTGATGAATCGACCGACAGACCGTTTCCAAAATTCTCGACTAACTTATTAATATATTCTTTGTATCTTTCTTTCGTTAATATATTCCTTTTATTGGTACTAGTGGGACCGGCGAAGCGCCCCGGCTCAAAAATCCCAGTTGATAATATATAAGGAATTAATACCATTAATCCTGACCAGTATATAAACCCGTGCGTTCCCGCCGCCACGATGCTAGTTTTAAATCCAGCACATAAAGCTATTGCAAGCGGAATTTGTAAGTATATAATAGCTATTATTAAAATAGGTAAAAAATATGTTTTTGACCAACTTTGTTTCGTCTGTGATAAACTAGTAAATATCGTTTTAAACATGTGTCTAGCATCATAGTTGTTTTTATCCATTATTTTAGACGGCCAGGCGGATAGCAAAATTTGCAGCTGTGCCTGTGTGCTGCACCACTGACACCAAAGTCTTACACCTTTATCACCTTTTTTAGGACGACTTTCATCTAATCTTAAATCTTTTTCTGCATGTATAGAATGATTAAATGTTTTTAATATACTGTTTTGAAGAGAGCTATTTCCATTACCAGTTTTACCTTTATCCTCACTTATTAATCTAATATTTGCACCTACAATTCCTATTATCATAACTATAATGGAGTAAGATACAGAGTTAATAGCAAATTCTAACCAGTTATTTTTTCTAACCGACTCCAAAAATGGTTTTTTACTATCGCCGAATATAGCTCGTGTTTTGATACCGCCCCTCCTCGCGCGTCGTTGTATACCGAAAGTGTCATCAAACAATGTTTGAACAGTGATACCAGGGCTACGACGTTCGCCATCTCTATCGATTGAAGTCGCGCCTTCTTTAAAACCCTCTCTTTTAGTAGTAAATCCTTCATTATTTTCTCCAAATAATGTACCTGCCACTCTACTAGCGATACCACTTGCTACACTAGTTATATTGTTATTTGTAGTAATAGTATTATCATAATTATATGTTGTAAGCATAAGCCCTTTATATATATTTAAAATATAGGATTGAAATATAAATCTTACATAAAATGTTTGCGTTTCATTAAATATAGCATTCGAATCATTTGGGTGTTTAGTTTTTGGCATGTAAGAGCCAATAGAATTTAACATTCTATTGTAAAGTAAGTTATAATCAAAATTTTCTTGCAACGTGAACATATTGTAAGCATCGCGTGAGATTGTTCCGTTATCATTATCATAATATAAAATTTGCTTATTAGGCGGTGTATTTAAATTGTTATTTACACTTAATTTATATGTTTTACCGCTCATTATGAGATTGGCTATAAGATAAGCTTTTGGTCTTAACATAATATCTATTAATTCCTTCGTAGTTCTATTAGCATATTGACTATCATTAGTATCAATATTTATACTATCAAACATATCTTTATGTTGCTCTTCCATAAATTTTATTAATACACTCCAATCAGCTAATGATCCCTTAGGGTAAATTCTATCAGTTTCTGGTTCTTCATTGCCAATATCAGTAAGGTAGTTGCGTCCTGAAAGTAAATAAATAAATTCAGGCGATCCGAATGGCCATTCTCTTGGATCTATAAGAGGATTATAAACATTAGATCTAGTAATTGTTTTACCGTCATCATTTTGAATCGTGGAAAAAGATTCATTAAAATACGTTACTGACACATTATTTTCACTGTTAATATTAATTAATTTAACGTCGTCATATAATGTTATATAATCTTTATTAACATCTGTAATAATATAGTTTCCACCATTATTACTATCTTGATTCCATTCGTATAACGTTTCTATATCCCATATGGGGGTGTATGTAGTTTCGAGTTGTTGTGGTGTGAACCCATCACTGAAAGTTTTATCAAGGATAAGTGAAAATAAAGTAGTTTTATACCAAGACAACGCGGATTCGAAAACATGATCCACTATCCATAATTCTTTTTCTATACTTGAAATTTGTCTATTAAAGTTAGTAGGCATATGTTCACCCTCGTCTCTAACAAGATTAGCGCTTATACTATTTTTACATTTACCCGAATCTTTTGCAAGACTTTTAATTATTTGATCTTCTCTTAAAACATCATTATCATCATTATCAACCGTAGCATTAACTTTAATTTTATCTGTATATTCAACACACCTTTCTCCTTCCCATCCAGATGCAATACAAGCCATAGCTTCTTCGTCTCCATCTAATAATGCTTGGACAGGATAATTAGTTGGGTAAGTATCACAATTTTCAATATCAGCGAAGCTTGTAGTGTTAAGTGAAAAAAACTCAGGTTTTATCCATTCACCATATGGAAATGTTGAAAGTGTATTTCTACTAAATACGAACTGATCTATTGTTTGATTATCATCTATATCTAGTCTATCTATTGCACGTAAATTCATTGCAGCAAATAGTCTTTTAGTTCTAAGACATAAATTTAAAATTACAGTTCTTTTTTCTAAGGTATCAAGTTCTACACTACAATCAGTTGTAGTTGTAGGATTAATACTTGAACTACGTGTACCAATTTTATTTTTTGCATCAATTATTTGAGATTTGTAATATTTATAAGTATTTCTTCCACGTCTTAAACCGTTTATTGAATCAAAATAGTATAAATAATCATTGCTGTTTTTATATGCCCATTTTCTAACAGCAGGTTCTTCGGAGTCGATAGGATGGTTAGGATCAGCTACGCTTGTTACGTGATTAAAATGACCTTCTAATTCTGAACATTTCATAGGAATAACATTTTCACTATCTATTTCTTCATCGTATGGTAAGGTGTCAGTAGGATCAATTTTATCAGTCATACTTGACAATCCACCCGCGCAAGTTTTAAAAACTTCTTCAATATATTTAGTAGCAGTATATGATTCTTCAAGAGCTTTATATGTTTTTTCTCTTGCAGAAGCAGTTGGATTATATACTTTAACTTTATATCTATCAGTTGCTCTTTTAATGTTTCTTTTAATTTGTTGTAATGATCTCGAATCGTTCCAAGTTCCGGGCATAGTAGAAGGATTAGTACTTTTAATATTTTGATTATATATAATATCTGGATTCTTGTTTATTAATGTTTCTCTAAATCCAACAAATCCTTCACTTTGATTCGAAAACTTACTTATAGTACCCAAAGGTGTATATGATATACTATGTGTTTGTTCTGATAATTGTCCACCACAATTAGCCTCGGTATCTCCTGGAAAAAAATCGCAATCATTACTACTATTGTTTTGATTAAGTTCATTTGCTACATTTTGAGCAGCATTATATTCAAATGGTATAGCATATTCGCTATTATTACCCCATATTTCATTTTGCATATTCATATGATAAGCACTCCATCTTCCGGCATCTTTCGAGTTTTTGAATATACCCTTTAATTTTTTTTTCCTTGCTTTTCCTTGTAATATCTTAATACCCACAAGATTAAGAGCTCCCTTTGCAAGATTACCTACAATCGGAATACTAGTAGCACTTTTAAGTAAACTAGTTCCGGCTTTTTTAAATTTGCCTTTTTTAATTGCAGTTCCAGTTTTTTTTAAATTTTTTCCTACTTTTTTCCATTTTTTTTTGGATTTTTTGTTGTGTCCAAATCCTTCAATTAACTTATATTCTAATTTCATATATATATATTTAATATATATAAAATATATCTCTAACAAATTAATACTATGAAGCAAACATTAAATGACAATTTCCAGAAGAAAATACAACCATATTATATCTTTGCTCATATATTCTTAAATTATAATTATATTCGTATAATTTCCATGCTGGTTTATTAACACCTATTGCTTGTCCTGAATCAGGGTTACACAAGACGTAGTATTCAGCAGCAGGATCTATAACAGGAGTATATGTATTAAATTCTAGTTCAATCTTATTAAACATGCTCATATTTAATGCGCCGCTTGGTTGTAAATTAGTTGCGTTAGTTGATAAAGCAAAAGAATATCCGTATACTCCGTCAAATGGAGTATAACTAAATCTCTTATAAGCTTCTAGATATCTATAAACATTGGCTCCTCTTATTTCTTCTCTTTGGTGACCATCTATGACGATACCAAGAGATTTTAATATATATTTTTCATTTTGAATTTTATAATCCCCAGACATGTATAATCCAGTTGGTGTATAATCAGGATTTTCACCTGGTCCAAGTTCTCTAATACCATAATATGGGCTTCCTGTAACAGAATCCGGGGCAGATCTAATATTATATGGTTTATAATCATATGGCCAGTTGGTGAAATTACTCCATTCATTTCTTAAATGAACATCGTTTCTTTGAAATACAAATGTAAGATCTGTAACAAGACCTTTTGTATTTTGTAACCATATTTTATTAGAAGTAGAAATATTATTATATGAATGGGTGAATACCTGTTTAATTAAATATTTTTGTTCGTTTAATGCAAAAGATCTAGCTTCGTCATCAGAAAGAAAACAATATGTTGCAATAAGATGTATGTCAAAATTCAAATTTGTCTGTTTATTTTCATAATTAAGTTCAATATTAGGAGGAGTTTGTATAAACCTATAAAATTGTTGTTCCACTAAATTAAAATTAGGTGCAACGTAAGGATTGTTAAATTCGTTATTAGTAACATCACGTATAGTAAATAAATCTTTAAGAGGTCTAAGTGTAATATTAATATACATTTCATTATATTGTAAGCATACTAATGGAAAGGCTTGTTTATAAGATACTGTCCACCATAAATTAATAGGTATTATAAGTTGTTCTCCTCTAATTGAAGGTTCAGCACCGGCACTATCTGTTGTATAAACGGCGTTTGGATATGATTTACCTCCTCTACCAGGGTCGTAAAATTTTCTTTCATTACCAGTCATAACATTATACAATCCGTTTTTTCCAAGTCCATCTTTTGAATAATTAGCGAGAATAAATTCACCTGGAATATTAACAAGTGTAGTTCCTCCTACGGTAACTGTAATTTCTTTTATTATTTGTGTACCTATATTTTTTATCCATTTAAATTCATAAGGCACCCATTCACCGCTCGAATCCTGTGTTTCAACGGGTGGATATATAGGACTCCAAATATCTGGTAAATTTAAAGAAAGATATGTTTCCATAAGAAGATCTGCATAACGTTTAACCTTGAATGAAAATTTAGTTTCCTCGTTCAATTGGAGTTCTTTTTGACCTTCAAAATCAAGTCTAAATTTTTGCATGCCAAAATTGGTATGTGTTTTATATGTAGTTGTAAAAAATGTTTTAGTTGGGTTTCCGTTGACTATAATATTTTGATCGCCAACGGCAACAAGATTTAATAATCCACCGGCCATTATATATATATAAACATATCTTTTAAATAAATAAATAAATTATAGAATTATATATATATATTAAATGGCTATATTAGATGCATCATTTACTATTTTATCAGCGATAATAATAGTTTTAAGTGTTTATGTAATAATGACAGTATATAATGTAATTTTAAATGATGATATTGAATGTAATAAAACTCAACCTAAATACCTTTTAAAAAATATAAAAAATTTTAAAGGACCTAATGAGTTCTCTCCCGACAATTCGAAGCTTACAGATTATTATATAAAAACAGCTTATAATTGTTGTTCGGTAAGTGAGAATATGGTAAATGAATGCGCGCTTATTTATGCTATTAAAGAAAATTGTAGATGTTTGGATTTTGAAATACACGATATTGGCGGAAAACCGGTTGTTGGAACAACTTTAAACAGAAATAATGGAGGCATGGATTCTTTCAATAGTATAAAATTAGAAGAAGTTTTTACGATAGTATCTTCTTTACCTTTTGATAGAGAATTTAGTAGTTGTAATAGAGATCCATTGATAATTAATTTAAGAATTAAATCTAAATTACCAATTGTTTACAATATTATAGCAGAATTATTGCTTAGAAAATTAAATTCAAGGTTATTACAATCACAATATTCTTACACCAATCACTTAAAACTTATCGAAAGCGATGAAAACGCAGATAAATCTCCGAAAGTGTTAACAACTAATTTAACAGAATTATTAGGTAATATTATAATAAGCATTAGCGATTGCGATATTAAAACATTAAAAAATACACGTCTAGCTGGATTGGCAAATATTGTAGCTGATACTCAAAACAAATGTATTTTGCAAAATCAATACAGTAGTCATTTTATACAAGTTAACGATTCGCAAACGTTAAAACTATTTGATAAGAGCTCAGGAGATCTCAATAAGTTGAGTAATAACTTTGCTATAAGTATACCTTATGATAAAAAATATAAAAATGTTAATTATTGTTATCATAAACAAGCAAAGGTTAATATGATTGGTATGTTATTTCAAAAAAAAATTCCAAGCTATTATCGCAGAGCACTTTCAACCCTTGATAATTTTCGAAGTGGGGCAGATTTAATAGAATATGAAAAAATAGGAAATCTAGATAATTATATATTATGGTTTGCTCGTAATGAACACGCTTTTATACATCAAAATTATGACATTGACATGAACGCACAAGAAGATAATAGTGATGCCTCAGACCCAGCGGTTTCTACATGTGAATCAAGTAATATTTGGAAGCAGTATACGTGAATGGTGTTTAATAAATTAAGTTATATATATATATATATATATATATATGACAAATTTTGAAGAATTAGAATTAAAAATTTTACGTGATTCTATTGATAAAGCAGAAGAAAGAGAAAAACGTAAAAAAAATGGCCCAGAAATACAAGATATTATTAATATAGTAGAAGACTTTATAAGAAAAAAAAAACTAATATGTTATGGAGGTACGGCTATTAATAATATACTTCCACAAGAAGACCAATTTTATGATAGAGATTTAGAAATCCCAGACTATGATTTTTTTTCTCCTAACGCGTTGAATGATGCGAAAGAATTAGCAGATATTTATGCTAAAAAATATGATGAAGTAGAAGCAAAAGCAGGAATACATTTTGGTACGTACAAAGTTTTTGTGAATTATATTCCGGTTGCAGATATTACTTACATGAATATAGAATTATTTAAAGCCATAGAGAAGGACAGTATTAGTGTTGGTGGAATATTATATACACCACCTGATTATTTACGAATGTCTATGTATCTTGAATTGTCTAGACCAGAAGGTGATGTTAGTAGGTGGGAGAAAGTATTAAAAAGATTAATTTTATTAAATAAAAATTATCCTTTGAAAGGAAAAGACTGTTTAAATATGAATTTTCAAAGAGGGTTTGATTTAGAAAATAAAGACAAAGAAACTAAAATATACAACATAGTAAAAGAAACTCTTATAGCGCAGGGTGTTGTATTTTTTGGTTCCTTAGCACAAGAAATATACTCGTCATATATGCCAAAAAAAATAAGGAGAAGGGTAAAACAAAAAAATCCAGACTTTGATGTTCTTGCTTTAAAGCCTGAATATACAGCAACTGTTATAAAAGAAAAATTAGAATATAATAATTTTAATAATATATCTATATCACGAAAAGAAGGGATAGGAGAAATAATAGCACCTCACTACGAAGTGTTATATGGAAAAGAAACGTTATGTTTTGTATATGAACCTCTTGCATGTCATAGTTATAATGTTATAACAATTGATAATAGAAAAATTAAGATAGCTACTATTGATACAATGTTGAGTTTTTATTTAGCATTTTTATACAGTAATAGACCTTATTATGATACAAGGCGTATATTATGTATGGCAGAATTTTTATTTAAAGTACAACAAAAAAATAGACTAAGTCAAAAAGGTGTTTTAAGAAGATTTAGTATAAATTGTTATGGCGATCAAGCAAGTTTAGAAGATATTAGAGAAGAAAAAACAAAAATGTATGAAAAACTAATGAAAGATAAAAAAAGCAAAGATTATGAAAAATGGTTTTTAAGATATATACCATATAATGATAACAAAAAAACAGTTAATTTAAATAATAAGCCACAGAAAAAAACAAAAAAAGTAAAAAAAAAATCAAAAAAAACAAAAAGCGTTTCATTGATAGAAAGTTTATTTAAAGTTAAAATAGCAAAACCAAAAAAAATAAAAACAAAAAGTAAAAAAGATAGCGAAAGATTTAAGATCCCGCTTTATTAATATGTTATTATATATTATGTATAATAAAATAGTAATAATAGTAATATTTATTTTTATAATTTGTTTAAATAAAAAACGAGAATATTTTTCTCCGGCGTATAATTCTTGTAAAAAACAAGGATATCCAGAAAAATTTTGTCAACTTGTACCAAATGAATTTATTGATAAAGGTAAATTGAATAATTGCAGATATCCTTATCTACCTTTAAGAAATTGATCAGATAATTTTGTTATCAAATAGAATGTTATTCCATATAATAAGCTTTTAAACGCAATACCTATTGTTTTTAGATTTCCTGAATCGTTAAATAATTTAGGTACCAATTTAAGTAATGATATATTTACTGACGGAAGTTGAAAAATGAAATATAAGATGATTAATATTATAGGAATTTGAAATTCATCGAATAACTTATCAAAAAAAGAATTTTTAGACGAAGAAACCTTTTGATTTCTTAATACATCATCTTCGCTTGTATATTCACCTATATAATCTTCTTCTTTTTGTGGTAAATAATTAACTTTAACCTGTTGATCGGTTGTAATAGGTTCAGTTTCCATCGGAATATCACGAGAAGGTAATAGCGTGTTTCCATTAACTGCTGCTTTATTTATAGAATTAACGAGTTCATTTTGTTGGTCTTGGGTAGGTAGTTGTCCAACATTTTCTTGCTGTATTGTTATATTAGCTTGTGGTGCGGGTAATTGTGTAATACTTGTTGTATCAGCCATGATATATTATATTATCTAGAAATGATATAATAATTATTTACGCGAACCTCACAGTTTTGATATTTCTACATTTTTTAGCGACTGGTTTAAATTTATAACACGAATTGTCAAATTTATAAGTATTATTAGATACTTCTTTTAAATTAGGCGAAACAAATTTATAGCAAGATTTACCATTACATTTTTCTCTAAATAATGTAGCTAGCCCTAACCCTAAAATAATTGACATTAAAATTTTTCCATATCTCGTATATAATAATCGATTTAGTTTCATAATATATATATATATACATACATATTATGATTGAATAGGAATAGTATTAATATTATTATATTTTTTACAGTCAACTTTTTCGTATTCAAACTGAAAACATGTATCATTAATATCTTTATATTGTATTTTTTTGCTATTATACGGAGTAGGATATACAGGTATATTTTTTGTGTAATTAGGTATTATTTTAATTAAAAATAATCCTATACATATACTTAAAATAAATATATACATATTTATTCCAGCTTTTTTCATTATATATATAACTTATATTTTATAACTAATTATTTTAGGATCTTCTATAACTCTTTCAATATTTTTAATAGATATTGGTCTCTTAATAAGATTAAAATTATCATGATCATCATCAGATTTTTCAATATTATAATACTGAAATTTTAAATTTCTTATATTTTCTAATAATGGCGTTATACTATTAATGTATATCTCTACATTTTCATACAAATATTGATAATCTTCATGAGGGTCTTCTAAAAATTTCTGCTTATTTATTTGCAAACTATGTATATATTTGTTTAAAGAAAGTTCAGCAGAATTAATCGCATCTATTGTATCAGGATTATTAGTAATACTATCAATACTTTCTATTGTGTTGGAAACTTCTTCAACAGTTTCTTTTAAAACAGACTTAACCTCATCAAATTTAGCAATAGAGGTTTTTTCATCAATAAATCCAAATAAATAGTCAAGTTTTGTTGTTATTATAGAATTTTTATCTTCGCTCATTGTTGAATTCCAAAAGTCAATAGACTTTATTTCAGTTACAAAAGCCCCCTTATTTATCTGTATATCTAGCGAACATGGAGAAACTTCGTCGCCGCATTTAGCTATTAATACCCTGTTTTCTAATTTAAAAAGAGAGCCTACATTTCGCTTACATTTAATACATTTAGGTTTAAGAGATTTAATTTTATTTTTTTTTTGCTTTAAAGAAAGAGAGTCATTATCTCTTATCAGTGATATAGCTTTTTTATATTTTGTTTCATATATATTTTTTAATTTATAGTAATTATTTATAGCTTTTATCATATCTTCATTATAGACACTCTTATCAATTGGTAAGTATTCTTTACTTTTAATATCGATTGGTATAGGTTTTACGGTATCACGTATGCCTTGCATTCTTAATTGTTCATAATGAAGTTCAGATTTAGATTCTTCACTCATGTTGTATATATTTAAGATTATATTTTATAAATATTTTTCGTTTAAATAGGTGTATTCATTATCAAATCTAGGTAAATTTGTTATAATTTTTTGATTATATTTTTCTTTTTCTATGTTTATGGATCTAATTTTATTTAATATATGTATTCTTTCTTTTTGTTGTTTAACATGTTTTTCTTTTGGCGTTAATTTACCTTTATATTTATAATATAAAACAGATGATAGTATTGTAATAAATAAAGTAAGTAAAACACTATTATAAATTTTATTATAATAAATAAGTTTTCTAGCATGACACGATTGTAATTTTTTTTTTATGAAATAATGATACATCTGATTCAACTAAATTTGGAGAAAACATTAATATAATTATAATTGAAAAAAAAAATGCTTAAATACTCTAATGCTTAATTTTAATGTAAAATGACTATTCTAATGATTATCTTATTATCGTAGTATAGTTGTTAATCAGTTTATTAATAAAACGACAATTATAAATTGAACCAAATTTAAGTAAAAGAAAGTAATCAATATAATAAAATGCAGAGTAATACAAACACATTAAATATTCTTTCAGTAGACCCAACAGATGGTGATGAACTGATTGAAATAGGTATTCGTAAAAATTTAGGTGAGAACTTACTATTGATAGTTCCAATTATTCCAGAAGGACATAAAGATTATTATAATTTTTGCGATATAAATAATTATGACGAAAAGCAAAGTTATGATAATGCATTTAAAATGGGATATTGGCTAGCAAAGTGTTTTCCAGATACAGTTGTATATATAGAGAGAGATATAGTAGATGAAAGAAATCCTGTAAGTCAAAAAATCTACAAACATTTAGCTAATGACTTACCACCAATACAATCTTATCAAGGATTAGATTATCCGTTGAATTTATGTTTGTGTTTTAATGAATTAAAAATGATAATTAATACTTTTAAATACATTAAAACGAATGTTGCTAGACCGTGTACGGGTTTAATGTATTTAGTAAATAAATTAAAATTTCAGGATAAAATTATAAGTAATGTGTATGTACAAGGTGGTTCTATATATGGTAAAGATTCTGGTACAACAAATTTGAATGGTCTTTTTAAGAGAACTCCGCGCGAATCAATGAATTTAGCAAGAAGTCCAAATATGTTTATGAGTTTTATGGAAATGATAAATGGTAAAATTACTGTTGTACCAACTTGTTATAGTAAAGTTAGAGATTTGCATGAAATACAAAAATTAATCGATTTTGCTTACGGCGTCTGCTATACCCGGAGCGACGAAAACGCGCTTCTCGCGCTGCTCTTCGCACGCCCTGGCTTCTGTGGCGAGGACGCGCGCGCGCGGCGCGAGGAGGCGCGC
>MDSX01082455.1_pt1 | contig 12325 bp, 10 predicted proteins | sample 811141 | NCBI WGS metagenome assembly MDSX01 (sample SAMN05326642, study PRJNA326480) | marine metagenome | isolation source: seawater | place: Atlantic Ocean: South East | collected 2010
CCATATGATGCAATGATTTTTTCACTTTCATTAATTTTAGATATCAGATTTTTTAACCAATATTTATTTTCAGGAATACAATGAGCGGATAAAAAAACTAAATATTTACCTGTAGCTAATTTACAGCCCTTATTTAAAGCAGCTCCAGGAATAAACTTTTTAATTTTACAAATTTTTCTAACACCATAAGATTTTGCAATTTTAACAGTGTTATCAACGCTATTATTATCAACTAAGATTATTTCAAGATTTTTTATTGTTTGATCATAAATAGACTTAAGTACTAATTTTATCCACTTCTCCTCATTTTTTGATCTAATTATTAGGGAAACTAATTTTTTTTCCATCTACCTCTATAATTTTTATAAGTATCAAGCTCAAATTTTTGTAAATTTTTACCTTTATTTTTCTTCATCAAATGAATTGCATTTATGAAAGATGAAAGTTCTTTTAATTCGTGAGGTAATATTGCAAATTTGTTATCTCTTCCTGGTAATTTTTTATCAAGAGTAAAATGTTTTTCAATTATTTTAGCTTCATATTCGATTGAAGCTATTCCATCAAAAATACCACTACAATGCCCACTATATCCTACATTTTTAAATAATTTTTTCAATGAGTTGATTCTTGGCAAGTTTGCATTTTCAAAATTACATGGATAGGTAGATACACAATGTAATAGACAAACACTTTTTTGTTTCTTTGTTTTTTTTATCAATTTATTGATTTTTTTTATCTCTGACCATTTTGCTGCTCCAGTAGATATAATTACAAACTTAAACTTCTTTAGACTTTCCTCTATTAATTTAATATTATAAATTTCGTGGCTAGGAATTTTAATTGCATAATTTGACAACTTACTCAACCAATTCAAATCTTTTTCATTAAACACAGATGTCAAAAATTTTATTTTTATTTTATCGCAATAGCTTTTAAGTAATTTATGTTTCTTTTGAGTTAATTGAGCTTTTTCGTAAATTTTTCTTCTACCATCTTTATCCCAGGAACCACTTTTAAGATTATTTACTGACCATGTTTGAAACTTCGCAAAATCTGCACCATTTTTTTTTGCCTCTAAAATCATTTTCTTAGCTAATTTCATATCTCCCATATGATTCCATCCAATTTCAGCAATCAATAAAGGTTTATTTGAATCAAACATTTTGTTTATACCAGTTGTATGTTCTCAAAACGCCATCATTTAAGGTTATCTTTGGCTTCCATCCTAATGACTTAATTTTAGTAATTTCTAGTAATTTTCTTTTCATACCATCTGGGTATTTTTTGTTATATTTAAATTTAACATTAACATTTATAATTTTTTTTAACATAAGTGCATATTCTTTTATTGTAAAATCTTTTCCACTTCCTATATTGATAAAATTATATTTACCAATAATATCTTTTAATTTCTTATCATTTTTAATTAACAGTTGTATAATTTTATATATTGCATTTGATAAGTCGTCTACGTGAAGAATTTCCCTTCGAGGCTTTCCACTTCCAAAGATTTCTATTTCTTTTAGATTATTTTTTTTTGCGTAATGTAATTTATTAATCAATCCAGGAATAAAGTGACCTGTTTTTATATTAAAATCATCATTTGGACCATAAAGATTGCATGGCATAACAGAAACATAGTTTCTTTTAAATTGTTCATTTAAATAACTACAATACTTTATCCCACAAATTTTAGCTAGAGCATAGGCTTCATTTGTTGGTTCCAATTGACCTTGAAGCAAATACTCCTCTTTCATTGGTTGCTTTGAATGTTTTGGATAAATACAAGAGCTGCCTAAAAAAATAACATTTTTAACATCATTCGCATGACAAGATCTTATTAAATTATTTTGGATTAAATATTATCTAAATAAAAATCTGCAGGAAAACTCATATTTTTTAAAATACCCCCAACCTTAGCAGCACATATAATTACTAAATCAGGCCTATTTTTTTTTATAAATTTAAAAGTATCTCTAAAATTTAAAAGATTTAACTGAGATCTTTTTGCCTTAATAATCTTAAATTTTTTAATTGAAGATAATTTTCTTGTAATTGATGATCCTACCATACCAGTATGACCAGCTATATATACTTTAATCATTGTTTTTTTTTATATTTTCTATCTCAAATATGCACATTTCTTTCACTAAATCATCTATGTCATATTTGGGCTTCCAATTTAAAATCTTTTTTGCCTTTGAGCTATCTCCTTCTAAATTTTCAACATCTATTGGACGAAAATATTTTTTATCTATATCAATAATTACTTTATTGCTTTTATCTAAAATTTTTTCATTCAAGCCCTTACCTACAAATCTATAATTGAATCCAAGAAATTTTAAACATTTTATAATAAAATCTCTAATTGTAATCTGTTTTCCTGTTGCTAAAACAAAATCATCTGGCTTATTATGCTGTAAAATTTTCCACATACCTTCAACATAATCCTTAGCATGACCCCAGTCTCTTTTTGAATTTATATTTCCCAATGATAGTTTTTTTCTTTTACCAAACTTAATTTCTGTTAAACCTTTTACTATTTTTTTTGTAACAAAAGTTTCTCCTCTTCTGGGTGACTCGTGATTGAACAAAATTCCATTAGCAGCAAATATTCCATACGCCTCCCTATAAATTTTAGTTATATTATGTGCATAAAGTTTGGCCGCAGCATACGGAGAGTCTGGTTTAAAAACAGTTTTTTCATTTTGAGGTTTTTTTTTACAATTACCATACATTTCTGATGTGGATGCTTGATAAAATTTAATTTGTTTACACCTATTACTTGATCTAATGGCTTCTAAAAATCTTAAAGTTCCCAAAGCATCTGAGTTTGCAGTATATTCTGGGATCTCAAAAGATACTTTAACATGTGATTGAGCTGCAAGATTATATATTTCATCTGGCTTAACTTTATTGATTATATTTATAATTGATGAACCATCATTCATATCTGAATGGTACAATTCAAAATCAGTTTTTTTTTCTAAAGGATCGACATACAAATGATCAACTCTTTGAGTGTTAAACAAAGAAGATCTTCTTTTTAGTCCAAAAACCTTGTAGTTTTTGGAAAGTAATAATTCAGCTAAATAAGAACCGTCTTGTCCAGTTATTCCTGTGATAAGAGCAATTTTTTTTTTTTTCATTTAATTAAAGCATTATAAATTTTTAAATATTCTTCAGCAATAGTATTGGGAGCAAAATTATTTATGAATTTTTTATATTCCATAAGATCAAGATGATTGATATTTTTTTTCAAATCTAATTTTAAAAAAAAATTTATACCATTATAAAAGTCATCAAAATTATTTTCTTCAGCCAAATATCCGTTTTTTTTGTGTTTTATTAAATCCGTTATACCACCAACATTGAATGATACAACTGGTGTTCCACAAGAAATGCTTTCCATGATTGTCAAAGGTAAATTGTCTTGTAATGATGGGCATAGAAAAATATCTGATGAGTTATATATATCTCTTAGTTTTGTTTCATCAACAATTTCTCCATAATTGGTTATATTTGAAAAACTTTTTAGATGACTTGTTAATTCGCCAAAAATTATAAAATGTACATTTTTCTTTTCTTCATTGAGTTTTTTTATAGATCTATAGATGAAATCGTATCCTTTTCTTTTTTCAGAAAATGCAGAAGTTGCACCGAAACAAATAATTTTAGTGTTTTTTTTTAAGAATTCTAATTTTAATTTTTTTCTTGCAATTATAAAATTTTCTGGAAAAAAAACTTTCATATCTAATGGATAGGGTACATGAAAAATTTTTTTGTTTTTAAAAATAAAACTTTCTTTAGCAAGGTTTGCAATCCATTTACTAGGAGCAATCACAATAGAAATTTTTTTTTCAAATACCTTTAATTTCCTCTTCCAAAAAATTTTTTCTAAAACTGATGAGTTTTTATTGTTATATCCAACTATATATCTATTATCATTTTTTTTTATATAATGTTCTATAGAAGAGAATGGCCAATTGTCGTGTAATGTCCATACAATAGGTTTTGATATTTTCATGATATCCTCTAAAGATATCATCTCATGATTTATCCAATGAAAATTAATTATGTCATATTCAGATTTATTTATTATTTTAGATAGTCTTGATGGAGATAAATTTAAAGAATAAACTGATTGTTGTTTGAAAATTTTTACAAGCAGAAAATTAATTATTTTTACAATTAAATTGTTAATCTTTAGTGCAAATTTATTTTTAACTGAAAACACATTTTGATTTAATGAATTTTTTGAATAAACTAACATCGTTGAATTAATTTGAGAATTAACTTGAGAATTTAAAATTCTTAAAGCAGCTTTGGCGGCTCCTCCGTAGTTATCATAAAAACTTAAATGTAAAATTTTCACAAAATTTAAAATTTTATACCAATGAGAGCCTCATTATCTATTGATATAAAAAAGATGTTTTTTTTATTTTTAAAATATTCATCTACTGCTTTTTTACATCCACTCCATGTATTATAATCGTCTATAATTAAAACTCCTCCTTTGGATAATTTTGGGAATAATAAATTGAGTTCAATTTTTGTTGACTCATACCAGTCTGTGTCTAATCTTAAAAGAGAAATTTTTTTTGGTGTATTTTTTTTTAAAGTCTTGATCACATCTCCTTCTATAAACTTAAATTTTTTTTTGGGATAATTAGTACTAAATACATTTTTTTTAACTTCAGCAATATTTGCAATACACCTTAAATATTCATCTTCTTTTAGAAGTTTCTTTGCAGTTTTTTTCTTATTGCCATGAAGATAGTCCTTTTTTGTTGGAGCACTCATTCCTGTAAAAGTATCAAACAAGTAAATATTTTTAGTTACACTTTTTTTTTGAAGTAATGAAAATGCTATGGCCATTACAGACCCCCCTTTCCAAACTCCACACTCAACAATATCTCCGTTAATTTTATTTTTAATTATATGATTGATAGAATGATGAAGGTAAAAAATTCTTTTTGAATTTGTCATTGTAAAATTTTTTACTTTTGGGAGAATTTTTTTAAATGATAAATTATTTTTGAAAGTAGTATCCAGTCTTTCAATTTTATATCCTAATTGATTTAACCCTGTTTGAATTTTATTTTTAATCATTTAAATAATTTTATATATCAAATATATTTAATTAGAATTTCATTTATTTTATTTACTCTTGTTCTATATGAATGGTTTTTATGAGTTTTATTTCTTCCTCTTGTAGAAATATTTACGATTTCTTTAGGGTTATCTAAAAAATATTTTATTTTTTCTAAGGCATCTTCTTTTGAACTATAAGAAATAATCTCATCATCATTAAAATGGTTTTTTAAGTCAGTTGTATAATTTGTTATCATTAAGCATCCCGACCCAGTTCCTTCAAACAGCCTCATATTTCCAGAAAAATTGTCTATATCTAAATGTGAATTGAAACATATTTTTGATTTATGTAATTGCATTAAATATTCTTTACCATATTTAGGTTCTTTTATTTTTTTTTTTAAAGAGTAAAATTTTATTAGTTTATTTAAATTCAGAAAATTAAAAAAATTCATTTTGTAATAGATTTTTGAATAGATATTAAAATTTGGTATTTTTTTATTAAGATAATATAAAGTTTCAAATCTATTTAAATGAAAGTTTTTATTGCAAACTATTGAACCATTAAAAGAAAGATCAATAGTTCTGTTTATTCCATTAAAAGAATTTCTTTCATCAAAAGCATGATCTATTTTAACTGTTCTTTTGTTTAATTTTAAAAGAGAGTTTAAAAAACCATGATTACAAGTGAACACTAAATCACTATTTCTGATAATTTCATATTGCTTTTTAGAAAAAGGTGAGCATACCCAGCAAATAATTAATTTTACAAATGGAAATTTTTTCTTAATTTCTAAAAAAAAGTCATTATTCAATAAAAAAATATTTTGAAAATAAATAATAGTGGGTTTTATTTTTTTTATTTGTTCTTCTAAAATTTGATATGAATTTGAGTTTAAAATTTTTTTCTCAGACGCCCATTTTTTTTGAAGTTTATCATAATTATAATAGATTACATTAACATCATATCCAATTTCATTGAGGTAATATTTATAACTAAATTCTTGCCCTCTAGAAAATTCCATAAAAATATTTGTATGATCGTTAAAGCTCAAATCTGATAAATTTTTTGTAGTATTTTCAAAATTCTTAATCAACTCATGGTAAACGCTTGAGTAATAAAGAATTTTTATATTCATTTTATAAATTTAAGTATTAGATATATATTATTTTTCAATTTTAAAACAATGAAACTTATCGCATCTTATACAGAAAAAATAAATAAACTTGATAAAAAAGAAAATATTATTTTTTTTAATGACAGTTTAGAAATTTTTTATAAAAAAAATTTTAATGCTAAAATTAAATCAAATGACTACTTAAGTAATAAAAAACTTTTAGACAAGTATTATAAATCCTCAATCAGATATTATGATAAGTATTTAAAAATAATTTCATCAGAATTAAATAAAATTCATAATTTAAAATATCCAGTAAAATATTGGGAAATAATATTAGGATATTGGTTAATCAAATTTATACAGTCTGTCTATCCAGTTTACTTGCAAAAAAAATACATATTAAAAAAATATAAAATTAAAGAAGTATATTTTTCAAAAAAAAATACTAACATACTGATAAATAAAAATTTTTCTGACTATGTAAAAAACTCATCAAAAAAAGAATGGTTTGATCAGATAATAAAGATTATTTTTAAAAAAAAAATTTCACAAAAATTTAAAAATAACGATTTCTACAAAACAAAATTAAACATCTCGAAGTATGTTTTAAAAGTTTTTTATGAATTAATTTATTGGATCACCCCTTTTTCAGCTTTCAATACAATTTGTTTAGATAATAATATTTATTACCCACAAAAAAACAAATTTAATACTTCTTTATCTGAATATATAAAAAAAAATCTATACTACTATAAAAAAAAAAAATCTCTTCCCATTCTGATAGATAATAAAAATAATTATGTAACTAATCAAAATAACAAAAATATTTATGACATTAATTTGAGAAATGAATTATTTAAAAATTTAAAAAATAATAAAGAATTTGATATGATTTTTTTAGAATGTTTAAAAATATCATTACCAATAGATTTTGTAGAAGGCTATAAAAATGTAAAAAAAGTTTTTGGTTTGCCAAAAAAAATCAATAAAATATTTAATGTTGGGCCTAATCTTGGAGAATTTCCTTTAATAAATTGGATTGCTTTCAATATATCTGAAAATAAAGCTAAGTTATATTTACACCAGATTGGTGGAATGTATGGAGCATCCAAAAATAATATATCTGAATTTTATGATTTAAAAGTTGCTGATTACTTTTTTTCGTGGGGAGGATTTTATAAATCAAAAAAAGTAAAAAAAGTTAAATCTGAATATTTAAAGTTGCTAGAAAATAAAAAATTCAACAGCAAACTTGCTAAAGATATAGTTATAGTGTGTGCAAATTTGAATTTTAATTATAAAGATTTAAGTTCAAGATTGCAACCTAGCGATAATTTTATCTATATCCAAAATATGCTAAAATTAGTTAAGAAATTTAAAGAAAATAATATTAAAAACTTTAAAATTAAAAATTATCCAAGACCTGTTAATTTAGATTTAATAAATGAATTCAAAAAACAAAAGTTAAAAAAAAATTTTATAAAAAATAATTTATATGAAACTTTAGATAAAACTAAGCTTGCTATTTCCACTTACAATTCAACAACTTTTTTAGAGCTAATTACAATTAATAAACCATGTTTATTATACTGGGATGCAAATCATTGGCCATTAAATAATAATTCAAGAACTTATTTTAATAAATTAAAAGAAGCTGGAATATTTCACACTAATATTAATTCTTTAGTTAAAAAGATACAACAAATATCACCAAATATAAATAAATGGTGGTATGGCAAAAAAAATCAGAATATAATACAATCTTTTAGAAATAAATTTTGCTAAATCATTGATATAAAAATAAAAATTCTCATTTAAAGTAATTTTTCAATGCTCAAAAAATTTAGAAAACTTTTAGGTAATTTTTTTTGAATTAGTATAAATGAGATAAATTCAGGATTTTAATTCAAATAATATTATAGATTTATAATAATTTAATTTAGTTTTTAAATTTTTTTTACAAAATTTAGAATTTTTGTTCTATGAAGAAGAGCTTACTGTTTGACCATTTTTAAATATAAAATCATATGGTATTGAAGAATTTTCTCTATCATCATAATAATTATATCCATTAAAAGGTTGTATTGTTTTTACTTTGTTGAAGAGACTTGCAGTCCAACAAAAAGAGGAATTACTTTGGATTATATTTTTACACAAAAAAATCATTAACCAGTCTTCTATGTTAGAAGAATTTTCAACAAAATGAAATTTATCAAAATATTTAACACCTTTTAGCATTTCTCTAAATTCATATAAATCATCAGATAAACAGTAAATTTTATGGAAATTTTCATAATTTATTTTTTCTAAAGCGTTAATATAGTAAGATTTTGGCAATTTAATTCCTTTGTGGAAAAATTCTCCTAAATGACCATAATAATCTCTGGCTCTAAAATGCATACATAAAGTGTTCTCGTTTTCACAATCTGGAAACTTTTTTTTTAAGTTATCAATCAGATCTTTTTTAATATTGATATAATTGAATAAAACCTCTTTTTTTGGCATAAGTGAATAACTCCAAAAATGACCTTTAACAAAAAAATTTTCGTTGATTTTTTTTCTTTCAAAAAAATTTATTGCTTCTTGATATTGTTTCTTACTCTGTTCTATAGAAGAGTTAAGATTTTTTTTTGTACTATTTAATTTAACTAGAATTTTTTTTAAATAATATTCATAAATATTTTTTGAATTATAATAAGAAAAAGCAGAATTTTCCCTGTATTGACATTTAATGTTTTTACGAATGTATTGTTGAATATATTTATGATCAAAATTAAATAAATATTTGTCACTTATTTCAAATAATTGATTAATAACTGTATTTTTTGGCAAAATTGGTTTCATATTTTTTTTATTTGCTAAATTAATTACGAAAAAAATATGTAAAAGTTTATTTCCTAAATAATTATATGTATTTTTTCCAGAAAATAGATCAGGGTCACAAAATATATAATTTTTCATTTTTTTAATATTTAAGTTTATGTTTATAATAAGTAAATTAATATATAAAGTATTCTAAAATGATCTTTAACAATATAAAAAGGCAAATAAAAAATATTAAAATTTTAAAATATTTTTGGGCAAATTATAAATCACTAAAAGCTTTTATGATACTTTTTATCAATAAAAATATCCTTAAAAAGCAATTTATACCTGACATTTTAAACAATATTAATATAGAAACATCCAGTAGATGCAATTTAGGTTGTAAATTTTGTGCTTATCCCAAGAGAGACCTTGATGCTCATCCTCATCAAATTATGTCAAATGAATTATTTGAAAAAATTATTAAAAATGTAAAAAAAATTGGATATAAAAATATAGGTCTCACCCCTTCTACCGGTGATATTTTTATGGATAAAAAAATTTTTGATAAAATTTCACTGATAGAAAAATATAATTTTGAAGGATATTATTTTTATACAAATTTTATTCCAATTTCAAAGGATCAAATAAAAAAATTGATTATTTCTCCAAAATTAAAATTTTTAGGATTAAGTATTTATGGACATTCGCTAGAGACTTTTAAAAAATTCACTGACTCTAATGATGTGTCATATAAAAAATTATTAGAAAATTTAAATTATCTTTATGAAATAATATCTAATTCAAAAATTAGTTTTAAGTTACAAATTGGTCAAAGATCTTCAAAAGATTTTTTTTTAAAAAAAGATAATAACGATCTATCATTAATTTTAAAAAAATTGATTAAAATGAATAATACTGAATACGCTTTTACAGAAGACTTTAATAATTGGGGGGGTATAGTCAATTCAAACGATGTAAGCGATTTAAATATAGATTTGAATACAAAATATATAAAAAAAAATGGAGCTTGCGCTTTAATATTTTCACGAATGATAATTGGTGCTAATGGAAATGTGAATGCATGTGCATGTAGGGACGCAAATTATACTTTAAGTCTTGGAAAATTTAATGAAAATAATTTAGAAAATATAATATCTTATAAAAATAATAAATATTTAGAATTAATTTCAAATCAAGAACAAAACAATTTTAATGAAGTTTGTAAAAATTGTGATTTTTATACAAGTATTTACACTAAACTTAATGAAAATTGGTTTGAAGTAAAAGATAATAAAAAACTTACATTAGAACAATTTAATAAAATAATGATTGAAAGAAATTTGAATTAATAATTTATTTTATTGATTATTTAAATGGTAATATTTAATTTATTTTTTATTATTTCCTCACTACCCAACTATATATTTTCTATTTTTATAAATTTATTTTTTATAACTAAAGAAAAATTAATCAATTTGAGAAATTTGAAAAATTTTATTTTTTCTAAAAACTTATCAAGTTTGTATATTTTGTTTTTAGTCTCCATTTTATTTAATAATTTTTTAAATTATGATTTCATAATTCAAAATCAATACTATATTATTTTTTTAAGTTTAATTTATTTTTTTAATTACACAAAAAAAAATTTTGAAATCAAAAAAATTTTTTGGTTTTTCTCAATAATTTATTTTTTTTATTTAATCAGCCTAATTTTTTTCAATAACATAATATTAAGCTGCAACATATCTAATAATGGCTTTTTTGATTTTTTTTCAATTGTAAAAAATAAACTTATAATTCTAGATGTTTCAAAATATAATTGTGATAATTATTTTCTACAAGGTCAACTTGAACATCAATCTAATTTTAGATTTAAAATATTTATTTTTTTATTAATTAATTCAATAAGTTTAATATTAAACGTAAATAATAAGAAAAAATTATGTTTTAATATTTTTTTCCAAATTTATTTAAATATTTTAGTTTTTAGTCTTAGTAGTAGAGGGTTAGGCTTAATTTATCTTTTTACTAATCTTATTATTGTAATTTTTTTATTTAAAAAAAATAAAAAAATATATTCAATTATTTTAATTTCTTTTTTTATTATTTTTTCATCTTGCTTCTATTTCAAATCTGTTGAATTTATAAATATTTTCTATTTCAAAAACCTTTCAGTAAATCAAAAACATATTTCGAAACAAAATTTATTTCAAAAAATGAATATAATTAATTATAAGCCTTATAAATCTGATAAAGAATATCAAAATAAATTTTTTAGTTATAATTATTATGGTAAAGATAAATTTTCCCTAGTAAGTGATCGTTGGGTTGAGTATAGATCTTTTTTTAATGTATTTTATAAAAAATATTTTTTAAAACAATCTAGTGAAAATTTTAGATCATATTATCATAATTTCTATATGACAGAATTTGCTAGTTTGGGTTTTCCTAGTTTTTTTTTATTTTCTTACTTATTTTTATTACATTTCATAAATCTCAAATCATCCTTTAAAGCAAAACAAATGGAAAACATTTGCATATCACTTATATATCTCTCTATTTTTTTGTATCTTTCTCTTTTTGAGGCACTTTTATCAGCTAATTTACGCAATCTTATTTTATTGATAATCATCTTATTTATTCTAAATAAACATGATGAAAGAAATACTAAGAAAATTTGATTATGATTATCTAAATTTTAAAAAAAATTTGATTCTTAGAAAAAAGTGTCCTTGTTGTCTTTCAATTAAAAAAAAAGTGACATGGGCAAAGTATAATAAAAATTTCAAAGCAGTAAGATGTACAAAATGTGATTTTATTTATATTGAGAATATTTTAAATCATAAAGCCTTAAATAATTATTATGATAATTACATAGATTTTCGATTAAAAAATAAAATTAAGTTAGCACAAAGAAAAAAAATGTATGAAATAGATTTTGAATATCTTAATCTATATAAAAAAAGTGGGAGATTATTAGATATTGGATGCAGTCATGGTGGTTTTTTAAAAGTCTTACAAAAAAAATATAATTCATTTGGTATAGATATTGACTCTGAAGCTATAAAAATTGCAAAAAAAAATAAAAATCTTAAAAAAAAATTATTTAATTTTAACTTAAGTGAAGTAAAAAATAAATTAGGAAAGTTTGATATTGTAATTTTAAGAGGGGTAATTGAGCATGTAGAAAATCCAAAAGAATATTTCAAACAAATTTCCAAAATCTTAAACAAAAATGGTATTATTTTTATATCTGCTACACCGAATGTTAACTCTCCTTGTGCAATTGTATTTAAAGATAG
>MDSX01021661.1_pt1 | contig 12323 bp, 10 predicted proteins | sample 811141 | NCBI WGS metagenome assembly MDSX01 (sample SAMN05326642, study PRJNA326480) | marine metagenome | isolation source: seawater | place: Atlantic Ocean: South East | collected 2010
AGAATGGCATTTCCAGCGTACAACCCGGTAATGATATCAATCCAAGCAACACCGACTTTGACTGGCTCTCCCTCGGCTTCGCCCGTGATACTCATGATTCCACTCCGTGCTTGCAACGCAAGGTCGTACCCTGGTTCATCACGTCGAGGGCCTGTCGCTCCATATCCAGAGATTGAACAAACAATGGTGTCCTTCGGAAGGGGTCCGGTGATCCGTTCAAGTGTCCCTGGTTTGAAGTTCTCAACGATGACATCCGCCCACTCTATCAATTCCGTCAATCGGTCCTTCTCCTCTTTCAAATTCATTTGAAGAATGGTCTTTCCTCGATTGCAACACAGGAAATACGCTGCAACGCGCTCACCATCGAAGTCGGTTGCAAAAGGAGGTCCCCAGCCACGTGTATCATCCCCCCACGGAGCTTCGATTTTAGTGACATGTGCTCCCAAATCGGAGAGCATTTGTGCTGTGTATGGACCTGCTAGGATTCGAGAAAGGTCGAGGATGTTGATTCCGTCTAAGATTCCGCTCATGACCCTCCCAGACATCCGAAAGAGTTGAACCCAACCCTCCTGCTTTGTGGTCATGAGCGAGGAGGAATCCAACCAAGATCGGTTGTGGTGGGGCCTGCTCATCTTCGGTCTCCTCCTCCATCTTTCATCGATTTCATCGAGCGACTATGGGCTTGACACACATCTCCATCTTGCAGCCATCGAATCGAATGAGGACGGAACTCCAAATTTGGAATGGGGAGATGTTCGTCCAGAAGATCCTCTTGCAAGCAATCCGAATGATGAGCAAATCATCGAACGAGGGTGGTGGCAACTCTTGGAACTCTACCCGTCGTGGCTTCTTCCGTTCGCTGCCTTTCTGCCGATGCTTGCCCTTCTTGGGCTGCTCTTGGTGATGACAAATGGCCGGCCACATTTAGCGGCCCTTGCATCCATTCATCCGTCACTGATTTTTGCCACGGGAAGGCTGTATCCCGAATCGACAGTCGCCCTTGCGGTTGCTGGAATCATTCTTGCATCGCTCCATCTGTTCAAACAACGCGGATGGCCAATTCTTCAATGGGTCTTGCTTGCAGTTGCAAGCATCCATCTTCTGGTCCTCGTCAAGGGTTTGTCGTCAACGGTTGGTTGGTGCCTCGTCACCGTTTTCTTCCTTTGGATTGTCCTCGATCGAACGGTTCCACGCTTCCAAGCCTATTCACGCGATCCAATGATGGCTCTTTCAATCTCGATCCCGCTTGTTTTGGTTGCAATGATTGGGGCTTCGTGGACGACAGGTGGCTCCCTGAGAACGATTCAGACACATTCTGTCGCATGGCTGTTCTCTCTCCTCATCGCTTTCCTTGATGGATTTGTTCTCTACCTCTTGGTTGGATTGTGTTGCTGGCCGTTCATCAAGGACCTCATCACCTCCTCAAGAACCTCAAACGAAAACGGATTTGTTTTCATTCTCGTTTTTGTTGCATCAGGGACACTCCTTATGTCGATGTGGATTGCTTCTCTGTGGGTATTTGAGGCCGACCGGTGGAATCTTCCATTATGGGAAAACATGATCCTGCTGGGCAACAATGGAAGATACATGACAGCCCTTCTTTTCCCAGTGATGTTTCTACTTCATCAAAGTCTCGGGGAGAAAATCGCCATTATCAGCCGGCCGCTTTTGTTGGCTCTGATCATCGTTCTCCCGCTTTCGATGCTTGCAGGAATGCATGGGCAAACAATGTGGACCGACGATGCTGCTCAATCGTTAGCAGACGACATCAATGCTGGCGAGGATTTTCTTTACATCGATGACGAGGCACTTGCAATGCACTGGCTGTACACCTTCCGGATCGAGCTCGATTCCGAAGGGGATCGAAACATTACAGGGCATTGGCGAGCCCCCGACAGCAATTGGCAACTTGAGTTGCAAGGTCAAGTCATTCAGAATCGTGGTGATTTGACCAATGTTCGCTATCTCGTTGTCGCTCCAGACGTTGCCGTTGATATGCCAGAAGGATGGGAAAGGATGGCATCAGGAGAGGCCCCTTTGCTCAATGGCGGGGGCGAATGGAAGGTATATCGGGCAATCTGACGGCAGCGAGGGGTTCAAGTCATGCGTGCTCGAGGGTTGTAACGGAGGGACCAAGGTGCGACGTTCCGGCGCTCACAACTCTTTGCCTGATGAGGACCCCATTCAAACCCATGAATGGGAGGTTTCCGTCAAGGAAGTTGTCGAACAACAAGGGGTCCAGCGCGCTGAACGATTGCTCCACAGTGCCATTGCCGCAGGAGCCGAGGCGGGCATCGACATTGATACAACAACAACCCCGTATCTCAACACCATTGCTCCGGATATGCAAGGTGCGTACCCTGGCGATTTGGAGATGGAAAAGCGCCTCCACACCATCAACCGATGGAATGCGATGATGATGGTCACTCGAGCGAACAAGTACGTCGATGGAATTGGCGGACACATTTCGACCTATGCCTCAGCATCTCATCTGTGGGAAGTGGGGCTGAATCATTTCTATCGTGGAAAGGATGGAGAAGGGTGGGGCGACCATGTTTACTGGCAAGGACATGCATCACCTGGAATCTATGCACGTGCGTGGCTTGAAGGTCGATTAAGCGACGATAACATTCACAATTTCCGTCAGGAAGTGGGTGGTGAAGGATTGTCCTCTTATCCACACCCGAGGTTGATGCCAGACTTCTGGGAGTATCCGAGCGTTTCGATGGGACTTGGTGCCATGACGGCGATCCATCAGGCTCGCTTTAACAGGTACTTGCACCATCGCAGCCTTGCTGATACAACCCTCTCCAGAGTGTGGTATACGATGGGCGATGGTGAATCGGATGAGCCCGAATCACTTTCCGAATTGGCGCTTGCGGGACGCGAAGGGTTGGACAACATTGTCATGACAATGAATTGCAACCTTCAGCGATTGGATGGTCCCGTCCGTGGGAATTCAAAGATTGTTCAAGAATTGGAAGGGAGATTCCGTGGTGCAGGCTGGAACGTCATCAAAGTCCTTTGGGGCTCATCATGGGACGCCTTGTTTGCCAAGGATACGAATGGCTTGTTGGCAAAGCGTCTTGCCGATCTCGTCGATGGTGACGAACAGCGTTTGTTCACTTCTGAAGGCGCAATTATCCGCAAAGAATTGTTTGCGGGTGAAGACCTGACCGCTATGGTTGCAGAGTACTCGGATGAAGAACTCGAGGTATTAACCGAAGATGTTGGAGGTCACGACTTCTTGAAGATCCACGCCGCATATGCTGCAGCATGCGCTCACAAGGGGCAGCCAACGGTTATCCTTGCTCGAACGATAAAGGGCTACGGACTCGGTCCAGCCTTTGCAGGGCGAAATACAACGCATCAGCGAAAGAAAGCCGATGAAAAGGATTTGCGACTTATCCGCGATGCGATGGGTCTTGATTTTACAGATGAAGATCTGGAAACACTTCCATTCATTCATCCAAAGGATGTTCCCGACGTTGTTGCTTATGCAAAGAAACGCCGAGCTGCGATGATGGGTCCTATGCCGGAACGCAGAGTTCCTGACATGAACCTCACACTTCCAGAAGATTCGGTCTATGCAGAGTTTGATGATGGTACGAAAGGGAGTTCACAGGTTTCAACGACCATGGCTTTTGTTCGGCTTATGCGTGGCTTGATGAAGACCAAAGAATTCGGAGAGCGTGTTGTTCCACTCATTCCTGATGAAGCTCGAACCTTTGGAATGGACCCTCTGTTTGCTGAATTCGGAATTTATCATCCTGATGGCCAACTGTACAAACCCGTTGATCATAAGGTATTGATGAAGTACAAGGAGTCTGCGAAAGGGCAAATTCTTGAGGAAGGAATCAACGAAGCAGGAGCACTTTCATCCTTCATCGCTGCTGCAACGTCCTATGCCAGTCAAGGGTCCCCGACCATTCCATTCTACATCTTCTACTCCATGTTTGGATTCCAGCGCGTTGCAGACCTCATTTGGTCCGCCGCAGATTCTCGTGCGCGAGGGTTCCTCATCGGAGCCACATCTGGACGAACGACACTCAATGGGGAAGGTCTCCAACACCAAGATGGACATTCACTGCTCATGGCGCATTCCAATCCAGCCGTTCGTGCTTATGATCCTGCATTTGCGTTCGAACTTTCAACCATTATCAAGCAAGGAATTGTTGAGATGTGTGAGCAAGAAAGCGATGTAATCTACTATCTTGCTGTCTACAATGAAAATTATCCAATGCCTGCCAAACCGAAGGGTTGCGAAGAAGGCATCCTGAAAGGATTGTACAAACTCCGAGACGCTCCAGCTGGTGATGGTCCGATGGTTCGATTGGTTGGATCTGGACCGATTATGCTCCAGGTGCTTGATGCAGTTGAGAAACTTGAAACCGTCGGAGTTCGGTCCGAAATATGGTCTGCGACCTCCTACGGAGAACTCCGCCGAGAAGGCATGGATGTCTCTCGATGGAATCGTTTGCATCCCGGTGAATCCTTGAAGTCGTCCTGGGTTGAACAACAACTGGGTGGTAACGATTCGCCAATCGTCGCCGTCTCGGACAACGTTGCTGCTGTCCCGGAAATGATTCGAGAGTGGGTTCATGCCCCGTATACGGTTCTTGGGACCGATGGATTCGGGCGTTCAGATACCCGTCCTGCACTTCGACGCTTCTTTGAGATCGATGGAGAAGCGGTTGCTCTTGCTGCTTTGTCATCCTTAGTCCGAGATGGCCAATTGGATGCATCCGTCTATGCTGATGCAATGTCGAGCTTTGGTGTGTCGACCGAGCGAACGGACATCACAAGCCTCTGATTGGAGGAACCCAGTTGCCACCGTTTCTTGCATGATCGAGGATATGCCAGTATATCGTGTTCAATTCAACATTCTCATCACTGATCAATTTCATCTCATCGGTGGAAAGTGGTGTTCCGAGCTTCTTCCATGCAGCTTTTGCATTCCAACGAAGTCCCATGATGTGTTGGGCTGGTCCGCAGGTTGGTAAGGACAGTCGTGTCAACCATGGTCGTTCGATTAAACGGCTTTTCTGAACTGTTGAAAGAACTGTTTTCCAAGATTCACCCTTTCCATATTTGCTGTTGACAAGCCAGGAAGGGTTGATGGATGAATCGACCTCGATACTGTGTTCGATCAAGATAGGGATCATCCACGAAGCAATATAGCCCGCTGGAGCACGGAACCAGCGCTTGAAATGGTTTGGAAAATGCTGTTCTAGAACGGATATTGATTCAGACAAGTCTCGTGCAAATCGTTCACGATCCTCCGGCCAAGCAGACCAGCTACGATGATGAAGCCCATGGCAGCCAATACCAATTCGTTCACCGTATGCAGTGCAGATTTCAGTCATCAAGTGTACAAATTCCTCCGATTCACATTGATCAGCGATAACGAAGAGCGTGACTGGATATTCGTGAGAATCCATCCACGATGCAAACCCCTTCATCCCTGACTTGAATTGTTCTGATAGCGTAGGCAATGTTGAATCTGGCTTTGACCGACTTGGATGGCCTTGATTTGCGGGAACGTGCCGAACATCGTCGGTATCGATGGTCAACCAGGTCTGTCGCAACCGCCTCACATCCGCGGTAAATCGATGACGTGAATTTTGTGCGGAACCGTTTTGTCATTGAGTTCAATACCGATGAACTCGTCAATGATCTGACCGTTCCATCGTTGACAGATTCGTTCAGCAGTAACCAATCCAGCTTCGTTTCGTGGATGGACTGTAATTTCAATCCGTAGGGGGGAATCTCTTGAATTGAGCCAACCGAGAACGGAATCAACAGCATTTGATGCGATTCCTCGATTTCTGAAACCCTTGCGAACCCAATAGCCGAGATTGTAATTTGAATGGACCAATTGCATCTCATCGCCAAGCCCAATCAGGCCTATGAACGTGTTTTCTTGATCGTGTATGGACCAAAAGTGGACCCGGTCAGCGTTCGAGAGGTGTTCCAAATCATGCAACATATCTGCGAGTTGACGCGTCGTATCTTCGTCGTTACGAAGCCATGGCAGTGCTGCTTTTGCAGACTCAGGGTCTTCGGTATATGCTTCGATGACCATTGGCAAAATTGCCTTCGATACTGGACGCAACGCATATCCGCCTGCCAAATCAGGGAGTTTAGGTGTTGCCGGCATAGTATCCCTCACGCAGATAGGTGTGCGATTGCGTTATTGACGTTCTCATCGTTTGGATAAACACGCCGTGCCATCTCAAGCATCCAATTCAGATGTTCAGCACGGCCTGCTTGTTGTAAGATAAGTCCAATATGGTACAGTAAGGAAACATCGTCTCCAAGATGCGGGCCGAGTGCGTCAATGTTGTGCTCCGCTTCAGCAATGCGACCTGCTCGGACCAATCCCAATGATTCGACGACAATGCGGTGAACTTCCCGAGGATCCATTGGTTCTCCAGCGGGCCACGGCCATATTCGCGCACCGTTCTGGATTGCAGGTTCGACGACATCTTCGCTGGTTGGCTGTTCTGTTGAGGATTCGACGACCGCTTCCTCAGGCAGGTCGGGAATGACACCATCTTCCTCGGGAAGTTCAGGAACTGCTTCATCCATATCTTCGGGCAATTCAGGAATGCTTACCCCGTGTTCACCCATGTCCTCAGGGAGATCAGGTAGCGGTATGTCTTCAGGAAGGAACGGGGTTTCGACGTCGGCTTCGGGAAGCTCAGGCGTGACATTTGGAGAGGGTCCGACTGAACCCGTGAAATCAACATCCTCCTCTTCGTCATCGGATTGAATCAATTGTCCTTGTCCAGTATGTACGGGTTCTGCCACTTCATCGAGGGGGTCTGAATCAGGAAGTTCAAATCGATCATCGATTTTAGGGGCATCTTCTGTTGTTAATTCAACTTCATCTTTGGTTTCGAATTCAACGGTTTCAGAGAGAGTAGGCCCCTCACTGTCTATGAATGAGAACTCATCGCTTGAGAGTGGGTTGTCGTACTGGTCAACTTCGATGGTCACATCCTCAAGGTCCAACACGGCCTCAACAGCGTATTCTTCTTCCTCGATGTCATCATCGTTCATGAGGGTTGAGAGGAGATTGTTCTGGACATCAGGGGCGACTTCCAAATGCTGGTCGCGAGCGGGTTTGTTCAAATCATAGTAGCACTGAACGCATTTCGTAGCATCGGCTTCGTTTTGAGCACCGCAAAACGGACAAGGATTTCCATCCTCAATCCCTTCTTTCTTGCGCTTCCAAAACATCGTCTCGCCTACTTTCTCGGTAGGCACTTGTGGTTTAAGCATCACCATCACGTGAGTGGCGAATGCCTCATTCGCCATACTCTGAAATGTGGGCAGGAGGTGGAAAGAACATGTCCGAGCGAGGGAAGGTCCGACGAATGGACAGTTCATCCTCGCAGATGGATGTTGAACCAGAAGGCGAGGAGGGTGGTATTTGGCGGCGCGGACAGGACCATTTCCGGCATTTCAATTCACTTCTTGAGGATGAATTGGATGAAGAAACCTCGATGATTCAAGAGCGCTGGTCGTCGTGGTCACATCATCGTCTGCAAGCTTCGGGTCTTGCTCTTCTGGGATTGAAAGGCAGGACAAATGGGACACTTTACGGTGAAGATATCCTTGTCTTCGAACATCCAGACCGACAACACCTCGGGCAACATCGTTTCACTCACGGCGACATCGTCGTCATCAGTCGTTCCAAACCCCTTGGCGAGAAAACTGTTGAAGGAATTGTTCTCGAGCGAGGGCCAACACGTTTACGCGTTGTTGTCGCTCGTCGGCCGAAAGACCTCAGAAAAGGCACATGGCGTCTTGACCGTGGGGCGAATCGAGTCGCTCATGATCGCATGCGAGAAGCCCTTGAAATGTTCCACTCTGTTGAAGGCGATAGAGGTACAATCCTTCGAGACGTGCTCCTTGGACAAGTACATGACCCAGAGGACAATGCTTCAATGCCGCCAAAAATTTCAGGCAAATTCAATCGTTCTGAGCCCGTCCAAGTTGAATTGAATCAATCGCAAATCGATGCTAAGAATGCAGCGATGTCACGTCGTTTAACCATCATTCAAGGACCACCAGGGACTGGAAAAACGCACACAGCCGTGGCGACGCTTGCCCAGTTTGCCAACGAGGGGAGAGGCCCTCTTCTTGCAACAGCGGAATCCAATGTTGCCGTCGACAATTTACTGGAAGGTCTGCTGGATTTGGGAATTCGCGCCGTTCGAATTGGCCGCCCTGTCAAAGTTCGTGAGACGTTGCGTAAGGCTACGCTTGATGCACAATTGGAAGATCATCCAAAGCAAGACGAAATCGCCCTTGTCCGTGATGAGATGGATGAAGTGCACAGGGCTCTGCCCAAACTCAAAGGACGGGAAAAAGGATTAGCTCATCGCGATATTCAGCATAACAAGAAAGAGATTCGCCGTCTTGAGAAAGAAATGATTGCATCTGTTCTGGACAATGCAGAGGTTATCTGTTCGACAAACATCGGCTCAGGCCACCGAATTCTCGACGGTCGCCGTTTCCCCATCGTCCTGATGGATGAAGCTACGCAGGCTGTTGAACCGAGTGCATTGATTCCAATTTCCAAAGGATGTCGTCAACTGATTTTGGTTGGCGACCACCGACAATTGCCGCCAACCGTCATTTCCAACAAAGCGGAACAAGGCGGACTCGGGCGTTCGTTGTTTGAGCGCTTGATCGATGTTGGCATCCAAAGCAATCTCCTCGATGTCCAATACAGAATGCACCCCGTCTTACGAGAATTCCCGAGTGCTCGGTTCTATGACAATCGCCTGAACGATGGCTGTACTGCAGCTGAACGACCTGCTCCCGCAGGAATTCTCTGGCCCGATTGGGATCATCCGTTCGCCTTTGTTCCAATCACAGGGGTTGAAGACGAAGAGCAGGAAGGGGGGAGTCGAAGTAACCCCATTGAAGCAGCACGCATTTATGACTTGGTTCAGGGATTACTCCAGCCCGGAGACGTTCACCCTTCTGATGTTGGTATCATCACCCCTTACAGCGGACAAGTTCGAGCCCTTGCAGATATCTTTGATAGCAACAAGGGCCGAGACAGTGGTGGGCAATTTGAAGGGCTTGAAATCAACACGGTCGATGGATATCAAGGTCGCGAAAAAGAGGTCATAATTTTCTCTGCAGTACGTTCAAATCCCGATGGAGTTGTTGGTTTCTTGAGCGATCAGCGGCGGCTCAATGTTGCTATTACACGAGCAAAACGAGGGCTGGTCGTCGTTGGTGATCCGCAAACCCTGCGTTACAATCCGACATGGAGATCATGGTTGGACTGGGCGGAAGAGCGGGGTCTTTTTGCTTGGCACTTGGTCAATGCCTGACACGCAGGTTCAACAACGAACAGCAACTGGAGGCATCATGGCGGAAAGCCCAGTTGCGGTCTATCAAGGCGGAACTCTTGCTCAACAGGTCCTTTCAAGCGCCCCTGAAGGCATGCTGATTGCACCCGTTTGGCGTCGAATAGCAGCGTTTGCGATTGATGTTATTGCGATGTCGCTGTTGCTACAGGTATTGTCACGTTTTACGTTTCTTGAGATTCTGATTAGTTGGGCCTACCTATCCGAAAGCGCACGCTACGCCTCGTTTTTCATCATGACGTGGGTGATTTTTTTCCTCTCGCTTTGGTTGTATTGGAAATACACAGGTCGAGCCTACGGCCGCTCACTCGGCCAACGCGCTTTTCGTATTGCCATCGTCCATGACAATGGAACGCTCTTAGAACTGCATCACTTTGGTCCACGAGCTTTCAACAAACTGCGTTACCTCATTCCGGTTCTCGGCTGGCTGTATGGTCTCAGGGATGTCCTGCGTGCGCGCTCAAAGAAAGCAGAATACCGGACAGCGATTGACCTCAGCAACCACACAGTTGCTGCAGTTGATTGGTCACTTCCAAGTGACACGCGCCTGAATTTAAAGTGATGAAGGGTCTACGACGGATAGGTGAGAGGGATGAGTCAAGAACATTCGGCAACTGCTGGTTCGCTTTCAGTAACCCTACAATCCGTCCGTATGGAAATCGATGATGACGATGAGGATATCGTTGAAGTGTTGCTGAATTTGACCAACGAATCAGCGATTCCAATCGGTGGAATCAGCGCTGAAATCGCGACCAGTCTCGGCGGTAAATTCGAACCAACCTCTGGCGTATCTTCGATCGGCCCAGGTCTCACTCGTTCGTTTTCGTTTGCATTCAAATTGAGTGATGGCGATTGGACGTTTTCGTTGGAAGGGCTAGGCCAATCGTTGACCCTTGGGCCGTACGATGCTGACTTTGAGTTCCAACAAGCGAAGGGCCGACAACTTGGCAATGCTGTCGGAACGAGTCTTTTTTCAGGAGCATTTGATGCCAATCTCGGTGATTTTGGCAATGTCCAAGAGCGAGAACTCATCGATGTGAACACAGTCCAGATGTCGACCTTCTTTGGTGAAAATGCTGAAGGAGGTACTACGAAGATTACCGCAGGAACCTTCGATACTGTTGAGGAAGACGGACCGAGAACCCCCCCATGGGAGAAAAACAAATCCGAATCCACAGCGCCGCTTACAGCGGACCCATTGCTTGCACCGAAAACCACGGATCCTCTTTTGTCTCCACTTGGTGCAAGTCAACAACAAGCAGAGCCACCTGTAGATCTCCTTACCCAAACACCACTCCCATCTTCGACCCCGTCTGCAGAGGAAGTCGTTGAATCTGCGCCAGAGGAACACGAACCAACAGTACACACGGAAGCAACACCGCCCCCTCTTCCAACCGGACCTGCAGGGCCGCCTTCAGGTCCATCCGGCCCCCCCTCGGGACCTCCTTCTGGACCACCATCCGGTCCGCCTTCCGGCCCACCATCAGGACCACCATCAGGACCACCATCCGGGCCGCCTTCTGGCCCCCCATCCGGGCCGCCTTCTGGCCCCCCATCCGGGCCTCCATCCGGGCCTCCATCCGGGCCTCCATCTGGCCCACCATCAGGACCGCCTTCCGGCCCACCATCTGGGCCCCCATCCGGGCCTCCTGACAAACCCGAATTCTGAGGTGAACTCATGAGTGATGGATTTGCAATGGAACTTTGTGGCAATCAAGCCTCTTGGCAAATTGTCCCAGATGGAGTGACATCCATTGATTTGGATTTAGTCGGAGAACGAATTATCGAAAGCGGCTACGAGGTCGGCGTTCAATCGAGAATGGTATGGACCTTCACTGGACCTGCCGATCTTACACTGTACCCGAGTGGAAAGTTGCTTGTGAAAACCTCGGATAAGGAACTTGCCGAAAAAATTGCCACTGAACACATCACGGTTTGGACTCATGAGTGATGTCATGACGATTCTTTCAGATGAACAGATTGCTTACATCAAGAACGGGGGAGTAGTCGCATACCCCACATCAACACTCCCTGGACTTGGATGCATACCAACACAGGAAGGATTGGACACTCTGTTTTCTCTCAAATCACGATCCCCTGATAAGCCAGTCTCGCTCGGAGTCGCTTCTCTTGAGCAGGTTTCGGATTTGGTCTTCATTGATGCACGTGTGATTGAATTTGTTGAGGCGTTTCCTCGCGGCGGCCTCTCAGTCATTTACCCAGCCAAACAACCACTCGACCCCCGTCTTGGTGGAGAATCGATTGCAATTCGTGTCTTTGAGCACCCTGCTGCTCGGGCGCTTTCAGAAGCGGTTGGTCCGATTACCGCAACCAGTGCGAATGAGGCTGGTGAAGAACCAGCCAACACGGTAGCGCAAGCGGCTGCAGAACTTGGCCTCCCAGAAATTGCGATTCTCGACGGGAAACGGGCCACGGGACCGGGAAGTACCTTCGTGAAAATTGATTTGAATGGCCATCAACCATTGGTAACTATTATCAGAGAAGGCGTTGTACCTACGCGTGACGTGGTCACTTGGTGGAAGAATCGACACTGAAATATTGGAAAGATGCAGGTCACGTCGCCCGTCGAACGCTTGAAGCAATGAAGCTCGAACTTACTCCTGGAAAGACCTTTCATGAGATTATCGAATCCGCTGAACGCTACATCCATCGACATGGCGGAAAGCCCGCTTTCCCAGGTACAATTGCTGTGAATGACCTTGCAGCGCATTTCACGACCGATCATGCCATCAATCACGTCGAAGGATGGGATGGAGAAATGGTCCTCCAGAAGGGCGATTGTGTGAAAATTGACTTTGGTGTTCACATCAAAGGACACATTGCAGACAATGCCTTAACCTTCGAAATAGGCAACGGCAACGAGCATACTGAACAAATGAAAGCTGCGAAAGAGGCAAGAGATGCTGC
>MDSX01026687.1_pt1 | contig 12322 bp, 12 predicted proteins | sample 811141 | NCBI WGS metagenome assembly MDSX01 (sample SAMN05326642, study PRJNA326480) | marine metagenome | isolation source: seawater | place: Atlantic Ocean: South East | collected 2010
TATCCTTCATGAACTAACTCTATAGTTATAAACTTAATTCTAGATTCTATTTCTTTAATTCTTTTTTCCTTCATTATCTAACTTTCTAACATAAATTCTAATAGCGCTACCTAATGTAGCATCATTACCGTTTTTTTTGTCTTTAGCCATTTCTATTATCTTGGCTAGTCTTTCAATTGCTTGTTTACATGTAGTTTCCATATTAAATTTATTTATTAAAACGTTTATAAGCACTATCACTTATTTTTATGATTTCAGAATTGTTTATGAATTCTTCTAAATTTTTAGCATTTGAATAGCTCATAGCTGAACGTAAATATGATTTAAAGTTTTCAGACCATGTATTTAAATTGTACTCAACTTTTCGATATCTAACAACACCTTCAGAAGTTTTTAGTACTTTGTTACCCCATTTTTTTTGAACTTCCTTAGTACTCATACCCCTAAACTTCTTATAAACATTAAGACCTATACAGTGTGCTTTATCTGCACCCTTTTTAGTTATGGGTATTTTTTTGAAGATGTAGTTATCACCACACGATTCGATACATTTATTTAATATACTACCAACCATAACATAATCAGCACCTATTGCAAGCGCTTTTATTATATCTGAATAAGTTTGCATACCGCCATCAGCAACTATTTTAGCTGGTTTATCTAAAGTTAAAGAGGCATAATAACATTCTCTAATAAGACTAGCCATCGGAAACCCAACACCTGTTTGTTGTGTTGTTAAACAACCACCCCCATTACCAATACCAACTCTAATATAATCAGCGCCAGCATCGGATAGTAGCTTATATGTAATTGGGTTAGCTACATTCCCAACCATTAAGATTAATTTATTAGACCATAATCTTTTTGCTTCTTGTACAGCATCTAACATTTCTTTTGTATGACCGTTTGCTGTGTCAATTAAAACTTTAAATGTTTTCATATTATACACAGTGTCAGACGAACCTTTGGCATATGTTCGTAAAACTTTCTCTTCTAATATAAATTCTTTGATAAAATCTTTAAGTGAAAGTGATGTAAAAGTTGTGGTATCACCATATTCACCTCTAGGTAAACATATATTAATACCTAACTCTTTAAATAATTTGTAGTTACTATCATCAACAACAGTATCCATTGGTGCAGTAAATAATGGTAGGTTACCGTTTTCGTCTAATATATTTATATCACTTCTACTGATAATATCGCTAGTGATATTTGGTTTTATTAGAATATCGTTAAAATCAAGTTTAACTGAATCATACATAATTTCATCTTTGCCCATATATAATTTACTTTACACCTGTTGAACCAAATCCACCTTCACCTCTACCACTATCATTTAAAGTATCGCTTTTATTAAAGTTAATCATTATTTCACCAATAACATTAGCAATAACTCCTTGAGCAATTCTTTCACCATTTTCTATTACGAATGCTTCATCACCATGATTAATAAGAATAACTTTAACTTCACCCCTATAGTCAGAATCTACAGTTCCTGGTGAATTTAATACAGTAATACCATGTTTTGCCGCTAATCCACTTCTAGGTCTTACTTGTAATTCTAAGTTAGTTGGTAATTCAAAATAAAGGCCTGTTGGTACCATGATAATTTTACCAGGTTCTAATGTAATACTATTATCTAAATTTGCTCTGAAGTCAAAACCAGCAGAACCTATTGTCGCATATTCTGGGTCTTCATTATTAGACTTATTCATGAACTTTATTGGAAATTTAAACATCTCTGAATGATTACCATAAGCATCATTACCCATAGTTTGAATCTCAGTCTCAAAGTCATCCATCGTATAATCCTTAGTAGGGTCTATAGCATCAAGTAACTTTTGCTGAATTATATCAGCGCTTGCATCGTTTTCTAACATATTTTATTTTTCTTCCATTATAGCTATCATATTAGCTGTTTTCAATAAAGCGGATAATTTCTCACCATCACTTGTCATTGGTCTTTGAGCAAAATCACTATTGTAATTATAAATTGCAAAAACTTCGTCTTCTGATAAGTCAATACCAGACTTTAAAACATAGTAAATTGAACGTTCGGCAGTTGACATACTTAATAATTCATCGTTAAAGGTAAACATTTCACCTCTATTATCTTTATGCCATTGTGAAGTTTGTTCAGTATACATTTTAGCTTTACCTATTTGGTGTATCAAACAAACTCTAATAATACTTTTAGCGTTAACTTGTTTATCACCTGGAAGTGATTCGTTTATTTTTAAAGCGTATTTAGTTGTATTTAAAATATGTTGTATTAACCCACCATCATGAGCACCATAAAACTTTGTAGTTGTGGTACATGGAGCATTAATAAATTCTTTACCCAATAGATTCATTAGGTCATCATTAATAACATCATACTTAATACCAGTATCGTTAAACTTCTTAGCGTTTTTTAATATTTTTTCTTTTGTTAACATATTCTATTTATTTATCTAATAAACTTTTAGCATCATTTAAGACGCTTTTTATTTTTTTACCTTTAGCTATTGATTTTTCCATATCTTTTTCTCTAACTTCGTTTAGAGAAGGACCTATATCATCCATTACTTCGGAAATAGGTACATAGTCTCTTAAATTATCAACCTCAACAGTAACTAGTTTACCATCTTCACCTAATGTAACACCAGTTTTACTTGTAAATTCGTCTTTTAATAATTCAGATTCTTCTAATTTTGATTTTAGAAACGTTTTATCAATTTCTTTTTTAATACTATTGATTTGAGTTAAGGCATTTTTCAAACTTACATCTTCATCATCAATCGATTCTAATTTTTTCATAATAGTGTAAGCCCTTTTATACTTGTCTTCTTTTTCAGTGATAGTGTAATCTTTATCTTTCACTTTATCCTCTACTTTATCCTCTACTTTATCCTCTGATAAGTAATCAGATATAAAATCAAATACTAATTCTAATTTTTCTTTTTTATTCATAACACTACAAATTTATAACTTTTTAATTAATTATGCAACTATTTCTAGTTTTTTTACCTCTTTTAGTAGTTTGACATAAAGTTCACGTCTTGTTTTTGTTACAGCATCAATACTGTAAGTATCTTTTACCGTCTCATGTAATTTATCACTTAATTCAGTAACTAATTCTGGATTTAAGATTAACCTTTTAATATGTCTATACCAATCTTTATGGTTTTTATTAGTTTTAACCAATAATGCATTTCCATTAGGGTTTACAACTGGTAAATGCTCTCCTTTAATAGGTTTCTCATAATAGTTTTCTAAATCTATTTGATATGGTCCGTAGTCTTGAGCAATTATAGCTTTTTTATGGAATCCAGCTTCAATAACTTTTAATTGTGATTTAACTTTGTTAAAGTTATGCTCAACAATTGGTGCTAAAGATACATCAAATAAATTATAATTAGTAGCATATGTTGAAATAGGTTTAGTCCAAACCCTTCTATACGGTTCATTTTCTATACCTTCGTATTCACCCTTTTTAAATTTGTGTAAGAAGTTTTTATAGTCTTCGCTAACACTTTGGTAGTTGTTAGTAAATATTTTTTCATATAGATACCAAACACTTTCCATTGGTTGAATAGGTCTTTGTTTTTGTTGACCAGTTTTTTCATCAATCATTGTTACAGAACCTCTAAGGTCAAATCCACAAACAACGAATTGTACTTTATCCATTAACCCATCACTTTTAAGTTTAGATACAACACCTTCAAGTATCTCTAAATCTTTTAAGTGTGATGAACCACCAAGCCAACCAATTCTTAATCTATCTGACTTAGTTGGTTTAGGAGTGTATTGTTTTTCCTTTGGGTCAATAGCATTTGGTAAAATGTATATGTTATTTGTTTTATTGTATTTAGCTATTTCATCAGCAAACAAAGTTGTTGTTGTAGTAATATTTTTTGCTGATTTAATATTTTCAAGGATTTTTTTATCCATCTCAGCTTGTTTAATCATCAAATAAGCTGGGTGATGTTTACCTGGTGCCCAATGGTCGTCAATATCCATAATTGTTACGATACCTAAGTCATTACATCTATTGACTAGTTCTGCACATTTTTCGTATTGACCAAAAGTTCTATGATAATGAATTATATCATATTTTTTTAAAAAATTATCGTCATCAATTCTTGGTTCGTAGTCTATATCGACATGAAATTCATCTGGATAATTATTTTCTAATGTAATATGTGGTTTTGTTGAACGGAAATAACCTACTCCTGTCCTATCTGATGGGACTACCAATACTTTAATTTTCTTACTCATAAACTTAACTAATTAATCTATTTTAATATTATAATTAAATATAGTTATATTTTATGATAATGTAAATGATAAAGGCCCAGAAAAACTGAGCCTTTTAATAATGATAACTAAAGTATATTGTTATTTTCTTGTTTTAGTTTTAATTTTTCCTTCTTTAATTAATGTGTTAATTGTTTTCTTAATAACACCCTCAGTAATTGTTTTTTGATAGTCTCCAGCAAGGTATTCAATTAAAACATCTTTAATCATGTCTCTTAATGAATCTTCAGTAACATTAAATGTATTATTACTTCTAATGTTTTCATTTACCTTCTGAACTTTAGATGTTGGTGCTGGAATTGGTTTTTCATCTATTAAATCAGAAACATCATCTAAGTTAAATGTATGACCCATTTTTGGTTGTGCTATAGGGTTTTCTAACATAGCTTTTTTGATAGATTCTGGCATTTTAGAATTCATTATAGCTTCTTTATTTGGTTGTCTCATTTGTCTTGCTGCATCACCCATAGAGTTTGCAGTAGATTGCATAGTATTATTACCTTCATTAACATAACCGTCAGTACTCTGTGCTAATGCATTTCCATCTACATTTCCAGTTTCGTAATTACCAGTATTTACTTTATTCATAATAGACTTAGCATTTCCAAGAATACCCTTTAATTTCGTTAAGTCTGCTGGTGGTGGTGCTCCATTCATAATATTTTATTTTTTTATACCTTTTATTGTTCGACCATTTATCATTTTCTGGTCAGTATCTGGACCAGCATAACCATCAAATGGATTATATATCTTAAAATTTGCTGGTCTAACACTCTTAATATCTTTAATAAAGAAAATTCTCCAACCTACCTTAGCGTTTATTTTTTCTGGTGGCGCTTGTTCTCCAGACTTACTAGGTCCAGCTGTTTGCCAAGCCCTAATACCTATACCACCTTTAAAATTACCTAAAGTATGTATAAAAACATACCTTTCCCTACTTTCATTATTATACTTAACGTAACAAGGGTACCAAAACTTATTACCATTAGCATCTTCACAACCTTCAATTAATGCATCAATAATCTCTTCTGTTGTTTTTCCATCAGTAGAGCCAAAACAAGGTACATTAGTAGCATTAACATCTTGTTCTTCTGCTTCTAATATAACCTCTTTATATAAATTGTAAAGCTTCATTAAAGTTTTTTATGGTAACGTTACTTGGCCTACATTCCCAGATGTATCTGGTGCTGTGTAGTTAGTCGATGGAGTGTATCCCCAAGTTGCACCGTTATTAGCGTATGCAGCTAACCTACCAGAACCAGCATCTGCTGGGTTACCGTTTATGTCTATATCACCACCACCGTTGTAAGTGTCTAAGAATACTCCAGTACCTTTACCTTCTACTGGTGTTAGTGAATCGTGTAATGCTCTAGTGTGTGTAGCTGTATAATTATTAGATGCTGACGCATTATCATAAGTATTTGAAGCTACTAAAGCGTTTCTTGCTGCAATAGCAGCTTGTTCTAATTTATTGCTTGGCATAGTTATTAAATTTTAATTTTTTTATTATTCATATACTCTATTAAATATCTCATAGCTTGAATTTCTTCACTATAAGACTCATAATATGTAGTTTTATTAGGGTCAGAAACTTTTTCATTATGATTAGTTTTACCATTTAACCCTTTTGAGGTTAACTTAGGTTGACCTTTAACATTTAAATTTCCAACACCACTTTTCGGTTTCCCTTCTTTATAATTATTCATACCACCATTTACAGATTTTTTGGTACCTTGAGCACCTACATTCATTCTAGCTTTTTTGGGGGCATCTATAGTGTTTCTAACTCTATTAACTAACCCTTTTAAATAATTAAGAACGTATTGCTTCTCTTCATTTGGGTTTTCTTTAATACTTTTTTCTAATCTAGAAATAGTAGTAGTTAAATTATTACCACTTATTTTATCTTTTTTAAGTGCTTTTTTAACTCTATCATCAGTTAATGGTATTTCCTTCTTATCTAAGTCTAAGTTAGGCATCTTACTTTATATTTTTTTTAATATGATTAAATATTATTTCCAAAGATTTATCATCTAATTCACTAGTAACTATAGCATCTATTAAATCATTTGTTGCTACACTAATATCTGGATTATTTAATTCATCAATATCAGTAATATTATTATTATTAATATCTAAGTCAATGTCTTGTTTACTAACAAATTCACCAGAATCGTTTTTCTTTTGTAATAATTCTTTTACAAGATTTACCATTCTTTCTTTAGCCTTATCTTCATTAGTATAACTTTCATTATACATTCCACCAACACCAAATGGGTTACCCATATTATATCCATACCCTTGTAGTCTAATAAAAGTATTCATACCTAATACTTTAGCTTTATCGGTATCTGTAGGTTGTCCGTCTTTATAATTAGAAAAATCATCTAATTTACATTTCACGGTATTGGTAGTTATCTCACTATTAGAGCTTATATTAGGTCTGTCACTGTTGTCATCACCTAAAGTAAAGAATTCGTCTATCTCGTTCTTACCCTTATTTTTGTATCGTTCCTTGAAATCTTTCTTCCTAAATTTCATAATTTATGTTTTATTTATAAATATAAGCAAATATGGTAATATTTATATTAAAAGTAATAAATATGGCTTTTAGGACAAAATTAGATTATTCAGACAATAGACAAATAAACCAAAGAGAAAGAACAAGCACCGTTTTATCTGGTGGTAGTGTTTTTGGTGTGGCATACAGTGCATTAACTTCTGGTATAGATTATACCAGCACAGGTGGTACCGAATTCGTAGCTGGACCGTTAATTAGTACATTCAGTGGTAATGGAACAACTACTATTTTTACATGGTATGACCCTAGAATGGATTTGGTTAATTCTCAAGTTAGTGCAATAACAAATATAACAAGTGGGTTATCACAAAGTTTCACGGTATTCACTGTTGATTCAACTGGTACAACATTAGATGGTTACGATTATAACGCTTTTTATACAGGTGTTACATTCGAATTTCAACCACAATTAATATATAGTGGTGTTGGGCCATCATATACTGGTACAGTTTCAAGCGCATCTGGTGTTACTTTTTTATCCGCAAATTCTTTAGATTACAGTGGTAGAACCATTTGGATTGATAACCCAGAGATAACTAGAACAAAAAGATTTATTGTAACTAATAACCCGTCAATTGGTCATGTGCTGATATGTGATAGTGCCGAAGGTGAGGCTACATGGAGTTCTATTTCAGCAGCCACATCTGGTGTAACATTCTGGGAAGAAGGTGGTGATAGTAATGGAGCAATTAAAGATGAGAAGGGTGGTCACTCATTAAGTGGTGGTGTATCTAAAAGTATGATAGCTGGTGGTGAACTTAATACATTAACTGAATCAGCGTGGTCAATGATGGGTGGTGGTTTAGGTAATACCATAGAAGGTTCGTCTGACAGAAGTTCTATAATTGGTGGTTATCAAAATACGTTAACTAATAGTTCTGATAAGTCTATCATTTTAGTTGGTGAAGGTAACACTATGAATGGTTCAGATAGTTCAGTAATAATTGCTGGTGAGAATAATAAATTAAGTGGTGGTTCAGATTCTTCAGCAATTATTGCTGGTGATGATAATAAAATTGATACCACCTCAAACAAAAGTGCGATTATTGCTGGTGAAAATAATACTATTTACGGCTCTACTTATTCTGGTATTTTTGCTGGTCAGAATAATAATTTAAGTGGTAGTTCAGATGTTTCTGTGGTTATTGGTGGGATTGCTAATAGTATAAGCGGTAATTCGGATGCTTCAAGTATAATCAGTGGTGCTCAGCATATTATAGGTAATTCCGATTTGTCCAGTATAATAGGGGGTACATATAACATTATTAATGGTACTAATGATGCAATAATTGGTGGTGGTCGTTTAAACAAAATTTTTAATTTTAGTAATACGAGTGCTATTATTGGTGGTGATAGTAATGTTATTAGCGCTGCAACTGAGTCATTTATAGGTGGTGGTGAAGATAATACTCTGAATGGAGAAAGAAGTGTTATTTTAGGTGGATTACAAAATACAATAACAGGTCACACTGACGGTGCAATTATAGGTGGTACTGGAAATACAATTGATTTTTGTCTTGGTGCTTATGGTTCAGTTTCATCTAGTGGTGAGTTTATACTTGGTGGTTTTGATAACCTTGTTTATAATTCTGAAGGTAGTGGTATTATAGGTAGTTATAACAGTGGTTTATCTGGGGGTACTAATAGTGTTATGATGGCCACTAGTGGTAGTTCAATGGTTAATAAACGCTCCGTATTATTAGGTGGTACAAATAATACTATTAGTTCTACCCCTGGTTATTATCAAGGTATAATTAGTTTAGGCTACCCTTCTGATTTTGGCTATGGTGCATCTTCCATAATTGGTGGTTTAGGTAATTCTAATTATGGTTCATTTACTAGTATAATAGGTGGTGTTAATAATGAAATTAATGCTGATTGTAGTGTTGGTGGTTCTAGTATAATTGGAGGTCATCTTAATACAATTAGTGGTGATACATGGTCATCCATTATAGGTGGTCAGAATAATGAAATACTAGCTGGTCCTAGTGCTCTTTCTAACCAAGATGAAAATTCAATAATAGGTGGTGATGGAAATACCATTAGCGCTTCCACTAAGTCATTTATTGGTGGTGGTGAATTAAATGATGTATATGCTTCTAGTCATTCATTTATTGGTGGTGGTAGTGGAAGTACGATTACGGATTCTGATTATTCAGCTATTATATCTGCTGGTGGTAGTATTATTAGTGGTACATCTTATAGTGATTATTCTATTATAGTTGGTGGTTATAATAACAGTTTAATAGAAAATAAATGGGGTACTTTACTTGGTGGTGTTTTTAATGGTATAACTGGAACAACAGACTCTTGTGTTGTGATTGGTGGTGGCCTAAATAGAATTAATAATACATTAGCACTCACATCAGCAGCTAGTGGCATTATGGTTGGTAAAGAAAACACCATAAGCGGTGGTTCTGAATCATTTATTGGTGGTGGTCAAAATAATAGTATATTAGGTCCAGCTGTTGGTGGTCTAGAGTTTTCATTTATTGGTAGTGGTCAAGATAATACCATTATTGATTCTAATAACTCATTTATTGGTGGTGGTGAGGATAATACGATTAGTGCTTCTAGTGATGCAAGTGCTATTATTGGTGGTGAGAGTAATGTTATTAGTGGTAGTTCCTCAACAGGCGCTATTATTGGTGGTGGTGAAGATAATACGATTTTAGGTAGTGCAAATGGTGTTATTATTGGTGGTAGTGCAAATACTATTTCTTTATCAGCCACAACCAGTGTTAACCCTGTTAATTCAGCTATTATTGGTGGTAGTCATAATACGATTGTACCCGCAAACGGTGCCACTTCTACAGAACTAGATGGGTCACACTCCGCTATTATAGGTGGTGAGAATAATTTAATCTCTGGTCATACTAATTCGTTTATTGGTGGTGGTTCTGGAAATACTATATCCTTTAGCCCTGGATATAATGCAATACTTGGTGGTGGTGGTAATAAAATAATAGGTGGCTATTCAGCCATTATTGGTGGTGAGAATAATCAATGGCAAGCATTTTCTAATAATAGTGCTATTATTGCTGGTAATGGTAATGGTATGAATGGCTCTAGAAGTGTAGTTATCGGTGGTCAGAATATTAGTGCAACAACTAGTGATATGGTTTATGTTCCAGATTTAATTATTGACGGAATTGGTGCTAACGACCCAATAGCTACTGACGCTAGTGGTCAAATTGTAGCTGGTACTTCGGATAGAAGACTTAAAACTAAAATTGAAGATTTGACTTCTCCACTAGATAAGATACTTAATCTTAGAGGTGTCTCTTATGAGTGGACTGAGGAATCTAACATGGGTGCTGGTGTTACTAAATTTGGTTTCATAGCTCAAGAAGTTCAAGAGGTTATACCAGATATGGTTAGAATAAGAGCTAAATCTAAAGATACTCTTACATTAGCTTATACTGAGATAGTTCCTTGGTTGGTTGAGGCTGTTAAGGAATTAGCTGGTGATAATTCACCTATACTTAATAGAGATGAATTAATCCTTGAAACACAAACTATTGCTTCAGAGGATAACAATATAGAACTTAACTTTAATGGTACTCATGATTCAGCACTTAATGGTGGTATCACGGTTATAAAAGGAATTAACGATGAGACTAATTCAGTGTTTGAAATTAATTCAGATGGTGATTGGCATACTAATAATTATATATTACCTCACGGATTAGTAATCCCAAAATTTACACCAATATCAACAAATGATGATAAAGGTAAGTTAGGTGAAATTACTAGAGATGATGACTATATTTATATTAAGACAGAAGCTGGTTGGAAGAGAACTGGTTTAGAAACATTTTAATTAGATGGGTAACTTAAAAAATTATAATTTTAATAAGGTTGATGCTTTTTTAAGTAGTAGTGAATACTATGACTTTTATTTAGCTCATGATGGATATGCAATGCCAGGCAATTATAGTGGTATTGTTAATGATTGTCTTGTGGTACATTACGATTTTAACAATAGTAATATATATTCAACTGGTTCAACTTCTGCTGACACTATATATAGTTTAGTTAGTTGGGGTGAAGCTACAAATACTGGTTATACGTTTGATACGTTTGGCCTTACTGGTATAGATAATGGTTATATCCAGTATACTAAAAATAGTGGTGATACATCAAATACAGCGTTAACACATACGTTAACTGGTACTACTACAGTCATTAATTCTGGTTCAACTAAACTAGTGTTAAATAAAGTTACAGGTCAAACAGGTAATTATGAATATCCTATAGAGATAATTCAAGATTCTTCAATACTTGGTGACTACTCTAGATTTTGTGGTGGATTTTACCAAGGTTATTATAAATTAGATGGTTATTCATATGAATTGCTACCAGTTAGAGTTCCTAAGTCTTGGGTTGCTGAGTTCTGGGTTAAAAAATCTGATAGTGTATGTTCATCAGTAACTGCAACAACTCTTAATGATACATACCCAGATAATAAAGGGTTTTTCTTTTATATGGGTGCTAGAGCTGAAAATAAGTTTTGGAATGTATTTGAGGGTAATAATACTGGTTGCACAAGTGGTTGTACATCTGATACTGGTTGTACTGCAACAACTACAACACTTTGTACTGTACCAAAAGAAACTGATATATCATTCATTGATAATAAGGGTCATGAAATACCTCTTAGTCCTCCACCTATCGAATATAACGAAATTACAAATCAATTTTTAATTTACGGTAGAGCCGATAAACCAAGTAGTGATACATGTGGTAATTGTGGTTCAAAAGGTTCTGGCTTTGGTAATAGGTCTGTTTGTGATTTTACAGGTGGGTCTATAACAATTAGCGCACAAACTGAAGTTTATACTAGAAACCCTGTAAACCCATTCTTAATTTATGGTAGAGCTGATAAACCTTCTAGTGGTGACACTTGTGGTAATTGTGGTTCAAAAGGTTCTGGTTTTGGTAATAGGTCTGTTTGTGATTACAGTGGTGATACTAAACCTTTATTGGAGTTAGATAAAGATGCTGACATTATTGATAACGCAATAGGGTTTAGAATTAAGGATGACGGTTCAATAGGTTATAGGTTATTAAGTTTCACAGGTCAATGTTCTGGAGATACATATGTTTCTGGTGTTACAGTTGAAGAGAAGTATTCAGATAGTGGAATGATTAAAGATGATGAGTGGCAAAAAATTGATATAAGATTCGTTATGCCAGAATATGATGATTGCGATTTAAAATATGGTGAAGCTAGGAAAGGTAGACTTATGTTTTATGTTGATTGTAAGTTAAAGTTTGTTGTTGAAGAATTTGATGAGATTATAGCTAAAAGACTTAATGAACATAAAGATAAACAATTGGGTGTTCCATTTAATATATCTCTAGGTGGAGGTTCTCAAGGCCTTATAGAGAGTATGACTTTTGATGGGCAAGACTCTGAAGACTTGGGATTATCAA
>MDSX01030704.1_pt1 | contig 12313 bp, 8 predicted proteins | sample 811141 | NCBI WGS metagenome assembly MDSX01 (sample SAMN05326642, study PRJNA326480) | marine metagenome | isolation source: seawater | place: Atlantic Ocean: South East | collected 2010
CATCTTGCTTCGAGCGTTTTTTTGCGCCCAACCGCAACGCGAGGGTCGCAGCGGTGGCGTAATTCGGATAGTCGAAGGTTGTCAAACGTTCGCTGTCACCCACGGTCAGATAGACCATCTCGATTGAGCCGCACAGTTCTTCGGCTTGGCGTCTTGAGACGGGCAGTCACTCTGCGGTTTTCTAAATGTCCAAAAATGCTGATTCGGTGTAGCTGACGAGGCTGATATATATATCGGCATTCTTGCCCCCTGCGTCGGTTGTGTCTTTCCGAATGTTGATATTTTTGGATATGTGGGTTTGTGCATAATTTCGACGCTTAAAGTTTGTTGAGCTACCTTACCCGTTCGTTCCTCAGATATGTCTGGTTGTCTTAAATGGCGGATTACTCATAAAATTAAACGCCTATTTCGGGGGTCACTGCAGAATTGACGTCAATATTTTTTCGAATAGGCCCGGAAGACAGGTGCGAACCGGAAGCGCCGTCACGCAGGCGCGAGTTGTTAGTAAAGTGACACAGTGAGGTTTCCCGCAATCGTCGCTCAGGTGACGAATTATACTGAAAGACCAAAAGGGGATAGGACGATGGAAAAGGGACTTTACGGATTTATCTGGCGCTACAGCAAACGATACCAATTGGTCATCCTTTGCGTGACGATAGCTTCCTTTCCGTTGCTATATTACGCGCTCGAATTGCCGAAGATCATCGTCAATGACGCCTTGGGCTCAAAGCCTGGTGCAGAACCCTTTCCGCGTGAATATCTCAGTTTCCAGTTTGACCAAATGGAGTATTTACTGACCCTTTGCGGGCTTTTCCTGCTGGTACTGCTCATTAACGGCGGGATTATGATGGCGCTCTTTGTATTCAAGGGCATCACCTCCGAGCGACTGCTCCGCAGGCTTCGCTTCCAACTTTTCGCGCGCATTCACTGTTTCCCGCTGAAGCACTTTCAAAAGACTTCGCAAGGTGAAGTAACCTCAATGATCACTGCGGAAGTCGAGCCTTTTAGCCAATTCTTTGCCGACGCCGTCGAACTTCCGCTGTTTCAGGGCGGCACCATGCTGACCGTACTGGTCTTCGTTTTTGTTCAAGATCCGATTATGGGACTAGCTAGCATCGCAATCATCCCGCTGCAGGCCTACATCATCCCGAAACTGCAAAGGAAGATTAACCTTCTTGCCAAAGAGCGTGTGGTTCGGATTCGCGGAGTCGCCGGTCGGATTAGTGAGGCGGTGTCTGGTATCAACGAAATCCACACACACGATACATCAGCCTTTTCCCTCGCCGACTTTACGCGGCATCTGTCCGGCATTTTCAAAGTCCGGATGAGGATTTACCAGAATAAGGCCTTCCTTAAGTTTCTCAATAATTTCCTGCTCAAGCTTACGCCACTGCTGTTTTATTCCGTTGGCGGCATTCTGATTCTTGAAGGGAACCTCGACCTCGGCCAACTGGTAGCGGTGTTGGGTGCTTACAGCCAGCTGATGCAGCCTTGGAAGGAACTCCTGAATTATTACCAACGCATGATGGATGCGAAGATCAAATATCAGCAGGTGACCGAACAGTTCGATCCGGCCGATATGATGTCCGACCAACTGGTTCTGACGGATCGACCAGAATTCATAACGCCACTAATCGGTGATATTTCACTCAATAACGTATCCATCACCGATGAGGACGGTGTCAAATCGCTGGATGCGATTACTTTCGACGCAGCGCCGGGAAGCCGCATCGCCCTGGTTGCGGGTGGCAGTGGGCGCGATAATCTCGCTTATCTCCTGACACGCCTAATTCAACCGTCGCAGGGGCGCATCACGATTGGATCGGAAGACTTCAGTTCGATGCATGAAGCCGTGATCGGTCGGCGGATTGGCTATGCCGGGCCAGATTCTTACATTTTCGACGGCACTGTTGGTTACAACGTCTTTTATGGCCTGAAGCACGAACCAGTAATCCTGCCGGAGGACGACCCGCAGCGGACCAAGGACAGGAGTGATGCTATCGCGGCAGGCAACAGTCCGCACGACATTGACTCGGATTGGATTAACTATAGAGATGCTGGCGTGTCGGACGAGAAAGAACTGATGGCATGGTGGCAACGCACCTTACAAGCGGTCGAACTAGAAGACTTTATGTATGGTCGGGCGATGAATATGACCATCGACCCGGAACAGAAACCTAAGCTCGCGGAAGATATCGTGAAAGCGCGATATCGCGTACAGGAGCGGATGCAATCTGATGCGGCTTTATCCGGTCTGATTCACCCCTTTGAGTTCAAGGGTTACAACGTCAGCGCCACGGTCGGAGCGAATTTGATCTTTGGCGAGGCAATGGATGAGACTTTCGGTCTCAAAAATCTGGGACATAATGAGTTCGTTCGTGGCATTCTTGACGACTGCGGGCTGACCGACCGATTTGAAGAAATTGGCCTTCAAGTTGCGGTAACCTTGCTTGATATGTTTGATGGAATGTCGGCGGACGAACCGATTTTCGAGCGGTTCAGTTTTGTCGACGATGATTCACTCCAGGATTTGAAGAGAATTGTATCGTTGGTCAAACGCGAAGGGCCGGACGTTTTGTCTGAGGAAGATCGCGCACAACTGATATCGCTTACATTCCAACTGGTTGTCGAAAAGCATCGTCTCGGACATATCGACCCTGAAATGCAGGCGCGCATTCTGGAGGCACGTGGAAAGTTCCGCGACAGGCTGCCCGAGGACCAGCAAGAGGCGATTTCGTTCTTCGATCCGAAACGGTTCAACGCCCGTTTGCCGTTGCGCTCCAATCTGATTATGGGGCGGATCAATGCCGGCCGACCGCAAGCGGAGGAGAAGGTCGACGAAATTCTCCGCGAAGTTATGAGTGAGATGGACCTTACGACGGAGATGATCCTGGTGGCGGCGGATTTCGATGTTGGCATCGGCGGACGTCGAATCCCGCTCGTCGCCCGGCAAAGTATTGCGCTGCTTCGCAGCATTGTGAAGCGGCCCGAAATCATCGTGATCAATGAAGCTCTGAGCGCGCATGATCGCCAAACGCGCGAACGAATTAGGCGTCGGTTGTTCGACTTGCTCCCTGATACCACGATTGTGTGGATTGACAGTGAAATGCCTGAGGCCAGCGAATTTGATCAAATACTTGTCGTGCGAAATGGTCGGATCGAGGAGCGGATTTCAGATCAACCCACGGAATCTGACGAGACGGTGTCTTCAGGGCATGAAATTGCTGATGAGGGTACAATTCTGAACTCAGAGATTTCCGCACTTTCGCAAGTTCCGCTCTTCTCAGAGATGGATCCGTCTCAACTCAAGCTTCTCGCCTTTGCCAGCGAACGCCTGACCTACAACAGAGGCCAAGATTTGTTCCTGCAAGGTGACCCGGGGAATGCTGCTTATGTCATCCTGGAGGGCGCTGTTGATATTATCCTCGGTGAAGGAGAGGACGAACTGGTCGTCAATCACTTAGAGCGCAATGAGCTGGTTGGCGATATGGCGCTTTTAAGTACGAAGCCGCGTTCGGCGACAGTGCGTGCAGCGACCGATGTTGTGGTTTTGGAACTTAAAAAGGAGCTGTTCCTCGAGCTGCTTGAGGGCAGTCCGCACGTCGCCGCGCATATTGCCCGAGTTATGAGTGATCGGCTTTACAATATGACCACCCAGTTCCAAGAGGCTGCGTAATCGCCCTTTTACGGCATTTTGTCTTGGTATTCGGTTGTTCGATTGGGCACTCTCTAGCGTAAGGCGGTGGGATGTCTTGCGGATTTCTAACCGGCAAACACCCGAGAGGGACAAACGCCGCGCATGCTGAAAAAAGATCAATTCTACAAAGATATTCTGGATGGTCTGTCGTTGTTTTACGATAGCCGGTTTATCACGGATATCCGGAACTCCGCGCTTCGGTTTCCCGTCTCACAACTGGGCAATGCTCTGAACCGTCGTCAGACGGCATCAAAACTATGGTTGTTGGATAGGTTGTTCGAGAATCATGGAGGAGAATTAGGGGAAGTGCATGTGCTCGGTGGTTGGTACGGCGTTCTGGGTGCGCTCATATTGCATGACCCGAGGTTCGCCGAGGCTCGGATAACCAATATTGACCTGGACCCGAGTTGCGCGCCAATTGCGGAAAGTCTGAACGCCGTAAATGTCGAGCGGGGCCTCTTTTGTGCGGCAACTGCGGATATCCTTGATATTCGATACACGGGATCGAACTCCGTCGTCGGCGATACCACCCTGTCGGCTCCGGACATATTGATTAACACGAGTTGTGAGCATCTCAATGACTTTGCTGCCTGGTTTGACGGTCTGCCGCCAGGCGTGCTGCTTGTGCTGCAGTCGAACGACTATGTCTCCGAAACGGAGCACGTAAATTGTGTTGAAGATCTCGAAGCGTTCAAAGCACAAGCGCCCCTCGCACATCTTATATACGCGGGGGGCCTTGAGCTTGATAAATATACCCGCTTTATGCTGATCGGCCGAAAATTAGGTGACGTTTAATGAGTGTGTGCGGCTTGAAGGATGGACGCGGTCCGCGCCGCACCGTCTAACCCAATCGAGTTGGCTGTGGCTTGTTTTAGGTGGGATGCTTCATCTAGCGCCGCCGCCAAGGTTTCGGGCGTTAATGTTTGGGAGGGTAGGGAGACGGCGCAGCCACGTTCGGCGAGCTTCGAAGCCCGACGCGGCTGTTCGTCTTCCCCATCCGTATCGAACGGCACCAGAACTGCTGGCGTCTCTGCAACAATGAGATCGGCCACTGTGTTGTATCCCGCCTGAGAGATCGAAACTCGACAGTTTGTGAGAAGGGTACGGAAATCCGTCCGATAGTGCTCGACGATGACGCCATCCGTCGCTCGGTCGCAAAGGCGCCGATAATCTTCCTCCGCGACATTGGGCCCTACCAGAATGCGCCAGGTGGCCTTCGCGAAACTGCTTAGCGCGCGCGCGGCAATTGCTGTTTCGAACAACCTCAATCCGACAGCACCGCCACCGGCGGAAACGAGGATCTCGTCGCCGCATGACAGAGATGATTCAGCGGGAGGTGCTGCGACAATGCCGGTATGATGGACTTTCTCATCGAAGTGGGTGGCGTCCGGGAACGTTTCCACCAGTGCCGCAAACGAAGGATCACCGTGAACCAAGACGCCATCGTAGAAACGGTCGATCAGTGCGACGGTTTCCTCGGCTCGTCCGGGCTTTCTGTATGATTTCAGGATGTCCCTAACCGAACAATAGATTTGTGGTGGCCGGTTGCGGGCTGCGGCATGTTCAAGGAGCGGAATGAGTTCAAACCGCATCTGTCTCCGGCCGAAAGGGAACGCTTCGGTAATTAAGATATCCGGGGCAACGGCATCGAATAGGTCGAGTAATTGGTTGCACCGGTTCATTTTCCAATCCGCGTCAACGGGTGTGTTGGTGTCATCCCGAAGATCGTGGAACCCACTGTCACCGATATGTAGGGGCGGCAACTGGACTATTTCGATGCCGTCACGCTGCAAGTCTGCAATGGGACGCCCTCCTGTAACAAGCACGACCTGGAACCCGGCTCCGGTAAGGGCCTGACAGACAATGTTCGCCCGCCGGACATGGCCGATCCCCAGCAAGTGCTGTACATAAAAGAGGACGGACTGATCACTCGAACGGATCAAGCGCTCTCCATCAGTGATGGCGTGTGTTCGGCGCCGTTGCCGAACTTGGCTGCAATGCGGTTTGCGCCGCCCTCATGCGAGAAAGTTTCACGCACCCGCTTGAGTCCCGCCTGACCGAGGCGGCGGCGCAACAGTGGGTCCGTAATCATCCGTGCCAACGCGTCTGCAAGTGCCTCGGGGTTCTCCTGCGGAACCAGAAGCCCGGTTTCGTCATTAATTATCAGCTCAGGAATTGCGGACACTCGTGTCGAGATGCAGGGCAATCCCTGGCTTTGCGCTTCGAGCAGGACATTTGGAAGGCCATCGCGGTCGCCATCTTCGGCAATACGGCTTGCCAAGACGAAGATATCGGCATTTCGGCACGCCTCTAATACAGCCCGCTGTGCATTAGGGCCGTGCCAGGTAATTTTGTCGCCAATACCGAGCTTGTCCGCCTGTTCCTTCAGTGAAGACAATTCAGCACCACCGCCAATATGTTCAAAGCGCCAATACAAGCTTCTGGGAAGTCGCTGCAAGGCACACAGTAAAACATCGTACCCCTTCTTCGAAACAGCCCGGCCGACGGACAGGATCGTCAAAGGGTCGGCGGCATTGCTGCCGTCTTTGCGCGTTGCCGGACGCTCCGGGGCGGCGAATCGGTCTAGATCGAGACCGTGGTATACTAGCTCGACCCGCCTCTCTTCCGGCGCAAGAGCGGCAAGGTGCGCTCGTCCAACTTCAGTGCATGTGACCAGCCATTCCATTTCGCCAAGTTTTTCGGCTTTCTCCCAATCCGGTGTTGTCCAGATGTCTCTCGCATGGGCGGAGCAACTCCACGGGAGGCCAGCGAGAATAGCTGCATATCTGGTGACGGAGGAAGGGATGTGCAGAAAATGGGCATGCAAGTGGTAGACGTTTTCTTCCAGTTCGTTTGCCAGCACGAGCGCTTGTCCGAAATGGCGCAACCGGTTTCGAAATGGGCCTCTTTTGAAATTGCGCCACCAGGTAGACCGTGCTCGTCGATACCGCGGCGTCCGGCGCAGCGCTAGCCAGGCGTTAAATACACGCAGTGGCTCTTGATACAGGTATTCAGGCAGATATCGCACCGGTGCTTTGATTTCGTCGTGCACTGGGTGACGCTCCAGGTCGGTCGGTCGGCGGAGCGAGACAATGTTGATCGGGACGCCGCGCTTCTCAAGCGCTGCGATTTCTTGCGCGATAAACGTTTCCGATAGCCGCGGATAACCTTTCAGAACGAAAACGATGCGATCCGTCACGCGAATGCCCTATCCACGGGTTTCAACAATCGAGAGACGATTGTCTGAGGTCGGATGAAAATGACGGCCGGCAAGTTTGCCGACTTTTTCAATACCGTCAAGAAATCCAGTCGGCATTGTCGTCGACGGCTTAGATTGTGCCGGAAGCGCACGCAAGGCATCGACGAATGATTCGATGGTTGTTTCGTCCAAAGGATCGAACATACGTGCGACCCCCAGTTCGCTTGCTCGTTTCGCCCGCACCAATTGTTCCTGACGGGGTGCGACACGGGGCATGATCAACGCCGGTTTATCCAACGAGAGAATTTCGCAGAACGTATTGTAACCGCCCATCGCGACGACGCCGGCGGCGTTCTCCATTAATATCTCGAGATGGCTATCAAACGTCAGCACATCAACCTTATCCAGATTTGATGCCCGTTCCCTGACCTCAGCCTGTCTTTCCGTAGGCATGAACGGGCCCAATACCATGACGCTACGCATCAAATCTGTGCTAGTTTCATAGGCGCGCAGAACCCAATCCATCAACTGGTCGCCATCACCGCCGCCGCCAGCTGTCACCAGCAAATATGGAGTGTCGATATCTACGGCCGGGAGAAGCTTACTCGGCTGTGGCACGGTTCGCCGCAAATATCCCGTGTAAGTCATTTTTCGGCGGATCGTGAGCGGAACATCCATCTCGGCCAATGGATCCCAAAACGCTTCGTGACCGTAAACCCAAATTTCGTCGTAAATGTTATCGAGTGCGGGAAGCAGATTGCGGGATTTCCACTCACGGCGCAGAAGCGTCGGTTCGTCCAAGATATCGCGAAGTCCAAGAACGAGCGTTGTGTCTTGTTCCTGCAACATCGATAAGGTTTCCCGGAGTTCCCCTCGCAGGCCAAGCGGTTCCTTATCGACAATGAACAGATCTGGAGCGAATTGTTCCGCCGTATGACGAATAATAGAGGCACGGATCGCCATTGTCTGCGACAGATCAAGATGCATCCCGAGCGATGTGTACTCCCCATTATAAAGTTTGATCACGCCCGGGATGCGGACGAAATCGACCCGTGCCCGAAAATCAAAGCTGCCAATGATCGGCGAACCGGAAAGAATTAGGACGGAAAGTCCCTTGTATTTCTCGACGAGGGCATGCGCGATGGTACGGCACCGCCGTAGATGACCCAGCCCGAAAGTATCGTGGCTGTAGATCAGCACTCTGACGCCATCCATCCGATCAGTCATGTTGTATCGCCGTAATTTTTTCCGTTGCCTTGGCCGAATCTGACTGAAGTGTATCGATAATTTTTTCGCTCAGAGTGATTCTTGGGAGCTTATGACATATCTATGAAGGGGTCAGTAGTAAAAATTAGATAAAGCAGCATGTCTAAACCTGCGATTGCTCAACGATGCGTATTGCAATTTTGACAACGGGTGCGGTACGTCGGCGATTCTTCGTCGAAAGCCTACAACGTGAATTCGATGTCGACCGTGTCTTCATCGAAACCCGCGATCCGAAACCGCCGGTCCCTACGGATCATTCAATGGATGAAGCCCGGAAATCGCGCGAGCGTGACTACTGGTATGGTGGTTCGCCGCCGGATTTTAAGGACATCGCCGACATACAAACATTCGAAAGCTTGAACGATAGTGCGGCAATCTCCGCGTTAGGCGCGATTGAAGCTGACGTGACATTGGTCTACGGCACGGGATTGCTAGGTAAAACGATACTCGTGCAATGCGGTGACACGTGTCTGAACTTCCACAATGGCGATCCTGAAGAATACCGAGGACTGGATTGCCATCTCTGGCCCCTTTATCACAGGGACTTTGCGGCCCTTAAGATGACGCTGCATTGGGTTGAGCCAACATTGGATACCGGTGCGATCGTCGATCGTCAGCCACTTCCCTTGTCCAAAGATATGCCGCTGTCTGATTTGCGCCGTGTCGCGACGGAACTGGCCGCCGAAATGGCCATTTCGGCGCTTCGTGAGTACGCTGAGAAAGGCGAAATATCGTCCACACCACAGCGCCAGCGCGGCCGGTACTACTCAAACATGCCAGCAGTTTTGAAGGATATTTGCGTTCGTAATTTCGAGCGCCATACGGCGGCGCTTTGATTATTTGTACGGATCGGCCGCGTCGCGGAGGCCATCTCCAAGAAAACTGAAGGCGAGGATCACTAGGATGACCGGTGCAACTGGTAGAATCAGCCAAGGATAAAGCGCTACAACACTGATGTTCTGCGCTTCGTTTAGCAAAATGCCCCAGCTGGTAATCGGTGGCCGCAGACCTAGGCCAAGGAAGGAGAGCGCGGTTTCACCCAGAATCATTGTTGGGATCGAAAGCGTAGCCGAGGCAATGAGATGGCTCATAAACCCGGGCATCAGGTGTCGGCCGATAATCCGTTTCGGTTTCGCCCCCATAAGTTGGGCAGCTAGGCAATAGTCCTCCTCGCGCAAGGCCAGCAATTTTGAACGCACTGCGCGGGCAAGACCCGTCCAATCCAACATCGCGAGGATCACGGTAATGCCGAAATAAATCAGTAGTGGGCTCCAGGTTACGGGCAATACTGCCGAGAGCGCCATCCATAGTGGAATTTGTGGGAACGATTGCAGGATCTCGATGATTCGCTGAACGACCAGATCGATAACGCCGCCGTAGTAACCAGCGATGCCGCCAATCACCATTCCAAGCACGAAACTCATCATGATGCCGATAAGGCCGATTGTTAGTGAAATACGCGCACCATAAAGAATGCGCGAGAGGATATCGCGACCGAGCCGATCGGTTCCGAGGAGAAAGAGGGTGCCGCCTTCCTCGATGCAGAAAAAGTGTAGATCGCCTGTCCCCAAGCCCCAGAAATCGTACTCGTCACCGCGGCAGAAGAAGTTGACACGGTAAATCTTCGACGTGTCTTCGGTATATTCCCGACGTAGGTTCCGCAGGTTCAGCTTGTAGTGTGTTCCGTATACGAACGGTCCGATAAATGCGCCTTCATGGAATATATGTACCGATTGTGGCGGCGAGTAGATCGCGTTGATGTTCCGGGAGTGCAAATTATAGGGCGCCAGAAACTCGCTGATCAGTATTGAACCGTACATGAGCAGCAGGAAGCCGCCGGATATCAGGGCCAAACGGTGCCGGATAAACTTCCACCACATGAGCTGCCACTGAGATGCTAGATAGTAGCGTTCCTGTTCTGGCGGTAGCGCCTCGATTGAACGCGGATCGAATGGTGCCTTGGAGACGTAGTGATCGAGTTGTCGATCATTGCCGGTCTCGATACTCATTTGGCGACTCCTCCCGCGAGACGAATTCGAGGATCAAGCCAAGCGAGTAAGATGTCGGAAAGTAATACGCCGACCACCGTGAGTGAAGCGAGGAACATTAGGAAGGAGCCGGCGAGATACATGTCCTGGCTTTGCAACGCGGCGATCAAGACAGGGCCTGTTGTCGGCAGGGAGAGTACGACGGCGACCAGTTCCGCTCCGGAAATAATGTTCGGGAGCAGGCTACCGATATCGGCAATAAAGAAATTGATCGCATTACGCAGCGGATATTTCAGCAGCATTCGCAATGGCGGCAAGCCCTTGGCACGCGCGGTCGTCACGTATTGCTTTTGCAGCTCATCCAGCATGTTGGCGCGCAGCCGACGTATCATGCCAGCTGTGCCGGAGGTACCGATCACAACGACCGGAATCCAAAGATGCTCCAAGACTGACATCGCTTTGTCCCAGCTCCAAGGTTGATCGATGTAGTCAGGATCCATCAAACCACCGATCGATGTACCGAATATGACATTCGCGAAGTACAGCATGATCAGGGCTAGCAGGAAATTCGGTGTCGCGAGACCAAGCAGACCGATAAATGTAAGCCCGTAGTCGCCCCAACTGTACTGATGCGTTGCGGAATACAGGCCAATTGGGAAAGCGATGATCCATGTGAAGATGATGGTGACTGTTGACACCAGAATCGTCAGGAAAAGCCTGTCTCCCACGACATCTGAGACTGGAAGCCTGTATTCGAAGGAAAAGCCGAAATCGCCTACGACCATGCCGGTAACCCACTCCCAATAGCGAGTTAGCACCGGTTTATCGAATCCGTACTGCTCGCGCAGGAATTCTATATGTTTCTGGTCGACTGTTTCACCTTGCGCCTGCAACTCTGAAACGTAACTTTCCAGATAGTCGCCGGGTGGCAGCTCAATGATCAGGAAAACGATAAGGCTGATCGCTAGCAGTGTCGGGATCATAATGAAAAAACGGCGTACAAGGTAACCGAGCATCAGCCCTCGACCTCGCTGACAAGAAGCGTTCTACCCCGCATTTCATTCACGACCTGCCGCCCTTTTCTTCCGTGAGCCAGAAGGTCGCTGGCTTGTAGATTCCGAAATAAGCGCCCGGATGCCAATTATAGACGCCCTCAGCTGGAATGTTTCGCAATTTGTTGCTGATAACGACCGGCTGCATGGTACCGTTGACAAGCCCGATGACGAAAACGTTGTCGGCGTGAATTTGTAGCACCTCGTGCCATATCTTGGATTTTTCAGAGGCGGATGTCGCGTTTGTCCATTCTTCATTCAGCCTGATAAGACGCTTTGCCGGCTTGAGCTCCGGCATTTCGCCAGATTTTCCGCCAGATTGCACATAGTGCCCCCAGCGTGGCCACTGTAATTGCAACCTGTTGGAGGGACTGAATTCGCTCGGGCTCATCAAGGCGGTTGGGATTCCATTGGATACCCCGGACCATATCGACATGATCGTATCGCCCGAATAAATCCGCTGCCGGAAGACTTCTCGCTGTGAAGGTTTGCTCAGGAGCTTGATTCCCACTTGCCGCCATCCATCGCGCACCAGTTCCAGAACGTCCGTCTGCTCTGTACTCTCACCCGCCGTTTCGACAGTTATCACTGCAGGACGGCCATCCGGTAGAAGGCGCAGGCCATCTTCGTCACGCTCGGTCAGGCCAACCTCATCAAGGAGTTTGTTGGCCTGTGACAGATCAAAAGCTGTCCACGCTGTGCGGTATGCGTCCTTGTAGAGCGGACTCTTCCGCAGGACTGTGTCTTGGCTCTCTTGTGCCAGTCCGTAGTAGATGACCTGGTTGATCTCAGCACGGTGAATCGCGATGGAGAGGGCACGCCGGAAACGGACATCCTGAAAAAGGTCACGCCAAACTTCGTCCCTGGCGTTCAGGTTGGGGAAAAGAGCGATCTGCGAACCGCGCGCTTTCTTCCAAAGTCGGACGGAGAAATCGTAACGTTTCTCGCTCTCTTTGAGGAATGTAAAATGGTCAAATCGAAGATAGCGCGCCTGTAGGTCCGCCTCTCCGGAGCCTGTCCGGGCCGGTACCATGTTCGTGGCGCCATGATTGAGCACCACATTGTCAATATAAGGCAATTGGCGCCCGTTTTTATCTACTCGGTGATAAAA
>MDSX01004819.1_pt1 | contig 12309 bp, 9 predicted proteins | sample 811141 | NCBI WGS metagenome assembly MDSX01 (sample SAMN05326642, study PRJNA326480) | marine metagenome | isolation source: seawater | place: Atlantic Ocean: South East | collected 2010
CAGGCTGTTCATGCCAAGCCAGACGTTAAAGATTCCGAGTGTCCGGGTCTCAATAGCGAAGAACTCAACTGTTCCAAAATCCGACAAGGTTTCCATCAGGACGAGAGCCAACCCAGCGACGATTGCTGGACGTGCAAGAGGTAGCCCTACATTCCAGAAAAGGCCCTTCCCATTCACTCGCGAAACCTCAAATAGCGAGACCGGCGTTAAGAGATAGGCCGTGCGTGCCATGATGTAGACATAAGGATAAAGCACCGCGCCAAGCACGAGAATCGCGCCACCCATGGAACGGATTTCAGGGAACCAATAATCGCGCGCACTCTCCCAGCCGAAAAAATCCCTCAGGAGCATCTGCACCGGACCCGCATATTCGAGGAAGTCCGTGTAGGTATAAGCGATCAGGTATCCCGGCATCGCGGCGGGCAACAATAGCATCCATTGCAAAAGACGGCGGCCGGGAAAGCTATAGCGGACAACGACCCACGCCGTGCTGATCCCGAAAAGCAGGCTTAACAAACCAACACCCAGCATCAAACTGAGCGTGTTCACGACGTAACGCGGCAACACGGTTTGCGATAGATGCGACCATAGCCCGCCGCTGTCGCCGGAGGCCGCTACAACAATCGCTAAAATTGGCGTTATGAACACGACGACCAAGAGGATAGTCGCCAGCTTCCAAGGATTTAACCAGGGGCTAAAGTCCCGAATATCCATTACATGCCGGAGTACTACCATCCCACCCGGTCAATAATCATCTGTGCTTTAGGCGCCAGTTTCGCGATACGGGCGATGGGCATTTTATCCTCGCTGAACGATCCCCAGGAACGCAGTTCTCTCGGTACGTCGACGGCCGGGTTGACGGGATATTCGTAATTTACCGACCCGTATAAATCCTGTGCCGCCTTCGAGGTCAAGAACTCGAGGAATCGGACTGCTTCTGCTTTATTCTTTGAATGCTTGGCCACGCCGCCACCAGAAATGTTCACATGGGCACCTCGACCATCCTGATTGGGGAAAATGAGTTTTACTGCAGCCGCCCAATCACGTTGCACCGGTTTGGCTGAATGCTTCAGCTTGCCGTAGTAGTAATTATTGATAATAGCGATGTCGCAAACGCCTTCATAAATGGCCTTTACCTGCGCTCTGTCGTTCCCTTGGGGGCGGCGCGCCAAGTTTTCAATAACACCACTTGCCCATTTTTCAGCAGCATCCACACCTTTGGCGTGGATCAGCGACGCAACGAGCGCCCGGTTGTAGACGTGACTACCAGGGCGAGTACATATCCGTCCGCGCCACTTCGGATCCGCCAGGTCTTCATAATTTTTTATCGCAAAGGCATCCTTCGAACGGTTCGCGATTGCGACCACCCGTGCCCGCTTCGAGAAAGCAAACCACGTGTTGTCTGGCGCCCGCAAATGGCTCGGGACATTCCGCGACAATACATCAGACTCAACCGGCGCCAGTAATTTCTTGTCGGCGTATACATAAAGTCGGGCGATATCAACAGTCAGGATCACATCGGCTGGGCTACGCCCACCTTCCGCCTGAAGACGTTGGGCCAACCCCTTTGATGCGTATACAATGTTGATCTCAGTGCCTGTCTTGGCCTTGTAGGCATCGATGAACGGCTTGATCAGGAAGGGTTGCCGGTGCGAGTAGATGTTCAGTTCTGTCGCCGCCGCGGACACCACCATGATCGACAGACACAAAAGAGCGCCGAGCCCCCCGATGGCAGTGCGGCGGGCAAAACCGTTAGAAAGTAAAGCGTTCATCATTACAATTCCCTTTTTTATCGGCCGATAGAGGCAATGTGCCGCCTCGACCATGGGCTTTAGATAAATTGTGGCGAGATCGTGTGTATCGGACCGATTGTCGCTAAGGCCAAAGCGCTCAGGCGGCCCGTTATCTGCAAACTGGAGACTACCACCAATCCAGTCCCAAATCGCCAAGACCGCTCCAAAATTAGCATCTCCGTGATGACGATCCACCGAGTGATGCAACTGATGTTGCGCCGGCGATATCAAAACATGTTCCAGGATTCGGCCGTAACCGAACCAGACATGACTGTGGCGCAGGTTCGAGCCTGCCGCGTTGAAGGCGAACAGGAAGGCGTTCGCACCGAGCAGCGTCACCAGTTCCGCCCGATCTCCAAAAAAGAAAATGAATCCAGCTGTCGCAATCGCCTGCACGACAACTGTCCTGAGGGCGAAGATCACGCCTTCGACCGGATGCGTGCGGTAGACCGTGAAGGGTGTCAGGGTCTCTGCCGTATGATGCACCTTGTGAAAACACCACAGGACCGGAAAACGGTGAAGTGCCCGATGCACGACGTACTTCGCAGCGTCATCGAGCAGAAAAAGCAATACGGTAAATGCAGCCGCGATCATCCATCCGGGCGCGCTTGGCCAAAGTAGGAGCCGGCCATCGAACCAGATGTGCATCGCCTCAAACAACAGCATAGCAAAGGCCAGCTTGGTAATTAAGCGTGGCACGACGCCCATCATGACCGCCTGATTAGTCAGAAGTATCAGGTAATCGGCACGGGCGGATTTGGACCACCAAATATCCCGCGAAAACAAACCGCGCCATGCGCCTAGCCACGACCCGCGGGAGTGCACGATTGCCACGACGAACGCAATCGCTAGGGCTGAAAACAGATATCCCGCAAAGACACGCTTTTGAGGGTTAAAGAAAGGGTCCGTCAGTTGACCGAAATATTCAGAAAGAACCGCTTCCATCGGTACTCCAAAAATCTACCGGTACGGGGAGACTTAACAATCCCGTCCCGGCAAGTTTGCGTGAAGAGCCTCTATTAATTAATCGTTTTCGGCGCTCGATCCTCCTCCAAGCTTCTTGGTGAGTTCAGCAACACCACCGGTGATCGCATTGTTACGCGCCTTGACGTCAAACTTATCGATCAGCAACTTCTGGATCTTCGCCATGTGCAACATGTACTCGCCCCAGGAACCGCCCTGGTCGCGCACGTAGTTGCCTTTGCTGTCTATATCAACGACTTGGCTAAGATTCGGCATCAATGGCCCGAAACCGATCATACGGTTGAGGCGGGTCGCGGTCTCCCCAAGGTTTTCCTTGCCCGTCTGCAACGCCAGGCTGAAACCCTTCAGCTCACCCCAATGCTTGATGTATTTCTTGAGCTGCTTCGTGGTATCGCCATTAGCTTCCACGATCGTCTTTAACTTCTCCAAATCCTTGTAGACGGAACCGGCATACTTGTACGTGGCTTCCGCCAGGACCTTCTGCCAATTGGCAGAGATCGTCGCTGCGTGATCTTTCAGCGTAGCACGTTGTGCATCGGTCAACTTCTTTCCCTTGGCACTGTCGATCAACTTGCGACCGTCAAGGAACGCCTTAGTAATCGTGTGCAAGTAGTCCGTGCCGTTGCTCTTGCCGTAAACGGACGCATCAAAACCGGCTGCATAGTATGCGGGACCAAAGGTCATCTCCGTCTTGAGGTCGACCTTGCCGTCCTTATTGTAGTCGGCGTATGCGAGAGCGTCCTCCGGCTTCTTTGACTTGGAGCCCTGCTTCGCAATTTCATAAACGTTTCGCGGCGTCAACTTCAGTGTATGAGCCGGCGTGCCGAAATAACCGAAGCCTTCATCCCAGGAGTGCTCCTTGCCGGTATAAGGCGCACCCTTCTTATAAGGCTTGTTATTCGGCTTGTTGTCCGCCTCAAGCTTCTCGTCGAGATAGTTGTCGACTGCCTGGTTATAAGACACAGCGCCCATGATGAACTTCGAAATCAATTGGCCGTAGTTGTAGCCATTGGCCATATCCACGCCCTTGTTGGCGGAGGACGCCTTGTCTATCCAGAACTTGACGAGCCCCGATCCGGTCATGTTATTCGGCATGCCCGTGATCGTACCCTTATAGGTCTTGCCTTCAAGGTTCTTGCCCTTACTGATGTCATCGACGCCCGTCTGTTTGATGGCGAAAGGCCCCTTGGTCTTTGGCGCTATGACCATGCGGCCCTTATCCTTGGTACTGTAGTAGGACAGCATCTTGGCCTTGAGTTCGGGATTGGGCTTTCCGTTGCCGGAATTAGCCAATTTCTTCAACGAATCGTGCAGCACGTGGCGCGCGATCTGTCCAGTATACGAAACGGAGGTTGTCTTCTTACCGGTGTACCCATTCACTGTGACGGGAAAGCCGGAATAGACCATATCGTCGGCGATTGCTGCCCCTGACAGCAAGACGATTGTCAGGGCGGACGCCCCGAGAGTGGTGCTTTTGTGCATGAGTGATCCTCTAAGAAAACTTTTTGCGAACGATTATCATAAACAAACGAAAGATAACTAGCCGCAGAAATTGAGCAAGCAAAAAATGCGAATGATTATTCATTCATGAGATAGGGTTTGGCGTTGACTATGCCTGATCAGAAATTGTCGGTCTGGAAGCAGGCCTGCATGTGCCACCCGCTGCCGCTTTCTTATCGTGAACCTTTAGTGATTCCTGCCTCTTTAATATCCCAGAAAGGGCCGCAAGAATATCTTAAGGTTTGAGGGCCTGCCAAAGAAGCATCTCAATCGCCTCCCGAAAGCGCGACCCGAGGCGTGCCAGACAAAGGCTTAGAAATAATCGGCCCACAACATCGCGAAATCTGATCGAGGATATCGCATTCACATTGGCCACAATTCGGCTCGTGTCCGTGATGGGAATGCACTTCGTACCAATCTCTAGCGCCTGCGTCGATGGCCACCCTAACCTCCCGATCCGTTATGGCGTTGCAGATGCAGATATACATTTGACCTAAACTTTTTCCGAGACCAATTGAGAATGATTATCAATACCTGAACTGTTTGTCCAGTCGGCTTGCTCATTTTTCTTCAACGCGTAAACGATCTGCTTGCGGGCGGTCAAATATTATTCTCGGCCCGACTTGCCTTTAGAATTAGAGCATTAGAATAAAATTGATCGTGCAAAATGGAGGCTCAAGAGCATGCCCAGCGGCTGATAATCACTCGCAATTGCATTCCTAATTGATATTTATTATCAATCTCTTATGGGTTTTTTTTTAAAAGTTATACTGTTTATTTTCTAAGCCGCCGAGTACACTTACGGACAGTAAAGGACGCATGGAAAATACAAGGAGTTGGTAATGCAAGGAGACGCAGTTGTAATCCAGCAACTAAATCTGATCCTCAAGAATGAATTGACGGCTATCAATCAATATTTTCTACATGCACGCATGCTAAAGAACTGGGGTCTGAAGCGACTTGCGGACAAGGTGTACGAAGAATCGATCGGTGAGATGAAGCACGCCGACCAGCTTGTGGAACGGATCCTGATGCTGGACGGGCTTCCGAACCTGCAGAGCCTCGGCAAGCTCCAGATTGGCGAAGACGTGCCCGAAGCCTTTCAATGCGACATGGGGAGTGAAGTAAAAAACCAAGGTTGCCTGAAAGAGGCGATCGCCATCTGCGAGGAAAAACGGGACTATGTCTCCCGGGAAATCTTGGAGAACATCTTGGACGATACCGAAGAACATATCGACTGGATCGAGACGCAGCAGACCCGCATCAATCTCGCCGGACTGCCAAACTACATCCAGGAGCACATGTACGAAGGTGCTTCCTAGAACGCTACTGCCTCTGATCCAGCAGTATGCTAAGCCACCCCCGCTTCTCTGCGCCCTCCGGCAATTGCGCGAAGTTGCGGCTTGACGATGTCGGTATCGAAAGCAGTAAACGATCTGTGGTCGGTTTTGGTTTTTTGGCTCACACGCTCCGGCAGCAGGATTTCTCTCTCGGTCAGCGCGTCGGCGATTCGCCGCCCTCCTTCGAGTAGACTGGCCCTGCCTTTGGAGGAAACCATCCATTCAGCTGTGCTCCGCGCCAAGGCATAATTTCGACGCTGGCAGGCCCCGACTAAATTTATAACGAGCAGTTCGTCCGGGCATACGAAGCCACAACACGGCGGGTGCAGCTGAAGGGGCCGGCGTGAACTACTGCCAATCCCCGCGATAACACTTTGCAAACCTCCAAGAATCGCCCGCGCACTCTTCATCCCTAAAAAACCGGATAGTTCCGTCCACACGACGCTCCAATGCCGGTCATCGTTCGATCGCATCCCCGCAATCCATCGCCGATAAATATCAATTATCAATCTTTCGGATTCAGCCAGATCCTGCATTCGAGTTAGCGGAAAGGTATCTTTCCGTGGGTTTGGTATATCTGGGCGCATGTATTCCTCGATATTTCCCCGCCAGTTAATGAAAATCTCGGCCTTACACCTTTCCCAAGGAGGAGTGGGGAGCCACGCATCAGGAATTAGATTTCCCTAATAACTCGCGGCTCCCCTGGAGAGAACTCATAAAGCCTCAAACTTGAGCGAGGTAATAATCGAAACCAAAAGGCTCCTATTATGCGAATTATTCGCATTATCATAATAACCATATGAACGGATGCGCGCAAGTGATAATCATTCGCAAACTTTAATCGACTTAAAAAACTAACCCCGTTCCTGCAGGTAAGAACAGGGCCGGAACCGGCCTAAGCTTGAATTTTTACTGGGGCTTCGCGCGGAGGACGTCTAAAATCTTACTTTAATTAAGTAACCAACTCAGCCGAGCCACTCGGCAATTCTAAACCGCGCTTCCCGCTCGGGAACTTCAGGATGATGAAGCCGGTACACGGTCGTAGCAGATTCGAAAGCCGATTCCTCCGCGACACCGCTTTCCTGCAATTCGCGAAATACTCGCTTTACGACTTCCTCGCAAACCAGTTCAGCGCCCCCGGTCGCTTCGTATTTGCTACTCACAGCACTTCCCACCCTATTCAATAACCCGCCACAATTCCGCCACTACCGTATAAAATATCGGCGGCGCCCGAATTAACAATGCTACGCAATTGCGTTTTCTATTCCCATTCTTCGCCCGCGGTCAAGTCTATCAGGCCTGATCTGCGATTAAGGGTTTACGAAATGGCAGTGTGATGATGGCGAAGCTAAAAGTGGAGAAATGGCGCTCGAGCACGTCATTGTTCGGAGCGCTATCTCCCGATCAGTGAGCGTACTTAGCCAATCTTATAATACGAATGGGATACACCATACTTGGCAGGCGCACGTCGTACCGACAAACAGCAGGTTCTCCGACTTGTTCAACACGAGCCCACTCGGGCTGACGCTGCAATCGATCAGGCATTCCAAATCTCCAACGGGGGTCAACCGAAAGACCCGACCGTCCGGGAGGTGCGTGTCGGACTGTTCCTGATCGGTAAAGTAAAGATCGCCGTTTCTCGCAAAGTGGAGGTCATTGCATCCGCAAAAGGCTCTGTGCGAATGTGCGTGCGGTGCTCGGAGACCGCGCCGGTGTTGAGATCGAACTGCATAATCCCATTCTTGTATCCGGCGATGAATATCTGCACGTCATTTCGAATCTTGAGACCATTCGGGTTGCGCCGTCGTATTACGCCGCCATATCCCGAGACCCATCGGGTGCGACGCGCAGCAATTGGCCAAACGGAATATACACAACCAAAAGGTTGCCATCCCGATCGAATGACGGACCTTCCGGGAAGTTGTCCGGTTAATGTCGGAACTGATTGTTGCGACCCCAGTCGGACAATGCGTCCGGCTTTCGCAGCGCAACCGGCAATTCAAGCACAATTTCGGTCTCAATTTCCTGTGACGGCGGAAATAGCGGCATATGGTTACCACAAACCTAAAGATCTCGTAGCAAGTCGAGCCAAGCGCGCCTTCATACCGCAGAAAATGCTGAATCGGTTAATCGTAGGGCGGGCAGGTCCAGCCATTTGGGGATAGCGTGAATAATTCGAAACCGTCGGCCGTTACGCCGATACTGTGCTCGAATTGCGCCGACAGCGAACGGTCTTTCGTCACCGCGGTCCAACCGTCCTGCAAAATTTTTGTGTGATACTTACCCGCATTGATCATCGGCTCGATGGTGAAGAACATACCTTCCACGAGGCGGGGCCCGGCGCCCGGCTCTCCAAAATGCATGACGCTTGGGGGCGAATGAAAATTCCGGCCGAGACCGTGACCACAAAAGTCGCGCACCACGGAAAACCGCCGTTCTTCGGCATAAGATTGGATGGCGTGTCCGATATCGCCAAGCGTCACGCCCGGACGAACGATCTCGATCCCGCGCATCATCGAATCGTAAGTCACCTGCACCAGGTTTCGCGCGCGAACGCCAACTTTGTCACCTACAAGAAACATCCGGCTGGTGTCGCCATGCCAACCATCAAGGATAACGGTAATGTCGATATTGATGATATCGCCGTTCAAGAGCCGTTTCTTCTCGTCTGGAATCCCATGGCACACCACGTGATTTACCGATGTGCAAATCGATTTGGGAAAGCCCCGATAGTTCAATGGTGCCGGAATCGCACCACGCTCGACGATATACGCGTGGCAAAGCGTGTCGAGTTCCAAGGTCGAAACACCAGCGATGACATGCGGTGTGATGAAATCCAGAACCTTTGCCGCAAGATTTCCGGCCTTACGCATAGCCTCAAATTCTTCGGGCCCGTGCAAATGCACGCCTGCCAACTCGGGGGACAGCATTGCGTCCGCCTGGCTTCGCGGATCGTTCATGAAACCCTCACTCACGCCCACCCCTCACTTCAAGTTTAAGCGGCAGGCTGCGTGCCACCGCTATTTCCTCAACCCCTACACTGCAGTCGTAACAAATCGCTTCGACGCCGCATTCGCGCGCCTCAGCTAGCGCCGAGGCATATACCGGGTCGACATCTTCTGCTACCTTGAAATGGTCGCAGTCGCCACGTTGCACAAGGTATACCATAACCGCGCGCGCACCTTGGCGCACCATTTCGGACATTTCGACCAAATGCTTGGCGCCTCGCTTGGTCACGGCATCCGGAAATTCGGCTGCACCTTCACGTCCGGGCAAATCGCGCTTCAAGTGCACATTTTTGATCTCGACATAACAGGGCGGTTTGTCCTCGTCCTCCAGCAGAATATCTATCCGGCTGTTTTGACCGTATTTCACCTCGCGCCGCATAGAGCCGTATTCCGCAAGTGCTGGTATTTGTCCAGCTTCGATCGCTTCGGCGACAATACCATTCGGATGCGCCGTATTGATCCCAACAAGATGGTCGCCGACGCGAATTAACTCCCAACGCCAGTCCAGCTTCGCTTTCGGGTTTCGATTTGCAGAAAGCCAGACTTCTGACCCCGGTGCATTCAGGCCGGTCATCGCGCCGGGATTGGCGCAGTGAGCCACAACGGTTTCGCCATTCAGGTCTATATCGGACAGAAACCGCTTGTAGCGGCGGATTAGTCGCCCCTCCACCAATGGTTCCTGAAATTTCATCGCCCCTCAATTCGCTCAATCAGCAGTATGGCACCTTACGCACCCGATTTGGGACCCGCAACGCGCACGCTCAGCGGGCGTTCCCGCCTATTTCCGAACCGTCCAGAAATTGGCGCATCGGCAGCGCCAATGCCGGACTTAGCTGCTGCAATCGCGCATAAGCAGCCTCGGCGAACGAAACATCTCCCGCATATTTTCCGGCTTGTATCGACAATCTGAGAATCTCAAAGTCTCTTGGCAAAATATCGAAAAGCCACTTCAGATGCGGGATAGCCGCTTCATGACCGCCGCCCAGCAACAGCACGACGACCAGGCCCTGCCGCGCGCCAAGCGCATGAGGATCCATGCCCAAAACCACGCTGAAGAGTTCGCGCGCTTCCACAAGATGGCCTGCACGACCAAGAATTCGCGCCGCCGATTCGATTAGTTGGCCGTTTTTTGTCCTCGTGCAATGTTCCGAGAGATATGTGACGGCCCGCCGTGCAAGGCGTGCGCGGCGTATCGGCATCCGGCGCTGCGCGTCCATACAACGAATATAGGCATCCGTGAGGTCGGGCATCGTTTGCGTCGCTCCACCTTTCGACAGTTCGAGAAGCGCGCGAATCTGTGCGGCGGGTATAGCTTCTCCGCGATTACCGTGCCCGACCGTTGCAATTCCGGCGAGACGACCATCCCGCGTCAGTATTGCACCTCCCTCACTTTCCTCCCCGCCGCGCGCATTGTGCTGAAGGCGCGACAAGGCATACCCGACGGCTGGCGGCAACAGGACTTCGCCCGGCGGGTAAATGCGGGGACCAAAGACATTTGGTTCGTGCGCCAATACAAACAGTCCTGTACCGGACGTTACATTCTCGGCCAAAACAGGCGCGCCCCCGAGATCGAGACCCTCGACAGCCAATAGCGCCAAATCACCGCTATACCCGGACAGCTTTACTTTTGCTCCGAATGTCCGGCCATCACCTGTCTTGACGATCAAATCCGTCCGCCCCACGACGACATGCCGATTTGCCGCCGCAAGACCGGCACCCAGGTAAACGGAATTCGCTTCGCGCCGATTGCCTTCAAGCTTCATTACATATGGTGCAAATCGACAAATGGCTTCCGGCCCATCACACTTTTCCGCAGCGCCGGCACCGAAACTGCCGAAGCACGCAAAGAGCGCAGCGGGGATTAAGACTTGTCGAAACATGCGGCCCTGATTCTGCGCGGAACGACCGCCGCAAGAAAGCTGGAAATTCGAGAACTGTTCCTCTTCCGCTGTTTATCCGTTCAAGCATTTGACATCCGGGGGCAAACCCCAATTCAATGCACGACAACAATGCGATATCCCGACGGAGATAAGCACAAATATGCCGTATACCAAGCCAAACGACCCCAGCCTGCCGCTTGCCGGAATAAAAGTTATCGATCTGGCGAACTTTCTGGCTGGACCAATCTCTTCCATGTTCCTTGCGGATTTTGGCGCTGACGTAATCAAGGTCGAACGGCCCGGCACCGGAGATGAAGTCCGGTTCTGGGGCAATAACAAGGACGGCGTCGGCTTGATGTATAAGCTCATCAACCGAAACAAGCGATCAGTGACTGCCGATCTGAAAACCCCGATGGGCGTGGAAATAGTCAAACGTCTCGTGAAAGACGCGGATGTTATCGTCGAGAATTACCGAAAGGGAACGCTCGAGAAATGGGGAATAGGATATGATGTCCTTAGCGATATAAACCCGGCACTCATCATGGTGCGGATTACGGGTTTCGGACAGACAGGTCCGAATTCTCACCGGCCTGGCTTTGGAACCTTGGCTGAAGGATATTCCGGTTTTGCATATATCAACGGTTTCAAGGACCGACCACCGCTTCTTCCAGGATTTGGGCTCGCCGACGATACGGCCGGCCTGATGGGTGCATATCTCACGCTCGTTGCACTGCAAGCACGGGAGCGGAATGGCGGCAAGGGCCAAATCGTCGATTATGGCATCTACGAGCCTCTCTTTACCCTTCTTGGACCGCAGGTTGTCGACTACGATCAACTGGGCATCGTGCAGGAACGGAACGGCAGCCGGCTCTCCTTTACCGCTCCCCGTAACACGTACTGCACGAAGGATGGCAAGTGGCTGTCCATTTCCGGGTCGGCGCAATCCACATTCGAACGCATGTGCACCGCACTTGAAATCCCAGATGTGCCCAAACGACCTCAATTTCTCGATAACAGGCTCCGCATCCAGAACGCGGTCGAGCTCGACGAAGAATTGCAGGGAGCGATAGAACAGTTCGATTATGAAGAAGTCATGCGGCGCTTCGAGGCAATCGGTGCGACCGCGGCCCCTTGCTACAATGTCGCCGAGATTTTCGAGGACGAACACTACAAAGCACGCGAAAACATTGTTCCCGTCAACGATGATGAGTTAGGAGGACCGATCCGGATGCAAAACGTCGTCGGAAAGCTTTCCCAGAATCCCGGCAGCATTCGCCACGCGGGGCCTCCACTCGGCGAACACAATCGCGAGGTTCTTGTCGATATGCTTGGATTTACCGAAGACGAGCTTTCGGAGGCCGGCTACGAGATTGAGTAACCTAGGAGTTCAGACTTCCCGTAAACGCGGAGTTTTGGACTCCTCCGCGTCATATCTGTAACCCTCGGATACTTCTTCGTTCGTGTCGCTTTCTTCAGTTTCCGCTTCAGCCTGCGCCTGCAATTTTCGATAGGACCGGTAGGAAAGCGGAAAGCTACCGAGATAAACAAGACTGACGATCATCATGGTAAGCCATGGAGCACCTGCGATTCCCGCCGCCAATAAGGCGATAAGGACGAGCATCGGCACTACCATTCGCTGCGGCACTCTTAGCCTTTTCAACGAATATGTCGGGACCTGACTTACCATGAGCAGAGCAACGGCAACGATCCAAGGCCCGGTTACAGCGGGATGACTGAAAAACTCAGCGCCGAATTCCTGACTCGTCACCAGCGGCAATAGGGCGAGGAGCGCACCGGCGGGCGC
>MDSX01009074.1_pt1 | contig 12308 bp, 11 predicted proteins | sample 811141 | NCBI WGS metagenome assembly MDSX01 (sample SAMN05326642, study PRJNA326480) | marine metagenome | isolation source: seawater | place: Atlantic Ocean: South East | collected 2010
GAAGCTGAAAAGCATAGACTGAAAGAAGCTACACTGAATATACCTCTAGCAAATCCAACACCTCCAATACCTATCCATATACCAAGAAAGATTGTTACGAGACATCCAACACATGTTGAAAAAAATAGTTTATTTGGCAACTTTTTAGCAAAAGGAATTGCTAATAATAAAAGCACTCCAATCGCATAAGAAAATCTAACTGTTCTATTAATAAGATAATCAAAAAAGTTAGACTGATAGTTTATATTTTTCATATTATTCATGTATTCCCAAGGCATTGTCATAGAATCTAATGTTAAAGACTTTAAATAGATAACAGTTATAAACGATAAAAATATTGATATAAAAGCTAATGAAAAATTAGCTAGATTAAATCTATTATCTTTAATATATTCATAAATTAACCAACTAACTATTATGCTTGACCCTATTGGAAGAAATGTTTCTTTAGTAGCGCATGCAATAACTGCCAGTATAGGAATCAGATAATATTTATTTGTTAGTAGAAGATAAATAAGACAAGTAAAAGAGAATGCATATCCAGCATCAATATAACCTATTAGATAGAAGTTAGGCACAATAAAATTTGATAAAAATAGTAAAGATGCAACGACAGCAACACTTCTGTTATTAATAATTCTGATTGTAAGATTGAAAATTAATAAGGCATTTAAACTGGTAAAAATTGAACCAACCAACATCATTGAAAATAAAGCCATATTCCAAGACCCGAGTTGAGGGACTAAAATATATACAATATGAGCTAAATATGGAACTATAATTCTTGTGCTTCTTGATGAAGAATCATAAATAAATTCTCCTAGACCATTTTCTACAATTTTAATGTAAAAGATCGTATCATCTAGATACAACATATCAGTTGGATTGAATCTATTCATTACGGAATATCCAAGCCCAAAACAAATTGACATAAACAATACGAATAATACTAGATTTGGATAACTTCTTAGTTTTTTAAAAACCATTCCCATGTTTCTTTTAACCCTCTATTTATATCAATTTCTGATTTAAAGTTAAGTAATTTTTTTGCTTTCGTTATATCAAATTTTGTTTTGTTAACTTCGCCTATTCTTTTTTCATGATATTCAATCTTAGAGTTGAAATCCGAACCAACGATATCCTTCATACAAGAAATAATATAATTAATATTAGTAGATTTGCCAGTTGCTATTTGAAAGACCCCACTAATTTGTTTTGATATGCAATTAAATATAACTTTAGAAATATCATCTACATAAATATAATCTCTTTCTTGTAATCCGTCTCCAAATATTATAATTTCTTGTTCATTTTTAATTCTTTTAAAAAAATTAGCAATTACACTCTCTTTGCGATGACTCTTTGGCCCATATACGTTGCTAAATCTTAGGCATGCTATTTCCATTCCGTAATTTACACAATAAGAATTACTCAGAGCCTCAATAAATAGTTTTGATGCGCCATATGGAGATATTGGATTTGGTCGAGATAGCTCTGATATAAGACCTGGCTCTTCTCCAATTATAGCGCCGCCTGTAGAGGCAATTACAACATTCTTAATATTTCTCTTTCTACAATATTCTAATAACCTAAAAGTGCCGATAACATTGTTATCTATCATCAAAGATGGTTTTTTTATTGACTCAATTACTCTAGTTGATGCAGCTAAATGTATAACAGTATCATATTCATAATCAAGCAAATCGAATGAGTCACTATCTTTAATGTCGAAACAATGAAAATTTAAAATATCCCCTTGAATATCACTCCTTTTACCTAATGATTCATTATCAATTACACCAATTTCATAGTTATTTGAATGACTATTTAAGAATGAAATTAGATTTGTTCCTATAAATCCAGCGCCACCAGTAATAAGAATTTTTTTCAATTAACTCTTCCAAAGTGAAACACAAGGAATCTTGGTTCTATCACAATTATCTGAATATTTTTTAGCAATATCATTAATTTCAATTAGCAAGTCTTCGTTAAGTTTTTTTGGCGTAAGGCCTAATTCAATAAATGTTTCATTTTCAACAAATAATTCATTCTCTTGTGCCTCATTTCTTGGATTTTCAAGGAACTCAATACTGCAATTAGTTAATTTGGAGACAATTTTTGCTAAATCGATTACTCTATGAGATTCTGTCATTTGGTTAATGACCTTAACCTTTTCATTGTTTGTTGGTGGATTTTCAATTGATAAATTAATACACCTAACTGTGTCTTCGATATGAATGAATGCTCTGGTTTGACCTCCTGTCCCATGAACAGTAAGTGGGTAATTTATTGCAGCTTGCATGAGAAATCTATTTAAAACTGTTCCATAATCACCATCATAATCAAATCTATTTATCAGATCGTCATGCAAAATAGTTTCTTCAGTTTGCGTTCCCCAAACGATGCCTTGATGCAAATCAGTAATTTTTATATTGTCATTTTTATTATAGTAAGCAAAAAGTAATTGATCTAATGTTTTACTCAAATGATAAATACTACCTGGATTTGAGGGGTAGAGTATTTCTTGTTCTATATTCTTTCCATTTTCCTGGCTTATCATAATATTAAGATAACCTTCTGGTATTTTTAATCCCGCTGTTCCATAACCATACACACCCATTGTTCCAAGATGCACAAGATGAATGTCTTTTTTTGATTCTACAATTGCTGCAAGAATATTATTTGTTGCCGATATATTATTATCAATTGTATATCTTTTATGCCATGATGATTTCATGGAATATGGAGCAGCTCTTTGTTCTGCAAAATGAATTATAGTGTGTGGATTAAATTCATTTAGTGTCTTCAAAAATAAATCATAGTTCTCACATAAGTCAAAGTTAACAAATGCAATATCCTTTTTTGTAATTTTTTTCCATCTTTGAATTCTTTTATCAATACTTTGAATTGGTGTTAGGGATGAGGTTCCAAGTTCAAGGTCAATCTCTCGTCTTGATAAATTATCAATTATTAAAATGTCATGACCAAGATTAGATAAATGTAATGAGGTAGGCCAACCACAAAAGCCATCCCCTCCTAAAACAAGTACTCGTTTTTTCTTCATATTATTAGTTTCTTAGCCATGTTCTTATTATTGCATTCAAAAATCCAAATGCATATTTAACTGAATTTGGTTTTTTTGATTTACCTGAAATTCTTCCTAAAAATGAGATTGGTACCTCTTTAAATCGCGCCCCCTTTTTTATTGATTCTATAAGAAGTTCTGAAGAATGAAATTGCTCTTGTTTTAGTGTAAGCATTGGCAGAAATTTAACATTAATAGATCTAAATCCACTTGATGAATCAGTGATTTTCAAGCCCAAAAGAAATGTTAATATATAGTTAAAAAAGACAACACCTATAGATCTTGGTAGATTAGAAATTTTAAACCTTTCTTCATAAGTACCCATTTTTCTTGACCCACTTATTAAATCAGACTCATCATTTATTAATGGTTCAAGAATTTTTTTTATTTCTTCTGGTTGATATTGCCCGTCTGCGTCAAGGTGAACTAAATATTTAACCTTCATTTTGCTAGCTATTGAGTATCCAGTTCTGTAAGCAACGCATTGACCAAAATTTATAGGATGTTGAATTATTTTAGCGCCTGATTTTATAGATTCATCGTAGGTTAAATCATCACTTCCATCTGATACAACAAGAACATAAGGAGTTAACCCGCAGATTTGCTTAGGTATTCTTTTAATTACTTGAGAGATATTTTCTTCCTCATTAAATGCAGGTATCAAAATCATAAGATCAATTTTTCCAATCATATCTTTATTTTCTTCAATAAATTTATTTTGAATCGGTACTTGTATAGACTGAATAAATTGCTCTCTATGAGAATGAATTTTACTTCTGTAATAAAAAACGATAGCTAGAGTGGTGAAAGAAAAAAGATACCCAAGCTGAATAAGTCTGTCATATCTATTTTTTGAAGCTAAATTTATATAATTAAATATATATTCAATTGTTTGAGGAAAAATACATAAAAAGATAATAGACGTTAAAATCGCTGTCCATATTAAGAATTCAGAACCAACAATTTTTCTTTTCTTTAAAAGATTTAGAATTACAAAAAAACAACATACGGCTATCAATGCAACAAAAATTCTAAATAAACTCATTTCGGGACTTAACATATTGCTTATTATAATGAATTTTTTATGAAGATGAGCTGGCGAATATTCTTTTGAAAACAAAGTATTTCATAATCGATGCCAAAGCCAACACAATAGTTATATTAATCAAATAATTTATTGAAGTTAAATTTATCAAGAGCATGCAGCAGTATTCAAAAAGCTTGAATAAAATAAGCGTAATCGTATAGTGCTTAGCTTGCTCTAGAGTTCTATTATCGTTATTTTTAAAGGTAAAATATTTTTGAATTAAGAAAAGTATTATTGCTTTGGAAAATTGAGACAAAAAGAACACAATTTCTATTTTAAGAAAACTTATTTTGCTTAGAAGAATAACTGAAATTATGGTGTATAAATATGCAAAAACCGAAGAAAGTAAATACCTAAAGAAATAGTTATCTAAAATATTTTTTTTTATCATGATGCTTTTTAAAAAGTCTTATTTACACAGCAAAATTTGGAATTATGGGTCTATAATACACCAATAGAAAAATTAAAGATTATTAACTTAATGGGGAGTAAATAGAATGAATCATCAAGACAATGAAGATTTTATTGATCTAGGTGAAATCCTAGGTATTTTGCTAAGCTATAAAAAGATAATTTTCCTAGCCCTTATTATTTCTGGCATAGCGTCGATCTTCATAGCCAAGTCTTCACCTGATATATATAGATCTAGCGCTTTGTTAGAACCACAACAAAGCAATCAAAATCAAAACTCATTTTCTTCGATTCCCCCGGGTTTTGGAGGTTTGGCTTCTCTTGCAGGAGTGCAATTGCCAACTTCTTCCGGAGATAGAGGCTTATATGCAATTGAAGTTATAAAATCTAAAGTATTTTTTAAACATTTACTTTCAATCGACTCAGAGAGGATTTTGCCATCAATAATGGCAATAGAATCTTATGATTTAAGTAATGAACAAATAAAATTTGATACAAATATTTACGATGATGCTTCAAATAAATGGGTTAGAAAAGTAAAAGCTAATCAAAAAGTAGTACCTTCATATATCGAGGCACATGATTACTTTCTTTCTATTTTAGAAATCTTTAAAGATAAGAAAACAGGTTATATTTATATAGCAATTGACCATCAATCACCTGTTTTCGCTCAATACCTTTTAAATCTAGTAATCTTTGAATTGAATAATCTTACAAGAGAAATGGAAATGCAGGAAACATCAGAAGCAATTGATTATCTAACTCAAAAACAACTATCAACAAATGTTTCTTCAGTAAAGTTATCAATTAACAACATTATAGAGTCTCAACTGCAAACTCAAATGTTAAGCAATATTAGAGAAGAGTTTTTACTTAAAACAATTGATCCGCCAGTTGTGCCTGAAATCAAAATAGGACCAAACAGGCTTTTTATATGCGTAATTGGAGTTTTTTTTGGTTTCATATTTTCTATTTTTTCAATTTTAGTTTTTCATCTATTAAGATCTAATTACATTACAACAAAAGATTCTGCTGATACATAATCAATGTATTAATGACTTCGCTTAATAAAGAAAGAAATATTGCAATAGTTGTAGACACCTTTTACCCTGCAAAAACTTCTGCAGCAATTCAAATGCTTGATATATCAAGAGCATTAAATTCTCTTGGAGCAAAAGTCACCGTTTTTGTTCCAAAATCAGATTTAAAAAAAGATATAGATTGTAATAAGATTACAAACATTGACGTAATTTCCATAAGATCTCCACAAATCAAAAATGTAAATTTCTTTAAAAGAGCAATTAATGAAATATTGATGCCTTTTGTAATGATTAGAAGATTAAAACATTCTTCAGTTAAGAAGACCAATTTTGATGGAGTTATTTGGTACAGTCCTTCAATATTCACCAGTATTTTTGCAAATCACTTATCAAAAAGTTCTAAATGTAGAAATTATTTGATTTTAAGAGATATCTTTCCAAAATGGTCTGTGGATATGGGATTAATCTCGAAATGGAGCCCTGTTTATGTTTTATTTAGATTCTTTGAAAATCTTCAGTATAAGCTTGCAGACAGTATAGGCATTCAAAGCGAAGGTGACTTTGATCATTTTGAGTCATATAAGAAAAAGATTAAAAGAAAGGTTCATGTTTTAGATAATTGGAGAGCTAAACCAGTTATTGAGAAAACTAAAATTAATATAGCAAATACAATTTTAAGAAATAGAAAAATATTTATTTACTCTGGCAATGTTGGTTTAGCGCAAAATTTTCCACTTTTTCTTGAATCGGTTAAAACGCTTCAAAATAATAAGGAGATCGGATTTCTTATCATTGGTAGCGGAAGTGAAGCTATATTTGTAAAAAACTATATTAAAGAGAATGAACTCGATAATATCTTGTTTGTAGATGAAATTCCTCATGAGCAACTACCAGAACTCTATACCCAATGCCATTATGGTTTGATTTTATTAGACCTAAGCTTAAAAACTCATAATATTCCTGGCAAGTTTTTATCTTATCTTTATGCAGGATTGCCGGTATTTGCCAGTATTAACAAAGGAAATGACCTTGAAAAAATAATTGATAAGTATGAATTGGGTAAATACTCCTCAGATAATAATCATAATGATGTTGCTACGAAAATGTTAGAATTAGCAGCGATTTCTTATGACAGAGAAGAAAATAAGTTAAAAAGCATGATATTGCTTGAAAAGAGATTTTCGCCACAGAGTGCTGCTGAAAAAATAATAGATACTTTATTTGAGGATAATGTAAAAAGTGATAATTAAAAATCTATCAAATCTTAAAAGGTCTAATAAAACAATATTAATGATCTTAAATGATTTTCTAATTATTTATGCGTCATTTTTTATTGCTATGTATTTAGTAAATAATTTTGACTATTTTGTTTTTTACAGGCATTCAACAACAGTGGCCTTATTTTCACTACCAGTTTTTATCTTTTTTGGACTATACAAATCTAAAGTGAGATATATGGGTTACAAGGCTATGCTTAATATAATCTATGCAACTTTAATATTATCTTTGATTAAATACTCTGTTGCTTTATTAGGTTTGTTCGAAGGAGGCGCAGCTCTTGAAGATAATGTATCTAAAAATGATATCTATTTTAGAGAGACTATTATTTTTTGGCTCGTATTAAGCTTTTCTATTATTGGCTCAAGACAAATTGCAAGGTGGGCAATTAATTCTATTGGGATAAGCTCAATAAAAAGAGAGTTTATAATTTATGGAGCTGGAAGCGCAGGACGCTCAGCTGTTTCAGCGTTAATAACAAACAAAGAAGTTAGAATTTTAGGTTATGTTGATGATGACCATAATTTGCATGGGATATATGTCAATAATTATCCTGTATTGGGTGGATTAGGTTATTTAAAAAATATTCAAAACAAAAAAGAAAAAGTATCTGTATTACTTGCTGTTCCAAGTATGAAAATCAGCAGAAGAAGAGAGGTTTTAAGAATTTTAGAAGAAAACTCAATTTCAGTTAGGTCTTTACCGCCATTAAATGAAATTGCAACTGGCATGACAAATGTGCAAAAAATAGAAAACTTAAGACCAGAAGAGCTTCTAGACAGAGATCCAATTGAATTAGATTTAAAAAAAATTCAAGAGAATATCAATGGAAAAAACATATTAGTAACAGGAGCTGGTGGATCAATTGGATCAGAGTTATGTAGACAGATTTTTAAATTAAACCCTAAAGAAATAATTTTATTGGATCATTCAGAATTAAATTTGTATAACATTCATAACGAATTGAAAGAATATCTAAATCATGGCAGTTTAAAAATAGATTTAGTACCAAAACTTGGTTCAATCTTAGATGAAGAATTTTTAAAAAGAATATTTCAGAATCATGAAATAGATTCAATCTATCATGCAGCAGCATATAAGCATGTTTCTTTAGTAGAACAAAATATAATTCAAGGTACCAAAAATAATGTGATTGGAACATATAACCTTGCAACCATTGCATCAAAAAATAAAATTAAATCTCTGATACATATTTCTACTGATAAAGCTGTAAGACCAACAAATTTTATGGGGGCTTCTAAAAGACTGGCTGAGCTGGTTATTCAAGGCATAGTTGATCATGCAGATTCAAATCTCAAATATACTATGGTTAGATTTGGAAATGTATTGGGGTCATCAGGGTCTGTTATTCCTTTATTTAAGAAACAAATTGAGGAAGGGGGCCCTGTTACTGTTACCCATGAAGATGTTACTAGATTCTTTATGACTATTAGCGAAGCATCACAGTTAGTGATTCAAGCAGGAACCCAGGCTGAAGGCGGGGAAGTTTTTGTATTAGATATGGGTGAGTCAGTAAAAATTAACGATTTGGCAAAGAGAATGATTAGATTGTCTGGTTACTCCGTAGCTAAAAATATTAATGATGAATATTCTATTGCAATAGAATATATTGGATTAAGGTCTGGAGAAAAATTAAAAGAGGAGTTGATTCTTGGTAAAGATTTGGACCCTACAAATAATCCTAAAGTTTTAAAGGCAAATGAAGAATTTTTAAATTGGGAGCAAGTGCAAGAAATGATTAAATTTCTGCAAGATGCGATTTTTAATAATGATACTGAGCAAATTAAGAAATTAATGCTTAAATATGTTACAGACTATATACCATCAGATGACTATAAGTAATTTAAAGAGGATAAGATGTTAGCAATCATTCCAGCCAGAGGGGGGTCAAAGGGCTTGCCAGGAAAAAATATTAAAATGCTTGGAAATAAGCCATTAATATTTTGGACAATTGAAGCTGCCCTTAAAGCAAAAAATGTCACCAAAGTTATTTTGTCTACCGATGATAAAGAAATAGCTGATATATGTTCTGAGACAGGTATTGAAATACCGTTTATGAGACCCAATAATCTTGCAGAAGACAGTTCTCCTGCAATCGATACCTATATATACACAATAAATAAATTAAAAGAGGAAAATATTTATCATGCGGATGAATATGTTGTCTTGTTACCAACTGTTCCGTTTGTTTCTGCACAAGATATAGATAATGCAATTAATCTTTTTCATGAGAATGAAGCAGACTCTGTTGTATCGACAACAAAATTAGACTTTCCAAAAGAATGGATTTTTGATGTAGCAAGCGATACAAATTTAATACAAAAGACAGAAAATGATATAAGCTCCAAGAACAGACAAGAATATAAATATAGTTTCATTCCAAATGGTGGTATATATGTTTTAAAACATAGTTTAGTAAGCAGCCAAAAAACTTATTATTTTAAAAAAACATTATCCTATATAATGCCACGCGAAAGATCTATAGATATTGATACAGAATTAGATTTTAAGTTTGCTGAATTTTTAGTTAAGGAAAAAAATGTTTAAAGATATTTATAAGATTGTTGAAGAATATAATAAAGGAAATAACCTAATAAAGTTTCTAAGAGAAAATTATTCAGAAATTCTTAATAATAATGAAATAACGCAATTGTCATATGATATTCAAGCTGGTTCATATGTAAAAAAAGCACTTCAAAATCCTGATTTTGAAAAAGAAAGAGGTCAGGCATATGCAACAATTATTGAAAGCTTGGGAGAATTTGATTCTATTCTTGAAGCAGGCATCGGTGAAGCAACCTCAATGATTGCATTAATAAGAGAACTAAAGAATCCACCACTTAAATTGAAAGGCTTTGATATTTCTCTTTCAAGAGTACTTTATGCGCAAGATTTTGTTAAAGAGAAAATTAAATCTGAGATTAATTTCTGTGTAGGGGATATATCTGACTGTCCATTGTCTGATAATTCAGTTGATTTGGTATATACAATTCATGCTCTTGAACCAAATGGTGGAAATGAATTAAGTCTCGTAAAAGAATTAATTAGAATAACGAATAAATATTTAGTTTTATTTGAGCCTCATTATGAGTTGGGTAGCAGTGAATCAAGAGAGCATATTGAAAATCATAATTATGTTAAAAATTTAGCAGGCATTGCTGATCAACTTGGACATAAAGTAATAGAGAATAAGATATTGTTTGATTCAAACCCCTGGACCAATAATAATACCGGAGTAATCATAATAGAAAAAAATCATAAAAATACGTCCATCAAAGATCAAAAAGCAAATCTTTCAGAATGGGCATGTCCCATATCAAAAGAGCATCTTTTGCAAGAAGCAGATTTTTTATTTTCAGAAAAATCAATGACTATTTACCCAATCATAAAGACTATACCAATCTTACTTAAAGAAAAATCAATTTTGGCATCTCATTTAAAAAATTTTATTGACTAAAGTTAATTGTTGAAACCTTAAAGAAAATATAGAATTTCATTATGTACCTTAAAAAGAACTTAAAAAAAATTACTGTAAGCAAGGATATAAATATAAGAGATTCATTAATAAGTCTTAATAATGGAGGCATTCAAGCACTATTGGTTATTAATCAAGATGATACATTTGCTGGAATCATTACTGATGGTGATATAAGAAGACATCTCCTTAAGGATGGAAATCTAGACTCATCAATAGGCTCAATGATAAAAAAAGACTCTACTGTTTCTATGACTGAAGATGAAGATGATTTGAATGATATATTCAAAAGAAACAAAATCAACCACATTCCAATATTAAATAAAAGAAATCAGATTATTGCTTTAGCTATGAGAACTGATTTAAACAATAAAAGTCTTAAAAATACTAACTCATCAATAGTTGTAATGGCAGGCGGAAAAGGAAGTAGGTTGGCGCCTCTAACAAACATTATTCCAAAACCACTTATACCAATAGGATATTCTACGATTGTCGAAAAAATTTTTGATTCTTTTGTAAATCAAGGATTTAATAACTTCAAATTAATTATTAATTACAAAAAAGAATTAATTAGGAGCTATTTTAATGAATTAGAGCACTCATATAAATTAGAATTTTTAGAAGAATCAAAATTTTTAGGGACAATCGGAGGAATTAAAGAGTTTGCAAAGAAACTAACTGATAATTTTGTCGTTACAAACTGTGATGTTGTGACGGATATAAATTATCATAAATTTTTTAAGCACCATATTAAAAAAGAAGCATATTTATCTATATTGGGATTAAAAAAATCAACAAAGGTACCATACGGAGTCCTTAAATTAGATGAAAAATCTGATGTTACTGGAATCCAAGAAAAACCTAAACAGACTCATACAATTATGACTGGCATATACATTATTAATAAAAAAGCATTAGATTTTATTCCTGATGGAGTTGAGTTTGGAATGGATGAATTAATTGAGAAGCTTATTTCTAATAATAAAGTTGTAACCAGTTTTGTTATAGAGGACGGCTGGTATGATATGGGCCAATTTTCTGAATATAAGAAATTGCTGATGCATATTGATAGCTAAAAATATATAAGAATAATGAAAAAGGATTCCTTTAAGAGCATAATGTATGAATATACAGAATGGCCAGGAGACAGCATCCCTTTTGATGATTTACATTTTATTTCTCATAGATATAGGAGAGTTTTAGAGCTATGTAATTCAAAAGATGTTTTAGAAATTGGCGCTGGATCATCTATAGCAAAGAAAGAAATTATTAATTTATCAAAAAGTTATACTGGTATAGACTTATCTGAAAAAAATATTTCAAGAATTTCTAGGGAATGCAATGATTTAGATTTATCTCTCTTTGTCGATGATGCAGAAAATATGCAATTTAAAGATAATTCTTTTGATCTTATTATTGCGCTCGCAATGGTTTATTACCTTGATGAAAATAAATTTTTGTCTGAAGCAAAAAGAGTTCTTCGACCTGGAGGGATTTTATTTTTTTGTACTAGTAACGCAGATGTTCCTGGATTTAATGCTGCACCAGGATCAAAAAAATATCTAAATATACAGAAATGGGATGAATTATTAAGAAAGCATGATTTTAGCCCAAAATTTGAGGGAGTATTTCCTCATAAATCTATTATTAAGCTAGGTTTAAGAGCAAAAATAGTAACTTACTGTAAATTATTTTTTGTAGGCATCCTTGGATTAAATAGTTTTTGGAATAGAATCAGGGAGTATTCAAAAGGTTCGCTAACAATAATACCAAAACATTTAGAAGACTTTCCTAAAAACCAAGAAGAGATTATTCAAATTAAGGAATGTAAAGATAGTATTCACAGGGTTATTTATTGCATATCTTTAAATAACTCTTAATTTACATAAACACTAATGAAGACTAAAATAA